>VFQP010001718.1_pt1 | contig 27512 bp, 43 predicted proteins | sample 3512351 | NCBI WGS metagenome assembly VFQP01 (sample SAMN10412372, study PRJNA504923) | tailings metagenome | isolation source: Relicate 1 Philex TSF1 revegetated site | place: Philippines: Tuba, Benguet | collected 2017-08-29
TGTGTGTGTGTGTGTGTGTGTGTGTGTGTGTGTGTGTGTGTGTGTGTGTACATGTATGTCACAACATACATACCTGCTGCAATGCAATAGTAGTACACTGGTGTGGGAATGTTTCTGGTTGCCCACACACCCAGCGTGGCACCTGCCACCCGAGGCGTCCCCAACGCGGCATCTTGTATGCACTGTGGTGTAATTGATGCACGATTGTGCAACCATCAAAACCTTGTACAACACCAACACAAATCTAAAACACCAACCCACCTGTATCTCGTATGATGCCAGTGCTGAATCACAACGCAACACACTGTTGGCAGCAAATGCAGTCAGCCAGCACTGATCAGGGCCGAGCAGCACAGTCTGGGAGTCGTGTCCCTGCATGATGCTGTGATGAGAAAGATACAGGTGTGTGACAGTCTGCCATCAACATGGCTCACATACCGAAGCAAACCCACACACACCTGCATGAAATGCTGGAGCCTGGTGGCAAATGGCCCAGGTACTCGTAGCGAACATAATGAGTTGCGTCATCACCTACCAATGCGTCCCCTGCAGGTTGCAGCACAAGCTCCTTGTGCAGCATCCCTGTGTCGGTTGATATCCTCAATGTATCAACATACACCACTGCGTGATCATCATTGTGAGAACCAACAGCGGCACGCACCAAGCTGGTCTGCACAGTGTACTGAGGGTGGGTGATGAGTAGTGATGTCTGTTGCACTGGTTTTCAGAATTGTAACCGACCGCAGATATGCGTGACAGCCGGTATGTGTTGCAGCACTGCATAGCGAAGTGAATAGCGACAACCACAGAGTGGCACAAAGGGCAGTGAAAACGACAGAGCGCATGCCGATGGATCGATGGCGGTTGCCCGAAGCTTGCTGTTGTCTGCTGGTCGCTGTGTATGGAATTGTGGTATGCACACGATGGTGCAGCAATATAGAATTTACTGCAAATGCATGGTTGAAAAACTAAAGTCGATATCAACGTAGCAATGGGTCAAAAAGTTGTGCAGTGATGCCCTGCACAACAGCTGCAATCATACATGGCCAAGTGCAACAAGTATGCAGGCCAACGGAGTGCAGCGAGTTGGGGCACTGTGGTTTGTGTGCCAACAGGTCGACTGCGTAGTGTTAACTTGCTGCAAGCGGCAACACCACAAGTGGCAACACCAGAGTTGGGGCGCATGTGGACTCTGTGTGCTGTGCTGCACCTGTGCTCCACCCGCCAAAATGTCCTAGTCAACACGATGCGTGGTTTTCATATTCACGCACGTTTCATTTTCCAACAACATAGTTTGAACATTGTTGGTCATGCGCCCTCCACTCAGTCCCTACACGCAGCCCCCACACTTACATTTACACTTTTCCTCATCAGGTTGTTGAATGCAGACATGTTGTTTGAGTTGCTCCGACCACTCAATTTGGCACACAGCCAGCCACGCATGGGGAGTCGTTCCACCATGAAGACGACACGAACATCGGCGTCGTCTGACGCAAAATCCGAGGTTGCCACAGCGAGCATCGACAATGCAAAAGGCAGCACCACCCAGCTGCCACTTGCCAGCATTGACCTTGATGGACTGCATCCTTTTGAGACTTTGAGACTCACGCAGTGACAGTGGCATGACGTTGGGAAAAAAGCGTTGTTGTGGCCAGCCCTTGGGAGAGGGGACTGATCTGTACAACCACCCACCAGTTTTGTGTTTTGTCTGATCGCATCATGCGATATCACCACATGTGTACAACAGTGAGCATCATGTGTTGCGATATTTCACGTGACGCTACCTATTACCATTTATTCTTTACACCTGCCGGGTACAAACAACCTCCTTGACGTGTTTCTATTTTGTGTCCTCCTCGGCAACACCCAGACGTTTCATGACTGCATCATGCATCACCCTTGCTCGTTGCTGTTTGTCAACGTGTGTGTTTGCTGCTGTGCGGGCTGCGTCCCGCGTTGCCTCCTCCCCTGCACGCCGCGATTCAGTGTATGCAGTGGGCTGCTCCCCAGGCAGTGTGATGGAAGCTGGATCAATGTCTGTTGCTGCGGTATCCTATGTGTGTACACATGTGTGTGTGTTTTTGTTGGGTATAGGATGATGATCATGGCGGTAAGCCCGGGGTGTAACAACGTTCATGAATACCTTGCCAAACGAGGATGATACAGCATCACGTGCTGTGGTTGCCAGGTTTTGGAGTGCTGAAGGAAGACCTGTGTGTTGTTGGGGATGAGATGTGTGCTTTTCGGTGCATGTGCCAGGTAATTGCAGGTGACTAGCATGCATGTTGCAACAGCAACAGCACACACCTTGTCCGCCACCAGCAGCCATGTTGACGACACACAACCACGATCACCGGCCCCGCAGGATGATGACGATCGTCTGAATGTGTACGATTAGAATACAATTTACAACACTGCTGGTCAAAAATGGTTGAATGTGCATACAGAATGCCCAGGAAAAAACACAATGGAGAAACCACTTCCCCAGAAAAACACTCTACAGGTCCCCCCTCTCTATACAATAGCACGTGCCCTTTCCCCACCACGCCTCAATACGCTCGCTGTTGCGTGGCTCACCTCTTCTTTAATCAAAAACAGCAACGCTGCAGCCAAGACTGACTGCACCATTTTCGTGTGCATGCCCCGGTAAAATCCCACAAATCCCTCTGTCTTGTACACATGGGCGACTGCATCCAGCGTACTGCCATACTGTGATTCTGAACCACTACCCTTGCGTACTGTCTGCATGCGTGTTTTCACGAGCAACAGTGGATAGGTGATGAGGGTGGCACCGAGCTTGGCTACTGCAGAGATGCCAAAAATTTCCCATGCACTTGGTTTTTGTCGGGGTGCTGTTGGGTTGCGTGGCTGGATCAAGTACACACATCATCATCATCAAGTACACACACACATCACCAAAAACTACCCATACCACGTCGACTGGCATTGCGGCGCGCCATCATCGCCTCATACAGCATGTACTGCACAGTTGGGTTGGAAACCATCACCAACGATGGCACGACCCCCTTCCAAAACCCCTGTGTTGTTGTTCAACATGTGTGCACAAGATTACTGTCGTCACCGTCGACCACAAGTCACCATCATACCACCACGCCATAGTCTGTGTAGATTTCACGAGCGACTGCCACAGGTCGCACAGGCACCTCTTTGACACTATGCTGCTCTGCTGCCTTGCGTGCTGCTTGCATGCGTGTGGCCACCACCCAAATAGGGTTGGTCAGTAGAACATTGCCACACCCCGCCAATGCTGCGGTCACGAGCGACGCAACGACCCCAATATCCTGTCGCCTGCTGGCTTCCACTGGCCGCCCCTTGGACTTGGCAGCCACTGCAAGCTGTCGCAAGCTGGAATACAGGTAAAAGTAAATGCCCTGGCTTACTGCGGTACCGAGCAGGGCTGGTTCAATACCCGCATACAAGCCCCGCCATCCCGACTCTTTGCACAACTGTTGTTGTTGTGGTGTCGAGAGACACGTCAATACGTAAGTTTGTACGCACACGCCACGATACCTGCACAAAGTCTTGCACTTTGTTTTGGGTCGATGCCGCATCTTTCGTGGTTGTGGAAGCACCACCTGTCGCTGCCTGCTTTTTCTGACGCACTGCCTGCAGTGTGGCTATTGTCATCAGCGGGTAGGTGGCTGTCAGGGCGATAATACCGCCCAATGCACCACTAATTCCCTCGATTGCAGAGTCTGATACAGTCATTGTTTTGGATGTATGGGTGTATGGGTATGGTAATAGAATGAATGGATACAAATGTTGAGAGGTACGATGAGAGGTATGATGAGAGAAAAATACATATTGGAAAAGTCACGTAGTGATGTATACACGTCACCGCATCGTCCACAGCATGTACAGCACAGTCAAACACCATCACAAAGCAGTGCACGCCAAACACCCCATACATGTTTACATGCGATCCATGTGTGCAGCAAGTGTGCGACTTAATGAATGGATGGGCAATCCCACCACGTTGAAGTAGCACCCTTCGATGCGCTTGACAAAGCACCCAGCAATCTGCTGTATACCATAGGACCCTGCTTTGCCAAATGGCTCACCTGGAGTATGTATGTACATGGTGTATGTACACGCATGTAAAGAACCCTTGATCGTGCAGAACACATCATCCATACCCGTTGCAACATAGGCACGTATACACTCATCTGACAGTTCTGCAAACTCTACTGTTGTGGTTTCATGAAATGCAACAACTTCTGGATCAGTGTCACTGGCTGTTCGAGGAGAACACATTGTGTGTCGTGGGAATGTCGAGAAGCACACCCATGCCACACACATCCAATACACCAGCGAGTGTACCTTGTGACGCAAACACCAATGCTACGCCTGTATGCACTTGGTGTTGTGAGTTGCTGAGGCTGGTAAGCATCTCCACTGCTTCCTGGGCGTTTTGAGCTTTTTCAAGGAATTGTCCATCACACTCCACCACAGTATCCGCGGCAATGATCAAATCAGGCTTCAGACCAGTTCCTGCAGCCTGATAGTGGTGTTTTCATGTGGTGTATTGAGGCTTGTGTGTTGGTGTATATGTTGCCAAGCGCATACCTTGCTTGCAGATGCCATGGCCTTGTGTCTTGCTGTTGCCTTGGCATACTCTGCACCATTGCTGTGGTGTATGCATATGATGTTTGCATCATCATTCATCATACCTCCCCTCACCCTACACACACCAAAACTGTGCATGGGGCAGATCCTCCTCAAAGTCGCTCACCACCACCTTAAAATTGCTTATTCCTATTTGCCGCAATAGATCAGCTCGTCTTGGAGAGGCACTTGCGAGGACTATGAATTTTTTCTGCAGTTGTGGCAGACGTTCGACATGCAGATGCATTGCGTGTGTAATTAGTTCTGTTGTTAATACTACAAGTGTTGTTTGCTGATGATTTGACAATAACAACAGGAAAAAAGTGAGGAAAAACCAAATCATGATCACAGGCATGCAATGTTGACAAAAAAAAAACACAACGAAAACCCCGGAAACTTTATGATCGCTATGTGCCAAACACAATACAGATGAGTACCCAAGAATGTTTATGCCCATGTACCGATCACGGCCATCACTGCAGTGCCACTCCAAAAAGAAGCAATCATCAGCAACTGTACCAACCAGTGCTGCCGACGCATCCAGCTGCTCTTGGTAAGCATGGGAGTGATGAGCTCCACGAGCACGACATAAATCAAAATGCCAGCTGCAAGGCCATCGAGGATGCCCTGCGCAAGGATGGTCGATGTGTTGTTGTCATTCCAACTCGAGCGAACGCCAATGCCAATGGCAATGCCCACAGGGGTTGTGAGTGCGTAGATGAGGCCCATGAGCAATGACTTGCACATGCCCAAGCCCGTGGCAACCGCAGCAGCACCAATAGCAAGGCCCTCGAAAAACTATTGTAGAAAGGGATGGTGACTGATGTTGAATACACATGTAGGTACAAAACACAACCCCAATACCTGGTGAAAGGAAAGGGCAATAAGCAGCGTCACAAATTCAGAGCCGCTTGCAACACCAAGGGCGAGACCGATCAAGATGCTGTGCATGACAATACCAGCCTCGACCAAGTAAAACGACCACACAGTGGAGGGATCAGTCACCTCCTGTACATCAGTGATGAAATGGTGCCCTGTGAGCTCCAAATCCTTTACTGCCACCTGCTGGATGTATTCCTGCGGTGGTTGGTGGGGATGGGGAGCGCCGGAGCAGCATCCAGTCTCTGCATCAGGTTCCTGGGATTCGACGACTTTGGTGGGGGGTGTTGGTTTGGGAGTGCTCTTTGTGGCCTTGTGCACGCAGACAATCTCGATGATATAGTCAAAGAGCTGCATGCAGACGATGGCAATCAGGCAAAACACCATGCCCCAGGAAGAATAGTCGGCCCAAGCGCCCGTGAGGCATGGGTTGGAAAAATATGATAACGAAGCACCCAGCATGTGCACAAAGCCTGTTGCCAGAATGGTGCCAAAGCCAAACGTCATGCCTGTTGTTTTGGAGGGGGATGATGGTGGTCAAAGCTGACTCCAAGGATGATGATGATGGTTGCCAAATGACCAGCCAACCATGGCTTTGCCAATCGTACCGCATCGAATGGCAATAATGATGCCCTTGTGTTGAAAAATGGAGAGCATTACAGGGGAAAATGCACCGAGCATGCTCACTCCCAGGAGGATGAACACACTTCCAATGTGCAGACCCAAGTCATAATCCTCGAGTGGTTGCGCCTCGCAGGATGATGCGTCTGTGTCTGTGTATGGCATGTGTTTGTGTGTATGGCATGTGCGTGTGCGTGTGTGGTTGTCTAGGGCATCTGCGGCAGGGGATCTGCAGTACCAGCGCACACTCGTTTCTGATCCACAAGCACTCCTTACATACCATTGCTTGCTGTGCTTGAGGAGCCATGGTCTCCGCCACAGAGCACTGCGGGTACAAGCGCCGCCAATACCAGCCAAGCAATGCACAACCTCCTAGAGTATGCCATGGTGCTTGTTGTGGGCGTTGTTATGTGAATGTGCGATTGCTGTACGTGTTGACAGACTGAGGGGATGCTAAGTTTGTTTCAAATTGTCGATCCCCGGACAGCGATAACCCTGGGATTGGGGATACACTTTTGGGGCTGTGTTTACAACGATGCTCAAGGAGTACCGTGGAACACACACGCCATCACCACGCACAGACAGGGGGACCACCCCACACCCAATGGATGGATGCTATTTATAGTTACCAGATCACCTACCACCAGAGATCACGATGAGCGCCGTTTGCGCAACAACCCACTTATGCTGAAAAACTTGCTTTCATTCTCAGACTCACTCGCAACACTCTCCAGTGACACACTATCTTCACGCACCACTGCGGCTGTGGGCTTGCGCTTGGCATTGCCCGTGTATGTAAAGCACGAGTCCCATTTCTTGTCCAATTGTGCCAACCCATCTGCCAAAGTCATTCCGGTCAGCATGCCGGTTGCTGGATCCTTCTGCACAATGCCCCACAGGAGCAGTTGTGGAAGTACATTGTCAACATCAAGACTCATTTCAATGCTGAAGCGGTCCTTTAGCAGCTGCTCTGTGGATTGCTGCACTTGCTCTTGTGACATGGGCGCTGGGTGTGTACAGGATGGTTGTTGTTGAAGATGATGATCATGATGATGATATATGACAGCAAGCATACCTCTTTTCGCAAGTAATGTGAAAAACAGCAACACAGCCTCCTTGAGGTGCTGTTCCAACATGTCATTGAGTGTTTGAAAGAGCACAGCCTCTTGACTGGCAACATTGCGTTCATATACTTGTTTGTTCAGGGTGCGCTCTGTGTTGACCAGTTCAGTCTGGGCTTGTCCGTACACCTGCGCCACCCGGCCACCCACCAGGCCCAACACACTAACCAGCAAGCTCATTGTAATTTCCGTCTGTGGTGTGCGGGTATTCAAATGTGTATCCCTACACCCCCCAATGTGCACCCTCGTGTGCCCCCCTGCAGTTACCTTGGCAACCATCATGTAGGCGGCCACAAGCCCTGCAACCATGTTGAACACGAGCTGCACGATGGTGATTGGTTGCAGGTGCAGTTTGCGATCGGGAAAGATCATTTCCAAGTCAGCCATAGGGATGTTGAACAGGCGCTTGATGCAGATATTGCGCTTGCGAAGGTCCTGTTCCAGTGGCGTCAGTTCTGCTTTCTGTTCATCAGACAGGGGGGGCATCATGTTCCGGTAGACCACAATGACGTCTTGAAAGGCAGGTTCCCGCAGTTCTGCCTTGGACAGCAAACCCTGCGATTTTGTGCATGAGTGAGAGGTGTGGGTGGAAAATCAAATGTGTGTGCTACAATGCCCTCAACAAACCTTGAGGCATGTCCATGCAGTGGGAAAGGTGCGGCGCAGGCTTTTACGCTCGAGCACCTTGAAGAGTTTGCCACGCAAGCCACGTGTTGCATCAAAGCGCACATTCTCCTTGACACGAGTGGCATGCTCTTCCTGTTATGGGTACACAACATGTGGTACACAACATGGGATATACAACATGGCGTACACAACATTGCTGTCATACCTGGAGCGTATTCTGAATGGCCAACTCTGCTGCCTCCACTGCCACGTAATTGTCTGGCAGTGCATCCTGCAGGTTTCTCACAGCATTTGCAATCCATGTGCTCCTCAACTGGGATGGTATCAACGTGGTTTATGTGCACACAAAAAGGTTTATTCATAAGTGCCATTGCACAATAACCCAGGAAAGCACATACCACACTGTTGATCTTGGCCAGTACCCATAGCAAGGCCCCCATCAACGGATAAATAATGACATACTCGACAAACATCTGCACCCGCTTTTGAATATCTTTGTGTACCACACGCTCCTGCTGCACACCCCTGTTCATACATGCAGATATTGCATCCATGTGTTGACAGCCACCGTGCAACGTCAAACCCTTTTCCTAATGCATACCTATGAAACACCAATATGTGATCAGACACCTCTACAGGTGCAATTGCTTTTAGATCTGGATGTGCATCATAAAACGTGGCTGGGAGGCTGGGGTCCATGCCTGTCAAGTTGACCGTCATCGGCAATGTACACTGTGTCAAGTGGGTGGTTGTAGTCGAACAAGTGACCTTGGTGCTGATGCAAAAACCACACAGCGCCCCACACTGCACCCCATACGGTGACATAGTACTTGACAATGTTCACCCCAAAAAACACATGCTCCCTCTCTCGCACCTGAAACTCCTCCTTGGTGGCTGCTGCCCATTCTGCTTCTGTGAGCAATTCAAAGTGTGCAGCAGTGAGTAATGTATACAAGGTATCAAGAAAACCCTTTTCCATGGTGTCAAGGTGCTGATGGATGCGTTGACCTGTGATGGGGTGATGCAGAGGAGGTGCTTGGTCAACCGTGTGTTGTCAACCGCACACATACCCTCCTTTTCGGTCACCAGCAAGCGTGTTTCCGTTGCACCCACTGCAAATGGGCGAAAGTCGTTGAGCAGGCTCCTGTATTGTTATGGGCGTTTATGAGCGACACTCTCCACCACCACCCCTATCCAAGCACCACCTACCTCTGCAACTTGTTGAATTGGTACCTGTGTAGACCCTCAATTAAGGCCACAAAATCCTTGAGCATCTCCTTGTCAGAGTTTTCGTTGCTCAAGCGGTCTGTGGTCGGGGGAACAACGGTGCGATTTGGTCGATGAATGGCAAAAAAATATTCAGCGAGTGCATCACCTCAATAACACACATATCAGGGAGTACATACACCAGGAAGCACATACATACCAGCAAGCGCATCTACCAAATCGTCCACTGGTATCGGAAAATAATGCTCATCTGTAACAACCACTTTTGTCCTGTACACCTTAAGGCTGCTACCTCGTTGGGTATCCATATTTTTCGTGTGTATGTGCACGTGGTGTCGTGAGTACAATATGGTTACGAACACAGTTGAAAAAAATGTCACGCGTGAAGATGTGAAACAGCAAATCCTCTCACCCCTACTGGTGCCACTGCTTGCAACGCAACCGAGGCACTGTCAGCATCCATGTATGCTGCAGCCTGTTGAGAATGTGGATGTCAGAAAACAACACAGCTTAGCAACTGTGTATAAACATGTTCTCCCGGAGCACGCACACAACCCATTCCCAGATGCGCACCTCTGCAGGGGGTGCTCCAGCAGCACGCAGCTCATCAAACGTCCCCTCACTCTCCTTGCACTCGCGCACCACACGACCCCGTTGCCCTCCTGCTCCAAACTCTATACACAGGCGAGTTTCACGTAAACGCACGAGTACCTGGATGGCATGATGATTGTGGGAGTGGTATGTTGTGTGAGGAGACATGCAATATGCATGCTGCTTGCATGAATGAATCTGTATACGACTATAATAACAAGAACAAGAAGATAAACAACAAATGTACCTTGTCCACTCGCAAAAAAAATCGAAGCAATACATACGCACAGCGTGGCATCACACGAATCTGTGTGGAATTGATGTTGATGCTGGCTGATGATGCTTCATGCTGTGTACATTAATGTCAACACCATGAAAATCACCGCACACACTTCACCCACTCCAAACACCACACATGCCCGAACAACACTCCAAAACCACACCAAAACACCACACCTTGCAGTCTAGGCATGAGAGTCCATGATCATCCAACTCTGACACATACAAGGGCACCTCTGCATACAACATAATAGGGTCCCTTGCAGCGAGGAGGGCCCTGTTGAGACCTTGGTCAGTGGGCTGCCAATGTGCACCTGGTGTAGTGGGAGGGTAAGGATAGGGTGTGTGGAGAGGGTTGAGGATAGAGTGTGAGGATACAACAGGGGTTGATATAATGCACGTACGACACACATAGGCAATACAACATGCATAACATAAAAACCATGCTGCCCATGTCTTGTAACATGCAGCATGGTACCTGTACACTGGGTCTCTCCCACATATGGGGTGGTAAATGTCCTGTGTGGAGTGCATAAGAGCTGTTTGTGTAGAGGGGGCCCACGCCTTGGCCTCACCTACCCTCAGACACCCTCACCCACCCTCAGACACCCTCACCAACACTCAGACACCCTCACCTACCCTCAGACACCCTCACCTACCCTCAGACACCACCACCTCCCTCAGACACCTACTCTCAGACATCACCACATACCAATCATACTCTAGCTTGAGTGCATGACTTGTGCTCAATTCACGTTGACGTGCCTGCTGCCATGCTTGTGATACAGGTACCTTAAGGGATGGCTGTTTTGCCTCATGCCATGCTGTGTGTGATGTGTCGTAATACACAATGACTGAGCAGTACACAGCGAGTGATTCTTGTTGCTGCTAGTACATGACAAAAAAGATAAATGTGGATATATGTGGACATACCACCTATGTGCGCCGTTTTCAACCATACACAAACAGGTTTGCACACCTTGTAGTGCACCACGGGCATCAAAGCGCAGGATGGTGTTGGTGGCTGTGTGTGAGAGCACGACTGACGAGCCCCCAAACAGCTGCTCGGGGAGGGCCAGCACATCATGGCCCAGTGTCGATTTTAGTGCACCCAAGTCTGCTTCACCTGTGTGAGCCATGTGTGTGTAGCATGGAGCAGTGCACACCAACAGCACTGCACACAACAAAAGCATACCGGAGATGGGGGCGGTGGTGACGGTAATGTCCCACCCATGAAGGCGCACACCGTTGGGTATACGTACCCCTCCTGCTCGTGCCAATCCTATGTGCATGTGATGTGTTCATGAATGATTTTCACTGTGGTAGAGGTGTGCTTTTCCTTGCATACCATCATCATCAACCGATGCTGGGGCTGGCATGTTACTTCATTCATGAACAACCCATACAGTTCAACACAAGTGGCAATGATCTGCTGATGATGAAATGAGCCATGGTGCACGGGGTATGGCTTGTGAAGCTTCCCTAAAGGAAAAACAACAAGATTTTTCTTGCACATTAAGTTTGTGCAGAAAACACAGTTGTTCTTTCCCGCAATCAACATGTCTGCCACGGGTGCTGCAAGCTCCTACTGGCGGGTAGCTGGCTACAGCTACTTGAAATACTCTGAATTGTGTGCCCAAATGGTCAGGTCAGCCCTCAAGGAGCCATTGAAGACCAAAGCCAAGATCAGAGACGGAGTATACTTTCGCTCGGCACAATGGGAGAATGGCAAGCCCGTAAAGCAAGGTGCGAGCTGGGAGCAGAGCGAGAATGGGGTGTGCAGGACAACTGTGTGGGGAAAGGCAGCAGGATGTTGTGCTCATTACCCCAAAATACCTCCAACAAGCACCCCCAACAAACACCTCCACCATACACAGTAATTACTGACTTGTCTGAGACCCCTGGCAAGGCACCATGAGCTGTTGTAAACCTCGCCCAGTAGCAAGGGTCTGTTTGGTATTGATGTGATGAAGTTTTCTAGTACAACAATGTTATGTAACAAGTAGGCTGTTGTTGATGGTGGTAGCAAAGGTGGTTGGGTGAACGTTGCGGCATGATGTGGCACTGGTACGGGAAATGTACAGCGCACAGCCTCCTTGTACACCTGCATACACATTAGCAGGGACCCTGCATACATCAGTAGCAGGAAATGATGTACATGTGGCTACTTCCAACTTCCAACTGTCCATGCACCAAGATCTTCCCCTAGGGGTACCCACCCACCGGGGAAACAATTACTATTTGTGCACATTTCCAACCGTTGCACACGTTGCTAAAGCAACAATCTCATCAAATCAAAATTACCCTTGCACAGAAGAGCACTTGACAACCACCTGTGCGATGTCAAGTACGTACATCATCCCACGTCTGCGGCCTAGAGCAGCTGAAAACACGCCATGGCTAGTAACAAGCACTGAAACAAGCATCCATAAATACATCACCATGTCCATCACACCATATACCCACGCTACCAGGCACCAACTCGCTGTCAAAGCTTGCGGATGTCCCCGTGAAAACAAAACCTCGCGTAGAGCGCAACCGTGTGCTAGTAACAGGTGGTGCAGGCTTTGTAGGAAGCCATCTATGCGAGTTTCTGGTCAATCGCGGCGATCACGTACGTTTTGCCATGCCGCATTGTTCCTTCCCGTCTTGGCAGCTGCTGCATGATTCCCATGATCACACACAGGTGATTTGTGTGGACAATTTCTTCACTGGATCAAAGGAAAACATTGCCCATTTGCTGGACAAGCCCAACTTTGAGCTCATGCGTCATGATGTCGTGGAGCCATTGCTGCTCGAGGTTGACCAGATCTTTCACCTGGCGTGCCCCGCATCGCCCGTCCATTACAAGTATGTGTGGGTTGTTTAATCATGGGGTGTTCGATGGGGGTGAATTGGTGGACAGCGAGCAGCAACCACCCGTCACCGTGTGTTGATCACCCACAAAAGGTACAACCCTATCAAGACCCTCAAGACAAGCATCCTGGGCACCATGAACATGCTAGGCCTGGCCAAACGCACCAAGGCACGCTTTTTGCTGACCAGCACCAGCGAGGTGTATGGCGACCCCCTCGAGCATCCTCAAAAGGAGACCTACTGGGGCAATGTCAACCCAATTGGTGAGCGCAGCTGCTACGATGAGGGTAAGCGTGCAGCAGAGACACTGACCATGGACTACCACCGTGAGCACAACCTGGAGGTGCGCATCGTGCGCATCTTCAACACCTATGGACCCCGCATGGCTTTGGATGACGGCCGTGTGGTGAGCAACTTTGTTGCCCAAGCATTGCAGGATGTGCCATTGACCATTTTTGGCGATGGCCAGCAGACACGCTCGTTTCAATACGTTTCAGACTTGATCAATGGTGTGTTTGGGAGGAGTTTATTGACCATGGGATGCCTATGTATATGATCATGCACTGTTTCATCACTGATCATACACCACAGGTCTCGTTGCTGTTATGGATGGCCCCCATATTGGGCCCTTTAACGTGGGCAACCCTGGCGAGTTTACCATGAAGGAGCTTGCAGACATGGTGATCAAGGTGGTCAACCCCAAGGCCACCATCACCTACAAGGAAAACACTGCAGACGATCCCTCACGACGACGACCAGACATTACCAAGGTACAGGAGTTGCTTGGGTGGGAGCCAGTCGTCAAGCTCGAGGACGGGCTCAAGCTCATGGTGGACGACTTTTCCAGGCGATTGGTGTGTTGGGGTGGGTGGGGTGGGTGGGGTGTACCAGTAGAGTGTTTGGGTGACGAACAACAACACATCCACACACACACAGGGTGTCTCGCCCAAGTAGGAAACATGTGGTATTCTTTCGAGGGTTGCGTTTGGAGTCCCAGCAACCTCTGAGAATGTATGTATGTGGGTCAAACATGTATGTGCATTGTCACTATCAAAAATCGCGTCTAATATATATTTCTGCTGCACAAAACAACGAGTAACATCAATTGTTGTCTGAAAGAGTGCACTACTTAGAAGATGCAACATGGAAGATTAACAGCAATCCCCGACCAACGCCGTTGCCCGTGTGCCCCATCCACCACCCACCAGTAACAGCTATAGCACAACATCAATACAGCACCACAAAAGCACCCCATGCACCTGCCAAAACATCTGACCATCGTTGCCACTGCAGGCATTCTCCCTCAGCTGGTAGCATTTGCCACCATCCCCTACCAACGCACCAAATACTCTGTATTGGTGAGCACACTCATCAGCATTTTGGCGTTTGCAGCCACCAAGCGCCTCATCCCCGTGTTGCAGCGGCGCACCTTGAAAGCGGGATTGTATGGCAAGGATATCAACAAAAAAGGCACCGAGGCAGGGGAAAAGCCCATACCAGAATCACTAGGACTGGCATGTGGACTTGTGTTTTTGGTGGTGATGGTGCTCTCGCAGCAGCTGCACTACTATGACGTGGCATCGTTGGTGGAGCATCTGCTGCACCACGGCCATGGCCGCATGTGGCAGCCCGAGCTCATGTCGGATGCATGGCTGGTGGATTACAATGCTGCATTGGCAACCATTTGCTTCATGTTGTTTTTGGGCTTTGCAGATGACGTGTTGGACATTCCATGGCGGGTCAAGCTGCAGCTACCCGCCATTGCAGCATTGCCTTTGTTGATCGCCTACTCGGGGGGGACCGTCATCAAAGTGCCAAGGTGGTGATGTGTGTGTGTGTGGTGTATAGTGATGGTGTGCATGATGTACACATGTGGGAGAGGATCATGTGCACGTTGGTGCCCATTGTACACACACACCTGGGGTTCAAACCCCCCACAGGCCGATCCGTGAGTTGCTGTCACCACAGCTAGAAGCATGGCTTGGCCCATTGGTAGCCCCACTATTACAACAACAGCAACCCATTTCCATTCCCGAGTTTTTTGACATGGGCATCTTGTACAAGTGCTACATGATTGCACTCACCATATTTTGCACCAACTCCATCAACATCCTGGCGGGGGTCAATGGATTAGAAGCTGGTCAAACATTTATTATCGCATGTGCTGTGTCTGTGTTGAACATGACAGAGTTGGCTGGGTATGCTGGAGGGGTGGCAAGTGTACGCGAGGGGCACCTGTTCAGCTTGTACTTGATGCTGCCCCTTGCTGCTACAACATTGGCACTGTTGGTGTTCAATTGGTACCCCAGTCAGGTGTGTGTATGTAGGAGTGTGATGGAGTTTATGCATTGTCGCTTATTGTTGCCCACTCGAAACAACTCACCCGAAACAACCCACTCGAAACAACCAAACAACCAAGCATCCCACCACATCCTACCACAGGTCTTTGTAGGGGATACCTTTACCTATTTTGCAGGCATGACATTTGCAGTGGCAGGCATCCTGGGCCACTACAGCGAAACCCTCCTGCTTTTTTTCGCACCCCAAGTATTCAATTTCATGTACAGCGTCCCACAGCTCTTTAAACTCGTTCCCTGCCCGCGGCACCGGCTGCCTCGCTTTGACCCTGCCACTGGGCTGCTGCATGCCACGCCCAACTGGAACCTGGTGAATTTGACATTGCAGGTGTTTGGGCCGGCCACTGAAGAGGCGTTGTGTGTGCGGATACTGGGGATGCAGGTGGTGTCGTGTGGCGCGGCGTTTGGGATTCGATATGCATTGGCTGGGGTGTACAAGGAGTAGCTGGTGGGGTGTATTGCACTGAAGGAGAATGTGAGAGTGTGTGTGTGAGAGTGTGTTTTTACAGAGGGTATATGTGGTGTGACATGGTGTGACACTGGCGACAACGAGGGTAGCGAAACAACAGGCAGCATTATGGACCATTTTCTTCTCAAACACACGCAGTGTATCTTGCGCGTGCATCTCATTATCGAACACAAAACACAGCAACTGACACACCATTATTATTGCAACTTCAAAACTGGTTGATCGATACACCAACAGCAAACATCATCATTAGCAACGCCAACAGCAACCCCAACGACAATCACCATCATAAAAGACAACATGAACAATCATACATCACATATAATAACACACCACCACAATCTGCAACACCAGCGCCACACAACATCACTCCTCCATGGGGGTCCACCATCGTGGGTGCACACGAAGCCTGCGCAACATTTCAGCATGGGCCCCATGACTGCGAACACCTTCAGCCTGTGTGGGGTGGAATGAGTTTGTACAGGAAAGTACAAGGGGTGGTTGTACAGGTGCTTGTACTCATAGCACATCACACAAAGATGCTCCACCCACAATACCCTCGACAACCCCTTACAATACCTCTACAATGTTTTGGAATGTCTCAAAATCCACACCCTGTCCATATGCGTCAATGTCAAATGAGTCAAATATGGTTGCCACATCCTCCCCATGCAGGGCATCACCCAGCTGCTCCATTGCAGCTGTGCATGGGCGTGGGATGATGTATACACATGTGCGTGTGACAAGGATGTGTTTTTTGCGGCGCAAGAGTGCACACACATACACATACCACGAAACTGGGATGCATTGATGCGCCCATTGAGATCATCATCCACGGCAGCAAACAACTCGAGCAGCTTTTGCTTGGATGTGATGCGTTGCGCATTGTCTGTGGGCTGTAGGCCGGGAAACATCACCCCCTGGTGTGTGTTTTGCTGTGAGGTGCTGTTGTCTTCTCCCTCCTGCACAACGTTGTCCATGGCTCCCATTGTGTTGTCCACTGCATCCACTGCTTCACCACAGGGCGCCACCACCCCTTGCTGCTCGCACTTGTCACGGGCAGCAAACAGGCGGGCTAATGGCTGCAAAGCATATAACAAATCCCTCACATCACCAGCGCTCATAAGCTGGCGAACCAGTTGTTGCAGGCGCTCCATTCGGGCACTGCTTGCCCCACACTCAATGTCGTGCTGGGCCTTTGAATGTTGTTCTTGTAGATAGTTGTATGCCTGCCAACAAGAGGATGCTTCCTGATCGTCTAGCAACTGGCAGTAGTCACAAAGGTCGCTGCATGCAGCATCGATACTGTTGTACACGTTGCAGGGCACTGCAAAGCGAGCATGGGGTATCGGGTGGGGGTGTAATGTTGAGCTGTGTGATTGCAAGGGCCGGAAAGCGCCTAAGCGCGTGGTGAGAGGCATTCTGATGGGTGGGCAGGTGCGGTGCAGGTGCGGTTCGACTACTTGGCGGGTCGGACAGCAGCTTCAACAGATTGATTTGATGACGCGTATAAGAATATTTCGTTGTCTGTGTAATAACAACAACATAGCAAACACGTTGACCAACAACATTGTGTTCGCAACATAGGCATACTAAACAACACCACCCTACATAAACAACACCACCCTACATAAACACCACCACCCTACATAAACAACACCACCCTACATAAACAAAACCACTACATAGACAACACCATGTTCAAGGCCTACACCCAATCAACACATCTGCACATTCCTCATGCAACCTCCACTCCAACACAACCAGCACCAGCCAACCTCATATATGGTGTTTCAGCTGCCACACGTCACGATAATCCTGGTCACCCTGAATGTGCAGCCCGCATCCCCTCCATCACTGATGCCCTCGCCTCGTTCAACCTCACTGCCCGTCAAGACATCCAGCAGCTTCAACGTGGCCGTGTTGCCACTGTCGAGGAGGTCTTGGCAATCCACGACCCTGTCATACTCAAGGGTGTGGAGATCATGTCAGACCGCCCCGACGGAGATGTTGGTACCATCGAACAGGGCACTACATTCTTCACCAACACGTCGTATGACGACGCCCTCAGAGCTATCGGAGTAGTGCTCGACCTGGTGGATGGGGTGTGTGATCCATTGAATGTGCTGGGGCAGGTGGAGAGCCCGGTGGCATTTGGCATCTGTCGCCCACCGGGGCATCACGCAGTAGTGTCGCAGAGCATGGGGTTTTGCTTGTTCAACACTGCTGCTGTTGCTGCACGCTATGCACAGCAAAAGCATGGAATGAAGAAAGTGATGATTATCGATTTTGATGTGCATGCAGGTATTATTGCAGGGGTTGTATAATATGAACTCTGGTGTATGATGATGCATGTTTTTTCTCATGTCACATTGTCAACACACCAAACCACACACAGGCAATGGCACGAGTGACATATTCGAACACGACCCTTCTGTGTTGTTCATATCCACACATCAACAAGGCATCTACCCCTTTCAGGGCAAGGTGACGGATGTAGGCAAGGGAGATGGAGAGGGGGCCACCATGCACGTACCACTACCAGGTATGCTGTTGATGCCGTGTATGCTTCTCATGTGTGCAAATGCATGCCAACACCCACAACGCACCACACAGGGGACAGTGGGGAGACTGCAATTCTCATGGCATTTGATGAACTGGTTGGCCCAGCAGCAGCACGATTTCAGCCAGACATGATCATTGTCAGTGCTGGGTACGATGCCCACTGGCGAGACCCACTTGCACAGCTGCAGTTTCGGTCATCCACCTATCACAAGCTGGCGTCTCGTATACATGAGTGGGCAACAGAGCTGTGTGGGGGCCGGGTGGCGTTTGTGCTCGAGGGGGGGTATGACCTCAAGGCGCTGGGGGAGAGCGTGGCCAACACGTTTTTGGGGGTGCTGCCGGGTGAGGTGGCGGTGGACAAGTTTGATCCTGCGTTGCTGAGGGACGAGCCCATAGACAAGGTGAGAGCGGTGTTGGACGAGGCCAAACGTGTGCATGGATTGTAGATTTTTTATGGATATTTCATGCTTTATGTAATTGTTTTATGTGTGATTGCTTACTGCAGCACCAAAACAATAGATACAATAGTACGTTTGCAAACAATCGCATCCATGAGCAAACCAACGACGTGCCATACAGCCTCACTTGTGCCGCAAAACGACAATAGTACAACTGCAATTAACGCAGAGCAACCAGCTGCACAGAATAATCAACCAGACAGCCTTCAAGACAAACCTCAGGGAGATGATGGCACGAGGCAGCCCACTTCAACACCAGCAGGCAGCAACACAGCAGACACACCAGCACCATCACAACTGAAACCACAACCACCAACACAAGTCAAGCCAGCTGCTGATGTGCGACTGAAGCCCAACAACCCCATCGCCAAGTTTAAGCGCCCCACCAACGTCGTGAAGCCAGCGTCCGGCAAAGCTTCAGGTATGATGCAGGTTGCCAACAATGAACACCATGTGTACTCTCTCTGTGTTTACTACACACTATGACTTGCATGCACGTGCTGCTGCTGTATACCTGATACATCCGCATCATTCATTATCATTATCAACTACTGACTGTGTGAGCATACTATGTGATGTGTGTAGGCGCATCAGTGGATGGCAAGTCATCCAAGTATCTCGAGGAGCTGGAGCGATACAGGAGCCAGTCATGTGCAAGTGAGCCCACCGACCGACCACTCGTAAAGTAGAGGGTTGCACATGAATCATTCCACTCTATATTCGAGTTTGTATTTGGTTGGCCATCCTTGCATGTGTAACATATGTTATGTTCATATATGAACTCACTCCAAGGGGTGCTCGGTCAAACGCCATTTGCAGCATGCCTAAACAATGTATAAATCAACAGTCACACACACATAACTGCACATAACCCATATACACGAACAACCCATTTTTACACGAATCAGCTGTTCTTGATCAACAAAAGATCTCTTTACAAATCTCCTCACAGATCTCCTCCTCGTTTCCCCAAACAAGCACGTGCATGACCCTAGTGCCAAACCCTCCAGCAACAAAACAAAAGCTCGCACTGGGCTTGGACTTTGGCACGTCCGGGGCACGAGCATGCCTGCTTGACCCAGCCCATCGCAACACCCCAGTTGCCCTTCACCGCGCCCCCTATGCAGCCCAAACCCCTGGTGCATGGCGAGACACACTGTGCACACTCCTTGACACTATTCAGCATGACAACCACGACATTGGTGCCATATGCGTCGATGGCACCTCTGCCACCACATTGCTTGTGGATGCACCGACAGGCACGCTGGTGAACGAAGAATGCGTGTGCATGTACAACCAAGCCGCCCCAGTTGATGCTGTGGAGGCTGCTGTGCGCATGGCAGGGAGTGCATCAACGCCAGCAACAGCACCCACCAGTGCACTGCCCAAGCTGCTGGCATGGGTGTTGGATGGGAGTGTCGATGCTGCACGCGATGCAGGCTACACACCCGTGTTGTGCCACCAAGCCGACTGGATTGCTGGGCTTGCATGGACCATGCTCATGGGTGATGAAAATCACGCCTTGTTTACCAGCAGTTCATACAACAACTGCTTAAAGCTGGGGTATGATGTGCGCACCCTCACATGGCCATCCTGGCTTACGGACGACCCCGCCATAGCCCCGCTGCTCCCACAACGTGTGGTAGCCCCTGGAGATGTGCTTGTGCAAAACAAACAGGCAGTCTTGTGTGCTGGCACCACGGATAGTATTGCAGCGTTTTTGGCATCAGGTGCCAGTGCAGTGGGGGATGCCGTCACAAGCCTGGGCTCCACACTCGCACTCAAGCTCATCAGCCAGCACCCCATTGCAGACGATGCTGCACGGGGGCTGTATTGCCATCGATTGGGGGATACATGGCTGGTGGGTGGGGCGTCGAGTAGTGGGTGTGCGGTGCTTCGGGAACGGTGGACGGATGAGGAGTTGGTGGTGCTGGAAGAGGAACTGTTGCAGGATGGGTGGGTGGGCGAGGAGGGGTGTCGTGAGGTGTCCTTGTTGCATGGACACACGGTGCGGTTACTACCCAAGGGGGTGACACATGATCGGTTGGTGGGTGGGAACAACAGTCATGCAGAACAACAAACTTTGGAAGAATCGACAGCCAACTGTATTGATACGCTGTATGCCATGTTGCACGGCATAGCGAGTATAGAAGCACGAGCGTATACGGCGTTGAGCGAGGCAGGGTCCAGTCCAGTGACACGGTGCTTCACAGCGGGGGGAGGGGCAAAGAATGAGGCGTGGCGACGGATACGGCAACACATGCTGGGGGTGCCTGTGACGTCGTTGATGCAGCCGTATGACGAGGCGGCGTATGGATGTGCGTTGTTGGCAGCAAAGCACCTTTGAGGGCGGATGTTTTTGGTGGATATTGCCTTGCATATTGACAGAGCGTAATTGCAAGCAGGAGGGAATGGCCATGTAGGCACTGAGTGTGAATGGTGTTGCTTTACATTGGGTTTGGGTACGCGAAACATGTTGGCTGCCGACTGCATTATTATATACAACGGTGTATGACAAACACTTTTATGCTGCTGCATTGTCACGGTAAATCTCATCCATGAGCGCAGCAATGGCCACCACAAACGCGGCATCCGCTCCTGGCTTGATGGTGATAAAGTACGACTGTGCATTAAACATCTTGTTGTTGATGTATGAAGCGGCATTGGCATAGCTCGATTCCTTTTTCACTGAGGCAAGCAGCTTGTCCTGGCCGGGCAGCTTTTGGTAGATATCAAACTTTTTAGCCAAAAAGTTGCCCTTGCAGTAGTAGTCTTCCGACTTGTCCCCGTCGTTGAGAAAGATGCGCACGTATGGCGTCATGGTCATCGCTTTTGGCTGCACCTCGCAGATGCGCGCGGATTCATTGCCTGTGTGGTGTGTGGTGTGTGGTGTGTGTGTGTGTGTGTGAGGGTGGGGTACTTGAGTTGGTGTTGTCCCAACGTACCCATGGCACCTCCGCGATACATGAGCCAGCCACCGTGCAAGGATACGGGCTTGCGCATGAGCGACACGCATGGCTGTGTGTGTATGATGGGTTGAATTGTAATGTGTGCGTAACACAAGGTGTATATGTATAAAAACAAAAACCCCTACCTGTCCACGAGCGTCCATAATTTGACGCTGGTCGAGCATGCTAAACATTTGCGCGTTTTGCTGTGGGAGTGTTGGGTGTGTAACAAGCACGTATGTTTGAAAAAAAACACCATCCATACAACACACCTGAAACCAGAGCTGCCCGTGGGTATCGGTCACCATGAAATTGTCAGAGTCGGCACCAGCCATTTGGTGGTGATGGCTCGACACCTCTTTCAACACGAGTGTGGTTTCCTGTTGCACCTGGTACTGCTGCCCAACCAAGGTGCCCTTCGGAACATTGGCCTGCTGGTGCACGGGCATGCTGGGCGGGAGGGCCGAGCCAGGCGCGGCTGTGGTGGTGGGCAAGTGGGCGCCCGTCACTGCACCAGGAAACGCTTGCTGGGGAGGGGGATGTCCGTATCCGTGTTGGGGTGGTGGCGCCGAAGGATAGCCGTGTTGGGCTGGCGGCGCTGAAGGGTAACCTGCTGGTGCTGGTGGGTAGCCTGCCGGTGCTGGTGGGTAGCCTGCCGGTGCTGGTGGGTAGCCTGCCGGTGCTGGTGGGTAGCCTGCTGCAGGAGGGTAGCCTGCTGCGGGAGGGTACCCTGGTGATAGTTGGATGATGGTGGATGATGGTGGATGATGGTGGATGATGGTGGATGATGGTGAACAAGGGGGATGAACATGTGCTGCACAAACACACCTTGTTGCTGTTGGGGTGCACCCCAGCCAACGTTTGCACCCGGCGCAGTGCCCGTGGGAGGATATGCACCACCGGGATTGGGATACATGATGAAGTGTGTGAGTGGTTGAGAGAGTGGTTGAGAGTCGGTTTGCTTTGGGAACGTCGACGAGTGAAGGTTGTATGTATGTGTTGATGATTTGTTGATGATTTGAGCGTAGAATTGTGCGTGTTTTTATGGTGTCGAAAGAACAACCAGAACGAAACAGGACCCGAAGTTGAGCGAGTCCAACTTCGCCAAGTGAAAATCAGCCCACACCCACCCACACCCAACCCACACCCACACGCACAGCCAAGAAGTATGTTGGTGTAAGCCGTGACCACAATACTGCATGGTAAGCTGGGTCAACACTGCTGGTCAACACCCGGGCCCAGTCAACACACCTCTCACCGTTACCCCCACAAAAGAATCAGCATAATAAAGCAGGGTAATACAATGTACAACAATGTGTCAGTACACCAGCAGCTTGTGCATGTTTCTGTTTTATTCCCTGCTGGGCGTCGTGTCACGCTGTTCCCATCACCATTTGTTCATTGCTGCTATACATTAAATATGAGGCTGCTGAGCATGTAGCTACACAGATGTCTCGAGCACAGACTTGCAGTCCATCACCATGAGTAGCGATGCAATAAACGCGATGTCTACACCAGACTCTATAAGAACATACAACACCTATATGCATGGGTGTACGTTTGAAGTTTGTGAGAGGTATACACACACACACCAGCATTATCCACCATCGTACACATTCACACACCTGTGCATTGCTGGTGGGTGCACGGGTGGTTGCCAGGGGTCGCCGGGAGATGACTGCCAGTACACGGTCCTTGCGAGCAGACATTGCCTTTTCATAAATGGTAACCTGTAGGTCAGGGACGTGCATCTGTTGTTACCAGCACACATTTGCATGCACGACCCTGATAATGCTCGCACAACACACGATTCCAAATGCAAACACCCCTTGCAAAAAACACACACCTGTCGCCCACTTGCCAGCATGTAGACCTCAGGGAGCTCCTTTTGGGGCTGGTGTGCTGGTGGTGAAAGCACTACACGTCCACAGTGCTTTTGCGCACGCTTGGGGTAGACATCACCTGTTGATTGTGATTGTGAGCGGTAATGATAACAGACGACAGCAACAATGCCCTTGTCGACATACCAATCCGGCGATGCTCAGCAGCACCATCACCACGAAAGAGCTGCCAACCCCCCAATGGCTTGCCTCGCAGGGTGGCGCACACAGTGTTGTTGTGCAACAGCTTGCGTTGCTGCAGGACACCATGCATGGTGCGCTCGTTGCGTTGACTGGTGGTGGTGGGCGTGGTGGTGGTGAAAACGTGTGGGACCCGATGCACACGTTGACACCAACATACGTGAAGCAGACTGCATCATTTGCAGCATCGTAGAACGTCATAGGGGTTGATGACCCCCAGCCTGTTGGGTATTCGACACGGAGCTCCTTTTGTTGCTTATGGTCAACATAGAGCGCAGTGTCGACGAGTTCTGTTGTGATTGAGGTTGGCTATTATGGTCACAGACATATAGGGTCCATCATGTAGGGGCCGATCAAGGTACAACACGCAACCCTCTCGAAATTGTCATGCGAGTGTAATGCAGGCGCGGCATCCGATCACACCTGGTAGCTTGGAATTGGTTTTGAGCGCTTCAAACATGGAGGTCTATGTGTATGCGAAATATGTGAATGTGAAACAAACCCACGAGACATTAAATAAAACCAACCACTTCCAAACTAGCTACTGACTAGCAACACCAGACAACATGACAAACACCACCAAGCATATTGTCATCATAACCACAGCAGCACCACCATGGCTCACTGGGACAGCGGTCAACCCTGCGCTCAGGGCAGCATTCCTAGCCAAAGCAGGTCATCATGTGACATTGATGCTGCCCTTTCTCCCTCCCGAGCAGCAGCCCAACATTTTCCAGCCTGGACAAGTGTTTACCACACCAGAACAGCAAAAACGACATGTCATCGAGTTTTTGCACGCACGAGGGTGTCACTGGGTGACAGGGCGGGGTGGGTGTGTCGATGTGGTGTTTTACGAGGGACGATATGACACCATGTTTTGCAGCATCTTGCCCGTGGGTGATTTGACGCTGCTGGTGGACAAGGGAGGCAAGGTATGTGGATGTTGTGTAATGTATTTTACAACGCGTTTGACCAAGTGCACATTCCACAGCCGGACTTGATCCTGCTCGAGGAGCCAGAGCACCTCACGTGGTACCATCACGGCCCCCGATGGATGGTATGTGTGTGTACGTGTAGCATAAATACATTCCAAAAACAAAAACATCATCCACAGTCGCGCTTCCCCAATGTGACGGGCATTGCTCATACAAACTATGTGGACTATGTAGCGCGCGAGGCAGGGGAGGCTGCAGCACAGGGGATTGCACGTCTCAACAAGTTTTTGGTGGGCGTGCACTGCCATCGGGTGATCAAGCTCTCAGACGCAGTGCAGGTAGCGGGTAGCGGGCTCTATGCATTATACACCCTCCCACCCCCCTTTCCCTCCCACCCCCCTTTCCCTCCCACCCCCCTTTCCCTCCCCCCCAGCCATTGCCACGGCAGATTACCATGTTTGTACATGGAGTATCAGAGGGATTCCTGGCAGTGGGGGAGCGGGTACGGCAGGGCAAGCTCAAACAGACACCCACCATGTATTTCCTAGGCAAGGCATTGTGGAGCAAGGGCTACCGTGAGCTGCTGGATGCACTCAATGTGTATTATGGTGGTCACAGCAGCAACAAGGCAACAACCACAGATATCTATGGGTCGGGGGAGCACCTACAAGAAATCCAACAGGCTGCAACACCGCTCAGCGACAACATTACGTTTCATGGCGCACGTGACCATTTGCTGTGCCAAGACATCCACAAGCACCAGATCTTCATCAACCCATCGACGAGTGATGTGGTGGCCACCACCAGCGCAGAGGCATTGGCCATGAACAAATGGGTGATTTGTGCACGGCATCCATGCAATGCGTGGTTTGGCCAACACTTTCGAAATGCGCTGCTGTACGACGACTACCAGGGGTTTTGTGCATGTGTCGAGCGGGCGCTGCGCGAGCCACCAGCGCCGCTGGATGCACAGGAGCAGCGGCTGCTTTCGTGGGAGGACGCATGCGAGCGGTTGATGGACGTGAGCTTTTCCAATGCGCCAGAGCCAGACGAGATTGATGTCCATCATGCGTCGCCGGGGTTGCTGCAGTCGTTGACGTACACAGCGTACAGCAGCCTGCTGGGGATTGAACTCATACGGCGGGCGGTGGGGGCTGGGCCAAAGCGTGGCGAGGAGGAGGCAGCAAGGACGGAGCAGCTGGAGCAACTGGCACAGCTCGAGACATATCCGCAAGGTTGTTTTTAAGGGTTTATTCTCTAGGAGAGAAAAGGGGGTTTGTTACACACACGATTCGCTCAACAAAACACGTCGTACCACCCCACACACCTCCCTGCACACCTCTTCCCTGCACACCTCCCCGCCAACCACACACAACGTCCACACCCCACTCTTGCCACTCGCCTCGTCGCACCACAGCACCACCATCACCCCACGCACACCCTTGTATTTGCCCCCAGCCTCCTCAACCAGCTCGCCCTCCAACGATGCACGTGTGGCCATCACCCGCCGTGCGTCCTCGATGTCGATCGACCATGCGCTGCTATAACACGCACTGCACGATGCACTCAGCAGCGATGCCCCCGCCACCACCATGGCCTCTATGTGCTGGGTGGTGCGTGGCACACACGCCAGTATACACGTCGGTGGTTTGGTGTTGCACGCACGTGCAGGGGTTCCCCACCCGATGTTGAGCTCGTGACGCATGTACCGCTTGAGTGGTGTGATATCATCCGAATCGGCAGGATCCTTGCGTCGCAACGTTGCATTCCACTGTGGGTCATCGTTGAGGTGATACACCTGTATGATGCACGTCACTCGGTTGACCACATACATGGTTCTTGATGGCATTCTCAGGTCTCCCTTCGAGCTCCCTGGCAATGTCACTCCACCGGTTGCCACAGCGGCGATGCGCTGCGATGAGCGCCTGCTCCTCTGCGTCGCTCCATCGTGTCGTCTTGATCGTAGGGTCGAGCTGATTGCACCACCGCTCGCGACACTGCTTGCCAGCACGTTGGCCCCCGAAATGCGCTGCAATATCACTCCATCGCTGCGTTCCCAGCTTTTGCACCAGCTTGATGAGCTTGAGGTCGTCTGCTGCAGTCCATGTCGATCTGTGATGATGAGGATGATTGGGGGTGATGTTGCTGGAGACGACTTGATCACACCGTTGAACCCACCGTTTGCTCGCGCGGTGCATGATGATCTGTTATGCGCAACTTTTTTCGGCGGGCAATATTCGGTGGGGAGCCGGAAAAGGGGAGCTGAAGCGGTACTGGTCTTTTGGGGTCCTGACAGGGGTGGTCTCGCCTTTGTACACATTTCTACAACTGCTTGTGCACATATACACTCCACCCCCAACACCCACCCACATTGACCCACCCACACCCATATACCCACCGTACCCACACACCCACACACTATACAGGCTCAGTATTTGCGATTGACATCAGACAGCTACAAACAATGTCTCCAGGCAGATACGATACAGAGGTGGGTGAGGGATGTATGCATGCATTGTGTATTACATATGCGCATACCCCCCCACACGTTGTAGTGTACACGCACACAATGTAGTGTATACACACACAATGTATTATATGTAACACACACAATGTAGTGTATACACACACAATGTAGTGTATACACACACAATGTAGTGTATACACACAATGTAGTGTATACACACAATGTAGTGTATACACACAGTTTACTCTACACACACTATATACCCTACACACACTATATACTCTACACACACAATGTACTCTACACACACAATGTACTCTACACACACTATATACCCTACACACACTATATACTCTACACACACTATATACCCTACACACACTATATACTCTACACACACTATAT
>VFQP010001722.1_pt1 | contig 27468 bp, 17 predicted proteins | sample 3512351 | NCBI WGS metagenome assembly VFQP01 (sample SAMN10412372, study PRJNA504923) | tailings metagenome | isolation source: Relicate 1 Philex TSF1 revegetated site | place: Philippines: Tuba, Benguet | collected 2017-08-29
TTTACTTTTAAGGGCCGTCAAAGACTATGACGTTGATAGGCTATAGGTGTAAAGCTGGTAACAGCAAAGCCAAGTAGTACTAATTGCCCGTAAGCTTTATTTTTTCTCTTTAATTGATTTCATTCCCAATATGTATCTTATTGTCAACTGGTTTAACCATTGATTTACAATCTTATGGTGGTTTTGCCGGGGGTGTTCACCTCTTCCCATTCCGAACAGAGAAGTTAAGTCCCCCATGGCCGATGGTACTTGCGTTTTGCTGGGAGAGTAGGTAGCCGCCATATTTATTGAAACCTCGTCTTTATGACGAGGTTTTTTTTTGCCCATAACCCCCACATGTTCAGAAGCTCAAGGAATATTTGCGGATCACGCTCAAAACTTGGGAACTTGTTTTTTACACATAAAGTTTACTGATCGATAGAGGAAGCACAAATTGTCTTTACTCATTTAATACCGCGCAGACCATTTATAATGATATAAAAACGTCCAAGCATAGCCCCCCGTTAGGGGTCTGTGTGTCAAAGACGCTTCTAACTGATCTCATTACAGTCTCCCGCCGGAGGCGGTGACTGTAATAGTTCTACTCCCACCTAAAGTACGCATGCATGACAAGCATGATGTGATAACTTGTTTATGAATAGTAGATTCCTATTGATGGTATGCTATGCAATAATATCCATATAAAACATGCGATAATGATACTCAAGCAGTCACCACCTCGGTGGGGACTGCTTCATGAATATATAAGTAGCCGATGGCGCACAGTCACTGCCTCCGGCAGTAGACTGCGCTTGGACCTGTGTAGGAGAGTCAAAATAAAAAGAACAATCCTGCTAGTACCATACAATTTTAGAAAATGCTCTTCATTCCCGCAGCCCTCAATACTACTATCAGAACATTAGTTCCCAGTTCAGAGGCGGAAAACAAACTTGTCTTCCTTTATTGAATTACCCAACCATAGGTAAGTTTAACTATTCCCCAGGTTTTGGGTATGATTCATATTTACCCCAAAAACTTGGTCAAAGTTATTGGGATAACTACCCCCAAGCATGACAATGATTTTAGTAACTTTTCTTCCTCTCCCCATCCAAGTTGAAGCATCTGCGACTTAACTTTTGCTAAGTGCTACAAGTTTCTAAAAGTTTTGCATAGGGCAGTTATACTAATGGTATTTTAGGCCAATTGATTTTGTACGTAGGATAACCTGCTACATCCTCCGAACACTTACGAACCATCCCCCAACTAATACACCCAATTTTACATACCCCCCTCTTCATTACTCTCTCTACCGCTCAATCCATCCACTATCATAAGATTCACCTCATGTGTACACAACAGCACATCACTACCTCGTCAGTTATGCAAGCAATCATTTTCTAACAATGGAACCATTGCGCAACAAGATCTATTTTTCTTCTTATCCTGGTGTAGAAATGCAAATGCAAAACATCTTTCCAATTCCCTAAAAGCTGTTTATCAAATATCATCAGGCCATGATCATATTGGTCAATTATATCGTAAAAGGTAATATTATTGATAGGAGAGCTGGCAATAGTTTTCGTAGAGTTGTCAAGAATAGTGTAATGCCCTGCAGGTAGTGGATATAATATGTAGCATGTTCTGTTCTATTTCAATCTACTCATATTCTCCATGATAGCTTACTAGAGTTGACTTTCACAGCAGGTTACATCATACATGCATGAAAACCATGTACCAGCCTAACTTTCATGTGGGAATAGTTGAATGATCACGCTTTGATGAATAGGCATAAAAAAGTCTCGCCGAGTAATCGACGAGACTGAATAGTGTCTGGGTGTATATGGAATTAATACCTGTTGTATCCTCCGCCGCCACCGTTACCGCGATCACGATTGAAGCCACCGCCTCCGCGATTGCCTCCACCGTATCCACCACGGCTTCCACCGCCGCCGCCACCAAAGCTCTTCTTCTTGAATCCACCCCTGTCGCCTTCAGCGCGTGGAGTTGATTCATTCACAACAATCTTACGACCCAGAATTTCTGTGTCATGCAGACTGCTGATTGCAGTACGAGCAGCATCATCATCAGCCATTTCAACAAAACCGAAACCTTTGCTGCGGTCATTGTTGAATTTGTCAGTAATGATTTTGGCGGAGCTTACTTCACCATAGGGAGCAAAAAGGTTTTGCAGATCTTCACTGGTCATGTTCCAGTTCAGATTTCCAACGTAAATGTTCATTTCTTTAAAAAAATTAAGTGATCAAAAACCAATGAAGGACCAAAAAACCCTGAAACATTTACGTGAAAACGTTCTGAGATAATATGGAAGAACTGTCATTGGACTACCGAAGATAGGGATTTTACCGTATCACCAAGCTTTTTTCATAATAGTCCGATTTATTATTTATGGACTCCTTCCAGGCCTTAGCGCATTAAAAAGCCCGTCCTGGGAGCAGAACGGGCTTCTATGATTTTTTATCGAGCGTGGATTATTCTCCAACTACTTCAAAATCAATCTCTGTAACGTTACCATTACCGAAATCGATGCTGGCTTTGTAAGCACCCAGCTCCTTCACTTCATCTACAATTGAAATACGCTTACGGTCGATCTCATAACCTTTTTGGTCACGAATTGCACGGGCGATTTGCAGAGAAGTAACAGAACCAAAGATTTTACCACTGGTACCAGTTTTAGCACCCACTTTCACAGGAGCAGCTTTCAATACTTCGATCACTTTATTGATCTCAGCCAGCATAGCCGCTTCTTTCTTGGATTGTACTTTCAAACGCTCTTCCAGTTGCTTCAGGTTTGAAGGGTTAGCTTCAACAGCAAACTTCTGAGGAATCAGGTAGTTTCTGGCATAACCGTTCTTTACAGTTACCAGTTCATTACGACCGCCCAGATTGTCAACATCCTGGATTAAAATTACTTGCATGTTCTTGTTGTTTAGTTCCCAAGAGCCCAGCCTTTAAGGCTGTCTCCCGCACTGTTTCAGCGGGATTAGGGAAGGTGACTAATAATGATTTATTTCAACAGATCCGTTACGTAAGGAAGCAATGCCATTTGGCGCGCTTTCTTCACCGCATCAGATACTTTACGCTGGTACTTCAGCGAGTTACCACTCAAACGACGAGGTAAGAGTTTACCTTGCTCGTTGATGAATTTCTTCAGGAATTCGATATCCTTGTAATCAACATACTTGATACCGTATTTCTTGAAACGACAGAATTTCTTCTTGGGTTTCTCCTGCTTGATCGCTGTGAGGTATTTGATCTCGTTCTTTGCCATGATTAAGCCTCCGTTTTTTCAGTGGTTACAGCAAATCCGCCATTTCTTTTCTTGTAGTTATACTCGACGGCGTATTTATCGAGCTTAGTGATCATGTGACGCATTACTTGTTCGTCACGCAGCAACTGGATCTTCAACTTCTCGTTCAGATCAGCTGGTCCGCTGAATTCCAATATCCAGTAGATACCAGTGGTCTTCTTCTGAATAGGATAAGCCAGTGATTTCAAACCCCAGGGATTGCTGTATACGGTTGCACCACCATTCTCGGCGATGAAATCTTCGTACTTCTTCTGGGAAGCTTTAAAGTCTTCCTCAGACAGCACCGGAGTAAAGATCACCATCAATTCGTAATTGTTCATTACCTGAATTTTTAGGTTTAATAATTGGTTTTACCCATTGGGTCCCGTCATGAACGGGAAATCTGCCAAAACAGATTTGGGGCTGCAAAGGTAGGGGAAAATCTGGAAGAATCAACTGCTGGCCGGCTTTTAATCAGCTTTTCAGGAACAGTTATCCTACTAAGATACGATAAAATTTTCATGTATGCCTTGCGCGCTGGTAAGCTATTGATAATCAATATCCTGTATCCATCAATACCAGGTACACCGGAAAATGGTCGCTATACCCACCCCGATACCGGAATCCATCCCAGGTACGCATAGGATAGCCCCGGTAACGGCCGGTGGTTTCCCGCATAAAGGGCTGATCATAAATATGGGCGCTGTACAACCTCAACCCGCTCTTATGGGTATGCAACCAGCTTCTTGATAATAGTATCTGGTCAAATAACCCCCAGGCGTCATTATGCGCCAATGTGCCAATACCCCGTTCATAGAATTGTACCCAGGGATTGTACAATTCGTTGGCAGCTACCAATGCTTTGTTGCCGTGGCTTTTTAATACCTCCCTGATGCTTCGGTCGGTGGGATCGTCGTTCAGGTCGCCCATCAATATCAACTTTGCGCCAGGTGATTCGCGCAAGATGCTGTCCATATGCCGCCTGCATACACCCGCTGCCTTCATCCTGGCCTGCTCACTTCTTTTCTTGCCACCGCGCCGGCTGGGCCAGTGATTCACATAAATATGCACCGTATCCTGCTGTAATAACCCTTTTACGTACAAAATATCCCTCGTATGATAGGCATCCTTACTCGCACCCGGCAAGGGTACATACAGTTTATCTGCCCCCAGCGGAAAGAACTGGTCTGGCTGGTACAACATGGCCACATCAATACCTCTCGCATCTTTTGACGGGGCATGTACAATATGGTAGTTCCTTTCCCTGATCAACGGATGTTGCACCAGGTACTGCAGTACCGTATCGTTCTCCAATTCTGCCACCCCCAGCAATACCGGTCCACGGCTGCTATATTCAGTACCCATACCGGCCATCACCCTAGCCAGCTTACCCAACTTGTCACGGAAGATCGCCGTTCCATATTGCCGCTTGCCTTTCGGGGTGAACTCTTCATCATTCACGGAAGGATGATCAATGGTGTCATACAAATTCTCCAGGTTGTAAAACCCAATCACACAAATCCTGGCCCTGCTTGTTTGAGCCATCGTTAACTGGTTACTTAGTACTATGCAGAGTACAATCAGTGCTGCATGTAGTTGTTTGTTCATGGTTTATTTTTTTGGTTGATTTATGCGTGAAATACAGGCATTCCCTGACGGTATTTCCCGCATAAATGATCGGAGGTATTCTTCTGCAGTTTGAACTGTTTCACTTTTGCATCATGACTACGATCATCTGCTTCATTTCATTGTTGCTGTCGCCCCGATTACCCATCGGTCATCAGGATACCATTCCCTCACCAAGGATTGATTCCGCTTTATGGCAGTTCCTGTCTATGCAGCAGCAAAGTCAGGCCGAGATCCACTTACTCAATGAATCGATGAAAGAAGAAGATGATCATTTTGCTTCTCCACTTCAGTCGGAGGCTGATCCTTTTCTCAAATTTTCCTCATTCCAATTTGCTGCCCTGCGTTTTCGTTTGAGGGGGTATGATGCAGCACACGCGACTACCCTGGTGAACGGGCTGCTCATGAATGATCCAGTAACAGGTTCGCCTGGCTGGCAGTTGTGGTCAGGGTTACAATCGGTGATGAAACAATCGCGTATTTACCTGTATCCCTCTTTTTCAGACCAAACGGTTGCAGCCTTGGGTACTACCGAGGAAACAGATATGCGCCCACACTTACAACGACAACGCTTGCAATTGAGTTATGGGTCTGCCAACCGCGCCTACCGGCACAGGGCTTCCTTGTTGTACGCGAGTGGTATTAACCCGCACAAATGGAGCTTCGCTGCACATGCTACCCTTCGTTATGCTGAGGAGAATCAAATGGCTGGTTGTGCCTACCTCTCTGCCGGCTATTATCTGGCCGCTTCGCGGATTGCAAATGATGGAGCGGTGTATGCACTTACCCTATTTGGTGTTTACCAGGATGCAGGTCGCCAGGCCGGCATCACCATACCAGCTTCGGTTTTATTCGGGAACTATTACAATCCCAACTGGGGCATGCAATCAGGCAAGAAAAGAAATGCCAATACCCTGCAACAACACCGGCCGGTTGCGATTGCTTCGTATCAAAAGGAATGGAAAGATCGCTCCTCACTACGTATCAGCATGGGTCTTGTTCATGGAAAGCGATCAGATACCCGACTCGATTGGTTCAATGCACCCGATCCCCGTCCGGATTATTATCGTTACCTGCCGGCATTTCAGTCGGATAGTCTTATGCGTGACCTGATAACACAACAGTACGAGGAGAACCCTTTACTGGGACAAGTGAGTTGGGCTTCGCTGTATGAAACCAACCGCAATGCCTATCGCGCTGTGCAGCATGCAAACGGGGTGAATAATCTCATAGTTTATGGTAAAGCCGCGCATTATCTGGTGGAGCAAAGGGTAGATGATCTGCTCAGGATCATGCTCTCGGCTGCTTATTACCAGCCGCTGGGTAAATATGGTCATCTTTCATTGGGCGGACATATCAGGTACCAGCGCAACCATTACTACAAGATCGCTAAAGATTTACTGGGGGCAGATTTTCATGTGAACTGGAACCAGTTTGCCGAGTCAATGGTACAACAGGATCCCGATGCCATACAATTTGATCTAGGCATCCCTAACAGAATTGTACAACAGGGAGATCGTTATGGTCATGATTATGCCTTATCAGTTCAACATACCGAACTATGGTCGCAATACCAGTTTCAGGGAAAAAGAATTGATCTGCAAATGACCCTGCAATTTGCCAAACAGGAATTATTCCGGCAAGGGTATGTTCAGAACGGATTATTTCCGCTGCATTCAAAAGGAAAAGGAACTGTCCTTCATTTTGTACAATTCAATCCCGCCATTGCATTTACCTATAAAATTAATGGGAGAAATTTTCTGCAAGCCAACCTGCAAATCAGGGCAAAACCACCGGCAGCCAATGATCTTTATTTGTCTCCCCGCATGCAGCACGCCTACCAGGATCAACCTCGCAATGAAACCATTCAGGGTATTTGTTTGGGTTATACAGCTGCTTATCCGGGTATCAGAGCGCGCATCAGCGGCTTTGCCACATCGATGAAACACGGTATGCGGATCTCAAGTTTTTATCATGATGGGTATAAGAATTTTGTGAACTATGCCATATCCGGGATTGATCGGTTATACGTTGGCATGGAAGGTGGTATTGATTGGTCGGTAGCTGAAGCCTGGCGATTGTTCCTGGCTGCCAGTATTGGACAATACCGATACACTTCGCGGCAGGAAGTGTCGGTGACCATGGACAATGATAACTGGCTGTTGGAAAAAACGACGGTATTCAGTAAAGGATTTCGAATTCCCGGATCGCCACAAACCTGTATGGGAGCGGGTATACAATATGCCAAAAATGGATGGCTCATTCAGTTTAATGCCAATCATTTTCGCGGGCGCTGGCTCGATATCAATCCTTACCGAAGAACCTATAGTGCACTGGAAGGTGTACCCGAAGGGTCTCCGCTTTGGCGTGCCATCATTGATCAGTATGAGTTACCCAATGCATCCCTCCTGAATCTCTTTATCGGGAAAGGAATGTCTGTCAAACACCAGCAACGCACGCTGTTGAATATATTCATTAGCATCAGTATCAATAACCTGCTCGATCAATCCATTATTTCAGGTGGATATGAACAACTGCGATTTGATGCTGATACCAAGGATGTGAGCAAGTTTCCACCCAAGCTATTCTGGTTACCCGGAAGGAACTATTCGATATCTCTCTCCATAACCCTATAATCCATACTTATGAAGCCCTTTTCATCTTTCAGGATCTGGTATACCTGTTGGCCGCTCTTATCTCTTTTTATGAATTGTCAGCAGGTATTCGATGAACCGCCACCCTATGCTGGTCCTGCCATTCGTGCTAACACCACCATCGCTGCAGTAAAATCCCTGCACCTACTCAATGCCTATGAACGGATCACCGATGATTTAATCATTGCTGCTGTCGTTGTAGGAAATGATCGGCAGGATAATATCTACAAAACCCTCATGATCCAGGATAGTACCGGAGGTATTAGTTTGAAGATGGATGGTTATTCTCTTTTCAGCCAGTACCCCATTGGACAGCAAGTATTTGTACGCTTAAAAGGATTATGGATGTCGGATTATGGCGGCATGATTCAGATTGGTGCTTCAATGGATAGAACCAATGCGGCACAACCAACCTTACAGGGGATTCCACAACCGCTATTTACCCGTGTGATCATTAAAGGCAAAGAATTGCAGGATCCGCAACCCCGGGATCTTACAATGGGTGAGCTGCATGATAGTTTACAAGGCATGCTTATTCGGTTAAACCAGGTAGAGTTTGCGGTAGGTGATACGGCTAAAACTTATGCTGATGTGAATAATCAGGTAACCATCAGTCATAGTCTTCGTTCCTGTGGCTCGGGTACTGTGTATGTTCGTACCAGCGCATTTGCGGCATTTGCCAAAGCCAAAACGCCTCGCGGACATGGCAGTATTACAGGCTTGTATTCTATATTCAGAACACAGAAACAGATACTGCTCAGAGATACGAGTGAGGTGCAGCTGAATGGATTACGCTGTTCGGTGGGCGGACCAGTTGTGTTGCTGCAGGCAAATTTTAATACAGTTCCGAAAGACACAGTATTCCACCTGGATCATTGGCAGCAGGTAACCGAAGCCGGACATCGTCCCTTCATGATGCGCAGTGTAGGAGGAAAATCTTTTGCAGAGATCAGTGCTTTTGCCACCCGCGAACCTTCCGTGATCAGTTGGTTAATCTTACCATCAATCGATCTGGATCATACTTCTAATGAGGTACTTCGATTCACGACCAAAGATGGATTCGATAACGGAGCGGTATTACAGGTATTGGTATCTACCAACTATGATGGAAATGGGATGCCCTGGAAGGCAAGGTGGACAGCATTAAACGCTCAGCTGTCTAAGGGGAATATTAATGCACATGCAAAGGATTGGCTTAAATCGGGAGATCTTTCCCTCCATGCTTTCAAAGGAAAAATAAGTATTGCTTTCAGGTATGAGGGTAGTGATCCTCCCGTTCAGCATGCCAAACAAACTTCCACTTTCAGGATTGCAGATATTGAGGTATGGGGCAATTGAAAATGGTAATACAATCAATTCTTTATGCGGGTGTGTTAAACGACTTTGTCGATATGCTTTTAGTTCATCAATATGCCACCAAAAAAAGAGGGTGTACCTCGTGGATACACCCTCTGAATAATTGTGCTTGTACAACTATTACTGAATCCGGATCAGTTGAACAACCTTACGCTCATTGCCTTGTATTAACTCAGCAAAATAAGTACCAGGTATCAGTTTGTGACCTACTGTTACCGTACTATTGGCTTGTTGATTAGCCTTGGTTTCCATGATTCTGCCACTCGCATCCGCAATCCTGATTTGTACAGGTGCATTGCTGGCACTGCTCAGTTTCAGTGTAAAGAAGCTGCGGCTAGGATTCGGCATTACTACTACCGTTAATCCTGCAACGCTGTTTTCCTGTGCCTCAACTACCAGCTTGCCGGCAGCTGTTGGTGCAGTTTGCGTTGGAATGATAGATGATGGCTGATCACAGCTGAAGTTATTCCACAGAACATAGTCGCCCTTGCTTTCAACTTTTTGCGCAATGAACAAACCTGTCATGTTAATGTAGGTTACAGTTGTATTCTTCTTGCTATTAGCTTCATCTGCCTGTACTTTCAGCTTGCCCAATGGCATGTACACATTGGCTGTAACTTTTACATCATTACCACGAACAACGAATTTCTCATCGTCTTTATTCTGATCACCCATGAAGAAGGTAACCTTATATTGATCGGGGTTGATCCACACTCGGTTTGCGATATCTACTTTATTGCTTACCCGTATTTGTGCATCATTGATGAAGCGGATGCGGTTGTATTGCTGGCTGCTGCCTTCTGCTACTTTCAGATCAGCAATATTTACCACAGCCGAAGTAAATCTTACCTGTGCACCTTTTTCAATATTGATGGTACCGAAGATTTGTCCGGCCAGTGTAACATTCGCCCCTTCTCTGATCGTCAGATCCTTATAATTTCCGGAAAGGGTCATCGTACTGTTACGTGCTACTGTATAGCTCGGTAAATTACGCGTAGAGCTCGTATTCCACTGCATGGTAGGCAGTGTTACATCTGCTGCGGCATATACCAGGGTAGGTATGTTAATATTGCTTCCCTTTCTTTCAATTGAAGCTGCTTTCACAAATGCACCTGGTGCTGCAACACTGCTATTGCTGCGGAAGCTGGCCTTGCCTTTTCTGTCGATCACACCAACACTACCGCTGGCAACGGTATTATTTTCTTCCAGACTTACTTCGTCATAGGCCAGGATGGTATAGCTGCTACTGCGTTGTTGTTTCTGGTACAGATACGCAGTGCTGGTGCTGCTATTACAACCGGCAGCATTGATAGCCCTTACTGTATAAGCACCATCCGGGTTGGTCAGGCCAAGTTGTAATTGCTGTCCTGTGCCTACCACAGTATTATTGAATAACCACTCATAGCTCAGGTTATTGCCTGATGCAGTAAGTACAGTTTTGTTACAGAACAGATCTGCACTGGATGCGCTGATCTGAACAGCAGGTAAGCTGGCAACGGTTACGGTGAAACTAATTTGTGCATTGTTTCCGTGAATATCTGTCGCCATCACTTTCACAGTGGATACACCTTCATTGAACAATCCGCTTATCTGTGCACCATTACCGCTGCGCTGAGTAGCACCTGTTATGGTGTAGCTGATACTGGCAACGCCACAGTTATCATTGCTGCCAATAGCCGCGATTGTGTACTGGTTATTGCTGGTTTTACACAGGTTAATATTACCCGGTGTTTGAATAGCAGGTAATTGATTATCTGTTACGGTTACTTGTTGTTGTACCTGTTTGCCATTACCATGTACATCTGCTATGGTCCAGGTAATCACGGTTGTGCCTACATTGAATGGTGCTGTAATGGGTTGTCCATCATTCCGTACACCATTGATGCTGGCAATACCACAATTATCGCTTGCCACTGGTGTATTGATTGGAACGATGGCATTACACTGTCCTGTAGCAGCACTAACTGTTATGTTTTGTACAGTAGCTGTTGGCAGTTGGTTATCGATGACTGTTACCAGTTGCTGTGCAGTATCGGTGGTGTTTCCATGGATATCAGTTACGGTCCAGGTTACTACTGTTGTACCAACCGGGAATACTGCAGGTGCGTTATTGGTGATGCTGGCAATACCACAATTATCAGCTACATAAGGCGTACCCAATGAAGCGATGGTTGCGGTACAGGTACCTGGTGTGTTCACCACACTAATCATATCAGGTGCTACTACTGTTGGTGCCTGCATATCTTTTACAGTGATTTGCTGTGTTACCTGTTTACCATTGCCGTTAACATCCATAATGGTCCAAACAATATTGGTAGTGCCTACATTGAATGGAGCGGTTAATGGCTGTCCGTCGGCACGCACACCATTCATACTGGCGATGCCACAATTATCGCTTGCAGCGGGCGGAGCAACCTGCACAGTGGCAGAACACTGTCCTGCCGCAGCCGGAACGGTTATGTGTTGAACGGTTGCTACAGGGGCATCGTTATCGATTACAATAACATATTGTTTAGCAGTATCTGTTACATTGCCATGAATATCGGCTACCAGCCAGGTTACAATGGTGGTACCGATTGGGAATACGGCCGGCGCATCATTACTGATGCTGGCAATACCACAGTTATCGTTTACATAAGGTGTACCCAGAGAGGCAATGACTGCGCCACAAGTGCCTGGGTCATTTACCACACTTACAATATCTGGTGCATACACTTCCGGAGCCTGATTGTCTGATACGGTAATCAGTTGGTTCTTGGTAGCGGTATTACCCTGGTTATCGGTTACGGTCCAGGTAACGGTGGTTACACCTACAGGGAAGGTAGCAGGCGCATTGCTGCTCACAGATACTATCTGGTTAAGGCTATTAACGATTGGTGGAGATAGGGTAAGGGTAGCATAACACTTACCAGAATCTGCCAATGCGCCAATGTCAATGGGTTGTACATCTGGTGCTGCAAAATATCTCCAATCGTATTGTGTAATGATGGGGAAGTGGTCGGATGTGGTATTGGCAAAATTACCTACCAGCGATAATACATCCCTGTACACACGGGCAGAACCATTCACATAGGCTTTCTTCAATTCGTTTGAAATGATAACATGGTCAATCATATCGGGGAAGGAAGCGGTAGAACTATTGCCTGTTAAGCTGAGCGACAGTGTTACGGGTACATAGTTTGCTGAATCAGCTAACATGGTGCTGTAAGAGCTCACTGTTACCGGTGCCATTTCTGTGGTAATCGTTTTATCGAAATCATCGTTGAAGTCACCAAGGATGATGATTTTGCGATCGCCAAAAGCTGCGTCAAGTGAGTCTTTCAGTTCATCGGCCCCGGCTTTTCTGCGCTGATAGCTTTCGATTTTATCGGCAGTATTACCTGTATTGGCTTTGGCATGGATGACTATAAAATCTACCGTGCTCGTAGCGCCATTCAGGTTGATCTCCGCCTGCATGAGGTATGGATAACGTCCACTTGCCCAGCTGTTGAAGGCATTGCCTGTGCTGGTACGTAACATGCCGCGGCTGGTGAGTTTGGTCACCACATCTTTATTATAGATAAAGCCCATTTTTTGTGCGCCAGCATAATCTGGATCATTCACATCATCTGCATAAGAACCATAATCATTCACCACATAACCGTAGTTGCCAGGTAATGCAGCTGCTACGTTTTTGAAGCGAAGTGTATCAACGATTTCAACGAGTGCATAAACATCTGCTTTCAGTGTATTGAGTACTTGTTGCACATTCTGTTGTTGTAAATCCTTATTGGTAGGGCCAAGACCTGATGCGGTGCTGCCAAACCATTCGAGGTTCCAGTTTACAACTTTCAGGGTACGGAGTGATGTGCCTGATACTTGTATACCATAGTTACCCTCACTATTCATTACCTGTGCAATAACCTGGCCGCTGTATGGCTGATTATTCGTGGTTGGCTTAAAGCGAACATAGATGGTATTCTTGTTCATCGCCTCCAGCATGGGAATGATAAAGTAGGTGCTATAACTAGTTTGATCACGGCTGATCTCAAAACCTGCCGGGGCGGTGATGAGTACATCGCCGGTTAAGTTGTATCCCTGCGCAGTAAAGCTTCGGGCCGGAGAATTTTGTCCGCTGGCTACATAATCAAAATCCATTGCTGCGCCTCTTATATCTACACCGGCCAACGCTGGTGTAGCAGAGTTGGTAATGGCAAGATCATCCAATGTCCAGCGGGCAGCCCCATCGGTGGTTGATGATTGATACACGAATGCTACATGTACATTCGAATCCTTGAAATTACTCAGGTCAATCTGATCGCTAAGTGTCCACACATCCGAATCAGGATCAGCAAATCGACCATTGATCACAGTCCAGGTAGCCGCATGCGGATCTCCTGAGCCGCTATAGTTGGTGGATACCATGAGTTGTAAGGCGGGGCCAGCAAAACGAACCCTCGAAGAAAAACGCAGGATCGGATAATTGAAGCCCGATAGGTCGAAGCCCGGAGAGATCAACCAGTCTTCATTATTCTGTGCACTGCCCGCAAATCCGTTTATCTGTACACCATTGCCTGTTTGGCCAAATGTAGTACAGCCCCATACCTGTGCGCCTGATACGCTGTATTGCGTAAAGCCACCGGGGAGGTTATTGGTACAATCATTAAAGTTGAAGCTGGTTGGTGGCGCACCTGTGGTGAATGACCAGTTGGCAGCATTGATACCTGCAAATGCATTACCGCCCAGATCATTCAGTGCACCATTATCGATGCTTACGGCATATGATTTATAGGATTGTAAGCCAACCTGTACACTGAGGGTATTGCCAACAATGCTAACGGCAGGATCATTAATGGGTATTACCTGTTGCGTGCCATTGGTGAGGTTTTGCAGCGTGATATTTCCTGTGGCAGGTACTACCAGCTCAGAGAATACAATTTGCAAACCACCTGCTGGTATTACCGCTGTAGCACCATTCGCAGGACTGAGGCTATTCACCTGTGGCGGCACCTGATCATTGGCATCATAACCTTTAATAGTTAAGTTGTCGATGCTGATCTTAGGTCTTGATCCGGTAGTGCCGCCTGTACCATTATAATAATAGAAACGCAATCTTGCATTCGCATTATTGCTGAAAATGGCAGGTAGTGCAATATTGGTAACGGTGCCACTGGTAGGCTCATTATTAATGATATTCAAAACAGCTGCACCGGTCAGCTCTGTGAAAGTAGTACCATCCACACTACCATACACACGCAATGAACCTGCTCTGTTGCCGGTTGAGTTATTTACAGAAGCCCAGTTGAAACCAATTGTTCCTGCGGTAACACCGGTGAAGTCTAATAAGAGATCAAAAGCCGTAGAGCTGCTATTATCGGTGCCACCTGTAGCGAGCAGTACAATTGCACCAGTGCCTCTTTGAACACCGCCACTGCTTCCCGTACTGAATGTATTGCTGGCAGTAGTGATTCGGTTGGGCGAAGGGATGGCGCTGGTACCTGCAGATGCAACAGGTGAGAAATTATCTGCCCCATTATTAGAAACGAAACCATTAGTCCAGCTACTGATATTATCGAAATTTTGCTGATAGTTCAGTGCCGGTTGTGCCGCCATCACTACAGGTTTGGCTGTTGTTGTAAAGGAAGCTAAACTACCATAAACTGTACTGTCATTATTGGTTGCAAAAGCGCGAACATAATAGGTCGTGTTTGCCTGTAAGCCAGTTATAGTAGCAGAGAATTGTCCTGCATTGAAACCCGCACTAACCGGGCTACCAGTTCCGGCAGTAAAATTATTGGTAGTGCTGTACTCGAATCCGTAAGCGCTGATGGGCGAACAACCGCTGCTATTCAATGATGCGCTAAGGGATGCTGTTGCGAAACTAATATTAGTACTGCTTACGGTTGAAATGCTGGCAGGCGTATTAACACCGTTACCTGTTACAGGAACATTCGTAGTACTATTGATGCTAATGGCACTATTATAGGCTTGTACTAATACTGGTGAAAAACGAACATATACGGTAGTAGTAGCCAGGCTGGTACCACTGTAGCTGATATTGATAGAACTGCTGAAGTTGGTATTGGCCTGTAACGATAAGCTGTATCCGCTGGGGGCTACCAAACTAACAGGAGATCCGTCGAGGTTGGTACCGCTTATGCTGAATGAGCCATTGCCGATGGTGTTGATACATTGGTTGGCGAAATCAAGTGATGCATTGCTTATCAGGATGGCTGGTAGCCCCGCCGCTTCGCGGGTTACCTGAATGGTATAGGTATTGGTTACGGTAGCATCCTGCGAAGTAACTACGATGCTAATGGTATTGGAGCCGGTGTTTAGCGCAATAGACTGAGAAGCCGTATTGCTGCTAACGGCTTGTCCGTTTACAGTAATGCTGGCATTGGCTGCAGTGCTCACAGGTGTTACCGTTAGGCTGCTAACATTGGCAGGTACCGAACTGGTATAACTATATGTTGCTGATTGAAAGCCGGGGGTAAATATACCTGTGCTTAATGACAGATCTGATAAGCTGGCAATATTGGTTGGCATGCTTACCGCAACGGCAAGTTGCAGGTCATCGATGCGCCAGTTAGCAGTATTGTTGGAGGCAGAGCCTGTTCCATCATGGCCATAAATACGAATGGTGATGGTATTGGAAGAAGAAAAGCTCAATCCGCTATTCGACTTAAGCGCCCAGGTTCCGGTATTGGCAATGGTTCCGGTAGCCAGGTTGCTGGCATAGCCATCGTTGCTGGTACGGATTGAATAGGACTGAGGGCCAGTTGAAGTACTTCTGGCACCAAAACTAATACTGCTGATTGCAAACTGATAACCGGCAGCCGGGGTTAGGGTGAATTCAAAATAGGCACTGCCACCGGCAGCTGTATTTAAAGCACCCACTCTTGCTGCGGCTCCCGCATTGTTACCCCCTGAAGCCCCGGTATAGGCCGATGTAGTGGCGGCGGAAGAAGAAGTGATCATAGTAGTAACGCCCTGGTTATTACCCTGGGTTAAAACAGATGCCTGTAAATTGGCGGTGGTAGTGTTAGGGGCATCGCCACTGGTGAAGTTCCAGCCGATCGTTTGGGCAAAAGAAATGCTCGTCAGTAACAGGCATAGCAGTACTGAGAAAAATCGTACAGTGTACAATTTTTTCATAGGTATTAGTTTGGTTTCTATACAAATGTAATATTCCGCCTGAAATGACATAATTTCCTGATGAAAACCTTGAATTATTTTTTTGTAACCTATAGTTTGCCATCCTGTCATACCCCCCGGTTTGGTACTTTCTTTGATGCTAAGGCGGTTAAAAGCCCTTAAATATGCAAAAAGGACAAATACGTGTTCAGACGGAGAATATTTTCCCCATTATCAAGAAATTCCTCTACAGCGACCATGAAATATTCCTGAGGGAGTTGGTGAGTAATGCTGTTGATGCGTCTCAAAAACTGAAGACCCTGGCTTCTTTGGGTGAAGTAAAAGGAGAAATTGGTGAGTTGCGTATTGATGTGGTATTGGATAAGGCCGATAAAACCCTTAGCATCATAGACAGGGGTATTGGTATGACGGCTGAGGAGGTAGACAAATACATCAACCAGGTGGCTTTTAGTGGTGCCGAGGAGTTTGTGAACAAATATAAAGATGCCAGCATTATTGGTCATTTTGGTTTGGGTTTCTACAGCGCTTTCATGGTAAGTAGCAAAGTAGATATCTATACCAAGAGCCATAAGGATGCCAGCGGTGTATTCTGGAGCTGCGATGGTAGTCCGGAGTATGAACTGTATGAAACAGATTACCAGCAACGTGGTACCAAGATCGTATTGCATATTAATGAGGAGAGTGAAGAGTTTTTGGATGCTACCCGTATTAAAGGAATTCTGGAACGTTTTTGTAAGTTCCTGCCCGTATCCATCTTCTTCTCAGAAGCGGGTGTTGAAAAGGAAAAAGAGGAAGAAGAAAAGTCTATCAATAATACCAACCCACTTTGGGTAAAGAAACCATCAGAACTGAGCAAGGAAGATTACGAGAATTTTTATCGCGAATTATATCCTTTCGGTGAAACACCTCTTTTTTGGATACACCTTAATGTAGACTATCCCTTCAACCTTACCGGTATCTTATATTTCCCCAAAATCAAACAATCGTATGAGATCCAAAAGGATAAGATACAGTTGTATTGCAACCAGGTATTTGTAACGGATGAAGTAAAAGATATTGTTCCTGAATTCCTGATGTTACTGCACGGTGTGATCGACAGTCCGGATATTCCTCTCAATGTGAGCCGTAGCTACTTGCAGGGAGATCCGAATGTGAAGAAGATCAATGCGCATATCACGAAGAAAGTAGCAGATAAACTGGAAGAGATTTTCCGCAATGAGCGTTCTTCTTTTGAAGAGAAATGGGAGAGTTTGGGATTATTTGTGAAATATGGTATGATGACCGATGATAAGTTCCTTGAAAAGGCAAACAAGTTTTTGGTCATGGAAGATGTAGCTGGTAAGTTCCATACCATCGATGAATACAAAACAGCTACTGAAGCCGTACAGAAAAATAAGGATGGTAAGCAGGTGATCTTATACACCACCAATCCTGTTCAGCAGGATGCTTATATCCAGTCATGTAAGGAGAAGGGATATACGGTGGTAAAAATGGAAACGCTGGTAGATGCGGCATTCATTAATACCATGGAAATGAAGTGGGAGAATGTGAGCTTTGTGCGTGTAGATGCCGATATCGTAGATAACCTGATCGATAAGCAGGAGGCAGATGAAACAGTATTGAATAAGGATGAATCAGAGAAGCTCAAGGAACTGTTCACAATCCAGATTCCTGAATTGCATGTTACTACAGAAGTGAAAGGCCTGAGTCCTACCACTGCACCCGTGATCGCCACGCGTCCGGAGTTCATGCGCCGTATGAAAGATATGGCAGGCGTAGGTGGTGGCATGACAGCTTTCTACGCACAAATGCCCGATGAGGTAACTTTAACGGTGAATGGTAATCACCCGATCTATCAGCAGTTATTGAAAGAGCAGAATGCTGATTTGCAACAGAAGCAGGTGCGTAACCTTGCTGATTTGGCACTATTGTCACAAGGGTTGTTGAAAGGGAATGATCTTACCAACTTCATCAATCGAAGTGTAGAGTTGTTACAACAGGTAGAAGCCTGATCATTTTCTTGAGGTTTATATAATTAAATAGCCGCTACTTACAAGGGAGCGGCTATTTTCTTTTATGATGTGCATGGCGTAAAATAGCATAGTGGCATGTTGGGCAGTCTTTTGATCAAATCATTGGCAGTCATTAAAAAAATGGGCATAAGGCAGTAACTTCAAATTATGGTGATGGAAAAACGTATCGTTTATCGGGTGGTGGATGTGGTGGCGGAAACTTCGCATGCGAGTTCCTTTTTGCTTGAGCCAGATGATATGACTGTCATGAATTACCAGACCGGACAATTCATCACGCTTATTTTTCAGGATCATGTGGGTAAGGAAGAGCGGCGGAGTTATTCATTGTCATCGGTATCGGGCAAAGACAAATACCTGCAGATCACCGTTAAGCGGGTAGCGAATGGGGCTTATTCCCGTTGGATGCTGGATCATGTGGGGAAGGGGGATCGGCTTTGGGGGCTTGCGCCGGCGGGTTTGTTTACATTGCCGGCCATAGTGCCAGAAACCTGTTGCTTCTTTGCGGCGGGAAGTGGTATAGTACCGATATATGGTATGATCAGGGAATTACTGCAGCACGATCAGGTAAGGATACAATTGATTTATAGTAATAGCTCAAAGCAGGAAACAATATTCTACGATCAGTTACGCTCATTGCAGGAATTGCATCAGGATCGTTTTGAAATACGTTTTTTATTCAGCGATGCCAGTCGTTATCAGGAAGCCAGGCTTAGTGGTGGAATGGTGGCCGATATCGCAGATGCGTATAAGGGAAATGAAGCTGTTCGGTTTTATGTATGCGGACCTTTTGAGTATATGCGTATGATTGAATTGGTATTACGCGGACATGGGATTAGGGATGAGCAGATTAAGCGGGAGCAGTTTGTGATTTATAAGGAAGAGCCCAGACAATTGCCGCCTGATACCGAACCTCATAAAGTGAGTTTTGATGAGGAAGGGGTGTCGATTGAAGTGCAGTACCCGCAAACCATATTGGCTGCGGCGAAGAAGGCGGGGATTGCTCTGCCGTATAGTTGTGAAAGTGGACAATGTGGTACCTGTATTGCAAACTGTGTGAGCGGACAGGTATGGATGTGGCGAAATGAGGTATTGACTGATGAGGAACTGCGGGCCGGCCGTGTGCTTACCTGTACGGGATTCCCGGTTGGAGGGGATGTAGTATTGCGTTACTGAACTGTGTTGCTCAGGCGAAGATCAATCATTTTCAGTTGGATATTCTTTTCTCCGTTCCATTCATTTTCATCGATAGTGAATACGATGTCTAACGGCTGTTGTTGTTGTAACAAGTGAAATTTATGGGCCATATTAAAGCCTATTCCTGTGAATGTGATGTGTTGCTGTTTGAGAACAAAACGGATGTGCAGGTCTTTCACAATCTTAGAGAAGCCAGTATCAAAAACCTGTTTTGCAATAAATACCGGGCGCATATTATCTGGCCCGAAGGGTTCCATCTGATAGAGGATATTGAACAGGGTATAATTGATCTCAGAGAACCGTATGGGTGCATCGATCACAATTTCAGGGATGAGTTGTTCGGGTTTGATCTGTTCCTGAACGGCCTGTTCAAAAGCGGCAGCGAAAGCGGGTACTTTTTCCGGTAGTAGTGTCATGCCTGCGGCGGCAAAGTGGCCACCATAGCCAAGTAAATGTTCCCTGCAGGCATGAATTGCTTCATAGAGGTTAAAGCCGCTCACACTTCTGGCGCTGCCAGCCACATAATCGCCACTTCGGGTAAGTACTACTGTTGGCCTGTAGTAACGTTCAATCAATCGGCTGGCTACTATGCCTACTACACCTTTGTGCCAGTGTTCCTGAAAAACAACAGTGGAGCGTTTCTGTGCGTGATCGCCGGTTTGTTCGATCAATGCCAGTGCTTCTTCTGTAATATTAGTATCGGCTTCTCTTCTGTCGGCATTATCGCTGTGTAACATTTCAGCAAAAGCCATGGCTTTGGCAGGATCTTTTTCAATGAAAAGTTGAACGGCTTTTTTGGCATCATCCATTCTGCCGGCGGCATTTACTCTGGGAGCGATAACAAAAACGAGGTTGGTGATATGCATTTTCTTTTGCACACCAGCCAATTGCATTAATGCCTTGATACCCGGACAGGGGTTATTATTTACTTTTTCCAGGCCATAAAAAGCCATGATCCTGTTTTCATCTACAATAGGAACGATATCGGCTGCGATGGCTGTTGCGGCGAGGTCGAGATAATTATGCCAGGTATCGCTGGGTAGAGATAGCTTTTCGGTAAGCGCAGCCATCAGTTTTATGCCTACACCACAACCACAGAGTTCCTTAAAAGGATAGGGGCAATCCACTTGTTTGGGATTGAGAATGGCTGCTGCCGGAGGTAATATTTTATCGGGCAGGTGGTGATCACAAACAATGAAATCAATGCCCAGTGTTTGTGCATATGCAATCAACTCGGCAGATTTGATGCCGCAGTCGAGGGAAACGATGAGGGTAACGCCTTGCTCATGTGCATGGTCAATACCAAGTTTGGAAACGCCATAACCTTCGCGGTAGCGATGGGGGATATAAAAATCAACCTTATCGTAGATGCTGCTGAGGAATTGGTACATGGCGGCCACGGCCGTGGTACCATCTACATCATAATCGCCGAATACCAATATATGTTCATGGTTTTGGAAGGCCTGCATGAGTCGGTCAACGGCTTTGTGCATGTCTTTCATAAGCCATGGACTATGCAATTGATCGAGTTGGGGTCTGAAGTAGTCCCTGGCTTTCTGGAACGTGTCGATGCCTCTTTGCACGAGTATACGGCAAAGGGTTTTGTTGATCCTGAGTGCATCGTGCAGTGCCGATGTTCGTTCAGGATCTTCGGGCAGTATGTTCCATCTTTTTTCCATTATACTAATATGCTCTGTCGGTGGTGTACCTAACCAATTCCTCCAGTGCTTCCCTTACATCGGAAGGGGGGAATTGGTGAAGGATGGCCAGGGCTTCATCCCGGAAGGCAAACATTTTATCGGTTGCATATTGAATGCCACCAGTAGCCGTTACGGTATTGATGACCCATTGTACTTTCTCCTTGTTCGTATTCTCGTTCTTAATGATGTATACGATCTTTCTTTTTACCTCTGCGCTACAGTGGTTAAGGGTATAGATAAGGGGTAGGGTGAGTTTTTTTTCTTTGATGTCGTTACCGGTGGGTTTACCAACATCCTGGTTACCATAATCAAAGAGGTCATCTTTGATTTGGAAGGCCATACCTACTTTTTCCCCGAATAACCTCATTTGCTCCACTTGTTCGCTGTTGGCAAAGGTAGTAGATGCCCCTGCGGAGCACGCGGAGGCAAGGAGAGAAGCGGTTTTTCCGTTGATTATTTCATAGTAGATGGATTCTTCCAGATTCAAATTACGGGATTTTTCTATTTGAAGAAGTTCTCCTTCGCTCATCAGGCGAACGGCTTCCGATAGAATCCGTAATACTTCGTGGTCTTTATTATTCAGGGAGAGCAATAAGCCTTTTGATAACAGGTAATCGCCTACCAAAACAGCGATTTTATTTTTCCAGAGGGCATTAATAGAGAAGAATCCCCTGCGTTCCATAGCATCATCGACTACATCATCGTGTACCAGGGTGGCGGTATGGAGCAATTCTACCAATGAAGCTGCCCGGTAGGTGCTATCATTTACTTCTCCTCCCAAGCGGGCGCTGAGCAGTACAAACATGGGTCGCATTTGCTTCCCTTTTCTTTTTACAATGTACTGCATGATGCGGTCGAGCAGGGCAACCCGGCTCTTTACCGCTTCGCGGAAATGTGATTCAAAGAGAATCAATTCAGAAGATATAATCTTTTTTGCTAACTTCATTTTTCTGAATATTCTGCAATATACTCATGGAATGGCACAATATAGAGGTTCGATGCAGCGTTTCTTGTTGAATTTTAATCTGGTACGAAGATTGCAGAGAAAAAGCTTAAACAATATTTAGGGTAAAATTGGGAATTAGTGATATAACGTGTAATTTCGCTATGTTTTTCCAGATTTACTTAAATTCTCATTAAATATCAATCAATAATTATGGCAAGCAAAAAGAACATTTTAGCAGTTGCGCTGATCGTACTGATCCAGTCGGTTGGTTTGGCTCAGACAGATTGGGGTTGGGATTGGAAGGACACATCCAAAATTTCTGTAAAGAAATTACCCCAGCATAATGAGTTCCTGAACAACCAGTATCCTTATCCAGCTAAGCCCCGCAACCAGTGGGAACTTGGTATTGGTGTTGGTGCTACCTCTATTTACGGCGATATCAAGTCTAAAGTAGGTTTTGGTGGTACTGTATCTCTGCGTAAAGCAATCAGCCACGTATTTTCTGTGAGAGCAGGACTTACTGGCCTCCTGAATTCTGGTACTCCAAATGGTTTCGAAGCAGCTGTTGGCCGCCCGGCTTACAAAAATCAGACCCACCAACTGGGTGTTGATTTCATCGCTTCTTTGAATTCAGCCAGTCACTACCGCGGCAATCCTAAAACAAACGTGTACGTTCTGGCAGGTTATGCCCTGAATGCTACAAAAGTATTGTACCGTAACCCTGCTGGTGCTCAACCAGGTGGTTACAGCATTTTCTACGGTTACAACAACACAGAAGTATTCCAGAACTCTCAAAGGAATACCATCACTACTTTTGGTGGTGCAACTGTTAACGGTAGAAACGCCTTTACCCTGCTCCATGGTTTGAACCTGGGTGCCGGTATCGCTTTCAAAGTTAGCAACAAGGTAAATATTGGTGTAGAACACAAGTATACTTTCACTGCTCCCGGATACGACTTCCTGGATGGTGTTAGAGCTGGTAACAGCGATGATTACTGGGGTTTCACACACGCTCGTGTAAACATCAACCTGGGTAATACTTCTAAAAAAGTACAACCTTTGTGGTGGCTTAACCCCAACAACTTCGTATACAGCGAGTTGAACTCTCCTCAGCACATGAAAATGCCTAAGGTTGTTCTGCCTGATGCTGATAACGATGGTGTTACTGATCAATTCGATCTGGAGCCTAACACACCTGCTGGTGCTCCTGTTGACAACCGCGGTCGCGCTAAAGATACTGATGGCGACGGTGTACCTGACTACAAGGATAAAGAACTGTTGACCCCTCAAAGCTGTTTCCCTGTTAACAATGACGGTGTTGGTAAATGTCCAGAGCCTGCATGTTGCAAAGAGATCAAAGACATGATCGCTAACATGAAGCCTGTTGAAGCCGCTCCTCAGTGTAACATCGGAAGCTTGCCCAGCATCCAGTTCAAAGGAAAAGCTACGTTGACTAAAGACGCTCAGAACATCCTCGCTGGTGTTGCTGCTCGTATCAACGCTAACCCTGCTTGTAACATTAAAGTAATTGGTTACGGTGCTTCTAGCAAAGCTGCTCAACAACTGAGCTGGGAGCGTGTAAACGCTGTAATCAAATACCTGGTTGAAAAGCAAGGTGTTTCTGAAACACGTTTCCTGCCTGTTTATGGCCAAGATGGCGATGCTAACACAGTAGATCTGCAAGGTACCCTGGAAACAGGTCCAAGCACTGTGCCTGCTCCACATCCAAACCTGAAAAGCAAAAACTAATCTGATTGATTAATCAGATAAATATAAAGCGGGCCGTATCAATCAGATACGGCCCGCTCTTTTTAGGTGCAAACCCAACAATCCATCAGATGAGTTATCCAGCTATCTCAAACCCAGATTTTGCTACAAATCAGGGATTGACCAAGCCAAAGTGTAACTCTCCGAAATTTTGTAAGGACGATAACTTCAGGTCGGCAGCACCCCAGCGTTCATCTTTCAACTGAGAAACATGCGGCACCACCACACATTTCATCCTGGCCGCTTTCGCTGCGATCATACCATTAAATGAATCCTCAAAACAGATACAAGCAGTGGGCTCACTGCCTAATTTTTCGGCGCAATCCAGGTATACCTGTGGATGGGGTTTGCCATAGGGAAGATCTGTGGCAGAAGCTGTTGCCTGCACATACTGTTCAATGCCAGCCATCGGAATAACCATGTCAATCAATTCCTGCGGCGATGAAGTGGCCAATCCAATCCTGAATCCCCTTCTTTTGAAAAAATCAAAACTATAGGGGACACCCGGCATGATGGTGGCCCGCTGTTGTATTTTTTGCAATACGAGTTGTATGATCTTATCCTCCGCTCTCTGTAATTCATGCTCGCCAATCTGAAAAAAGCGAAACCACCACTGCACAAATTCCCTTGTTCTTAACCCGGTAGTAGTTTTATACTGCTCCTCACTCATGCGGATACCATATTGTGCAAAAATTTCTTCTGCTGCTTCATGCCACAATGGTTCACTGTCTATGAGTAGTCCGTCTATATCAAAAATAACCGTATTCAATTGCATTATTCTGTTTTTCAGATTAGCAAAAGTATCTGTAACACCTCATTTCAACATACGTAATCCGGTAATTTTTAACACGGTTTAGTGTCATTTTCTTCACATTCCTTATTTTCACCGTTGGTGCAAATAAAAACCTATGCGTTTTACGGAAAGATTGCGGCATATAAGACTGGTTCGTGCATTGGTATATGCTGTTGTAGGATTATTCTCTTATCCCGGCCTGGCATTGGTGAACCGGATCAAAATAGAAGGTACAGAGCATTTACGCAATCTTCCTAAACGGAATGTTTTATTCGTAAGCAATCACCAAACCTATTTTGCAGATGTGATTGCCTTTATCCATATTTTCTGTTCGGTAAAATGGCGAAAACATAATCGGCTGGGTATTCCCTACTATCTGCTCAATCCCTTTACCAATGTGTATTTCGTTGCCGCCGAAGAAACCATGAACGGCAACTGGCTAAGCCGTCTTTTTAAACTGGCGGGTGCTGTTACCATTAAACGTACATGGCGGGTAGATGGAATGGATGTGCAGCGTAATCGTGATGAAGGCGATACCCAAAAGATTGATCAGGCCCTGAATAAGAGCTGGGTCATTACCTTCCCCCAGGGAACCACCAAACCCTTTGCGCCGGGCAGAAAGGGTACAGCACATATCATCCGAAATAATCGCCCTATCGTAATCCCTGTTGTGATCAATGGGTTCTGGCGTGCATTCAATAAAAAAGGACTTAGCTTCAAGAAAAAAGGGTCTCAGTTATCCATACGATTTAAAGCACCACTGGCGCTTAACTATGATGCGCCAGTAGAAGACATCTTACGTGATGTAATGAATGCTATAGAACAGAGTCACGAATACATGATGAAGGGGCGTCACCATGCCATCCTCCTGTAATCATCGCTGTATTGTTGGGAAAACTGCTGTTATTACTCCTTTACAAAAAGAGCCCTCAACTCATTGGCATCATCTGGTTTCATCTTTCCGGCCAGTATAAGCCTGATCTGTCGGCGACGAAGTGCCCCATCGAATAACCTCTTTTCATCTTCTGTTTCCGGGATCAATTCTGGTACTTTCCTGGGCTTGCCATTGGGGTCGAGTGCCACAAAAGTGAAGAAGGCTTCATTGCTCTCATACTTATATTGATGGAGCAAATCTTCTCCCCATACTTTAATATGGATTTCCATGGAGGTATTAAATGCCCGGCATACTTTGGCTTCAATGTGCACTACATTGCCCAGTTTAATCGGGTTCTTAAAACTCAAATTATCTACCGAAGCGGTCATGCTGGGGGTATTACAGTGCCTGCCGGCAGCGATACCAGCTGCAATATCCATCCAGTACATCAAACGGCCTCCCATCAGGTTTCCAAACGTGTTGGTATCATTGGGTAATACCAACTCATTCATGATGGTGAAGCTTTCACTCACTTTTTTTCCTTCCATGACCAAAATTTTGGCAAAGATAGGTGTGCAGTGGTGATCTTAGTTGATTTAAGTGCTATTTGATGGTTATTTGATCAAGCTTTGACAAATAAGCCGGATCCACATCGGCGCCTATGCCGGGTGTATCATCCAATTCCAGTTCCATGCCTTTATACTGCACTCCTCCTGTAACTGGGTCTTCCAGATGCCCTAATAAACAGGTGTCGAGGTCGTAGAACCTGATATTGGTATGGGCCATGGCAAAATGCACTTTGGCCGTTAATGCCATTCTGCTCTCCAACATACCCCCCAACATACAGGGAATCTGGTGTTGTTCGGCTACCTGATTAATCCTGATCGCTTCACGGATCCCGCCACTTTTGGCAAATTTGATATTGATATAATGGCAAGCTTTTGCTTCAATAAGCCGAAGGGCATCATGGTGGGTGAATACGCTTTCATCGGCCATAATGGGAATGGGCGATTGTTTACAGAGTGCTGGTAAGAGCCCGTCATGCCACTTACGCATGGGCTGTTCACAAAATTGAATATCATACTGCCCCAATGCCTGCAAGGCCTGCTGTGCTCCTTCGGGTGTCCATCCCTGGTTGGCATCGATCCGTAAGATAATATCAGCCCCAATGGCCAATCGGATGGCCCTGATGCGTTCGATATCTGTTTCGGGATCTGTACCCAGCTTAACTTTGATCATTTTTACGCCCTGCTGTACAAAGGAGATCGCTTTTTCCGCCATGGTGGCCGGCTCACTAATCCCGATCGTAAGGTCGGATTCAATGGTTCTTTTTTTACCGCCCAGATAACGATACAATGGAAGACCGGCAGCTTTGGCTGCAATATCATACAAGGCCATATCAAATGCACTCTTGGCAGTATAATTGCCGGCAGTGAACAGATCCAGTTCTCTCAGCCGCTCCTCGATTTGCAGCGGATCCTTGCCAATCCAGCATCTAGCAAATTCCTTGGCCATCTCAAAACAGGTAGCCTGTGTTTCTCCCACAATCATGGGGAAGGCCGCACATTCTCCCAGGCCAGTGATGCCAGCTGTGGTATGAACCCTGATCAGCGTATTTTGTGCAAAGTACATGGTGCCGGTAGCGATGGTAAAGGGCACCATGGGAATAGCGTATTTGTAAATATCAATATTTGTGATCGTCATGCGCTAATTTCATGATTTCCCATCAATAAACCGGATTCAAACCCCAATTAACCTAATTTCTTTTTTTTGAACGTTTCAGCACCGATATTCGCATAATAACGAATGTTAGCAATGAATATCTCTTTCGACAATACCCAGAATGCGTTTGCATACAAATCGGATAAGGAATTAAAATCTGCCAAGTTTCTCTTCAGCACCATGGGTTATCCCTGGTTCGTTCAGTTGGGAACACGCCTAACACCTTTTATCATGAAGACCGGATTACCTATTCATGGTCTGATCCGTAAAACCATTTTCAAACAATTTGTAGGTGGTGAAACACTGGAAGAAACAGCCTTGGTAGGGAATACCCTGGGGCAGTATGGTGTACAAGTGATTCTAGACTATGGCGTAGAAGG
>VFQP010001723.1_pt1 | contig 27467 bp, 19 predicted proteins | sample 3512351 | NCBI WGS metagenome assembly VFQP01 (sample SAMN10412372, study PRJNA504923) | tailings metagenome | isolation source: Relicate 1 Philex TSF1 revegetated site | place: Philippines: Tuba, Benguet | collected 2017-08-29
TAAGGCGCATCACAAAAACAAAGAAGCCGCCCCGGAGGGCGGCTTCCTGTTCGTTTTGGCAGTCTCAGCTTCGATTAGAAGTTGATGAGAGCGCCGAAGGTGACTTCCGTGAAGTCCTCGAAAGCGTCGCCCGAGGAATCTTCTGCTTCGTACTGGCGAGCCTTGAGCCAGAGCGACATGGCAGCGTTGTCGATTTCCTGAACGATGCCACCGCCGTACCACTTGAGTTCGCGGCTGCCTGCGTCGCCATTCAGATCGAAATCGTCGCCTTCGCTCTTCAGGTACTCACCGTACAGCACGGTGTGGCCGAGCGGCGTCCAGCGCTGACGGAGACCAGCCTTGAAGTACCAGGTGTCGCCGTCGCCGTTATGGAATGCACCGGCACCTGGAGCGTTGTCCTTGATATCGGCGTAGTTCACGAGGCCGAAGAGACCCGTGCCGATGTGCTGCAGGTAGATGCCAGCCTGGAAGTACTCGCTGTCGCCGTAAAGCGAGCTGACGTCGCCCGAAGCTTCTGCGTAAACAGCGGTTGCGGCGAGCTTGAAACCAACAACTTCACCCGCGTAGCGCAGGCCGACGTCCCAAGTGTCATCGTCGCCCCAAGAAGCCGATGCCGAGAAGCCGGCAAAGGTCGGCGAATCGTAGCGAACCGCATTCACAGGCACGCCGTAGCAGTCACCTGCGATACAAGCGCCAGCCTGACCCCAAGTGCCGTTAAGAGGCGAGGTGCCGTCAGACGACCGGCGAATGTTGAACGCGAAGGCGTCGAATGCCACCCAGTTGGCCGGAACGAGCGAGCCCGAACCGTCAACAAGGATTGCGGCGTTGTCCGAAACCATGGACTGCTTGCCGACGCTGACCTTACCAAGGCTCTCGCTCTTGATGAACCAGTAGGACTGCAGGGCGTCCATGATGGTGCCGCCCGTGGTGTTCGACTGGCTGGTGCCGAGCGTATCGGAGCCATCAGCTTCAATGTGCAGGACGTAACCAGCGGTCCAGCCCGGGACGATCGTGGCTTGGCCGGTGAACTTGACGTTGGTGGCGATCGTTGCGCCAGTGCCCGTCACGTAAACGTTGTCTTCGAAACCGTCATCCCAGTAGGTGACCTGCTCGGAGACCCAACCAGAGATCGTGAGCGAAACCTTGCGGTTACCCTTGCGGGCCGTGGTCGCTTCGAGCTCGGCGATACGCTCTTCGAGGTCAGCGCAGCAGTTCCCCCCGAGATCGGCTGCGGACGCACTGGTAACAGACAGACCACCTGCAAGGAGGCCGGCCGCCGCCAGGGCGCTTAGGCTTTGCTTTTTCATTTACCTTCTCCCGTCTACTAACTTCGAAACGGGCGCTTGACGCATTATGTTAATCAACGCCACGCGCTCACAACTCGAACAGCGGTCGTATGACCCAAACCGAATCACCGCCCAGGCCAAGATACTACGCAGATCTCTCGCCGGCAGGGAATGGCGAAGATGCGCTTTCCAGTGGAATTCACCCCCCGTGTGGCGCGATTGCCACGAGCTGTGTGGCGCCGTTAACATACTGATATAACGAATGAAATTTTGAACTCGTTGGAGTTTTCCATTTGCGCGTGCAGGATGGAGACCCTGCGTGGTCGGACGAATTCGAGCGCTCCAAGTTTATCTCAATTGGGAAAAAAGCCCTGTCTAAGTAGGAGGTCGCCGCTCACCACTCGCATAAGCTCCGCAACAACGGATCCATCCGATTAACGACGCTCTCAATCGCCCCTGGCGAACATCCGGACGATGAAAATAATGGATGGAGGATGCCTTGCGACGAGTCGTCCTGTCGGATACTATTATTGCACTGCAATATGCGGATTGGTCGATTGATTTCGAGGCTTCTTCGAGACGTGCTCTGCTTTAAGAAGCCGTCGGCCAGTAAATGTTGCCACATTCGACGTCTATCAGCACCAGACAGCAGGGAATTCGGTTTCCGTGCTTATAAAATGCCGGCTTGCCCAGTGGGGAGCATCCGATTTGATCACCGGGTTGATGCGGGGGACGCTGATCCGGCTTGAATTGGGCGACGCGTCAAGCCGGAGCAAGACACTTCTCCGGAACGAACAGAATAACAGAAATAATAGATGAGTGACGATCCTGGCACGGGCGCAGGCCCAAATCGGCGTCGGGTTCTGATCGGTGCGGGCGCGGTCACGGCCATGATCGCGCTGGCAGAGCATGTGCTTGCGCTCGGTCCGGCTCATGCTGGCGCCGTCGCCGATGCCTCCGATGAATCCTTTGCAGCCGACCACGTAAAAAAGCTCGCCGAGGAGCTGTCGGCCCGCGAGTTCGTGAAGCCGCGCGTCGAGCTGCCCGAGCCGTTCAACGCGCTCAAGCCGGAGCAGTATCGCGATATTCGTTTCCGCCCGGAGGCATCCGTTTGGCGCGGTGATAATCTCGGCTACGAAGTGCAGCTTCTCGCGTTGGGCTGGCTTTACGAAACGCCGGTTGAGGTCTGGATCGTCGAGGGTGGAAAAGCCCGCAGCCTGAAAGCCGACAGTGCGAGTTTCGCCATCGGTCCGTCTATCGAAAAAGCACCCGATGCCGCGCCATTCGGTTTTTCCGGATTTCGCATTTCGGGAACGCTCAACCGCCCGGACGCTTTGGATGAGTTCGTCGCGTTTCAGGGCGCGAGCTATTTCAAGTCCGTGGGCCGCAATCAGCAGTACGGCCTCTCGGCGCGCGCGCTCGCGGTCAACACGGCGCGCCCTGGCGGCGAGGAATTCCCGGTTTTTCGCGCATTCTGGATCGAAAAGCCGAAGCCCGGCGCATCCGACATCCTGATTCACGCGCTGCTCGACAGTGAAAGCGTGGCCGGCGCCTATCGCTTCACCATCCGTCCCGGCGCCGAGACCATCGCCGATATCGAGGCCGTGCTCTTTCCGCGCCGCTCATTGGCGCATGTCGGCTTTGCACCGCTCACCAGCATGTATTTCCACGGCCCCGCGCAAAGCCGCTTCGGCAGCGATTATCGCCCGGCCGTGCACAACAGCGAGGGGCTTGCTGTCGTCAACGGTCAGGGTGAGCGCTTGTGGCGCCCACTTACCAATCCGAAGATGCTGCAGACCAGCGCCTTCATCGACAAGAACCTCAAAGGCTTCGGTCTCGTACAGCGCGATCGCGCATTCAAGTCCTACGAGGATCTCGAAGCGCGCTACGATCGCCGCCCCACGGCCTGGGTTGAGCCGCAGGGCAATTGGGGCGACGGCTATGTCGAGCTGATCGAGATTCCGATCACCGAAGAGATCCACGACAACATCGTCGCCTATTGGAAGCCCGCCAAGCCGCTGGAGCCGGGCCAGAGCTATAAATACGGCTATCGGATTTATTGGGGCGGCGAAGCGCCCGAAGTCTGGTCTCCGGCCTGGACCGCAGAAACGCGGATCGGTGCGGGACGGAATGCGGACACGGTGGTGTTCGTTGTCGACTTCGCAGGACCTGCCGCTCGGGATGCGCGGGAGTTGCCGATTGCCGATCTGTTCATCAGCGGCGGGGCATCTTCGAACCTCACAGTGCAACGTCATCCGGAGCTGCCGGGGTTGCGCGTGAAGTTCGAGTTAAACACCGCGGGAACAGAACTTATCGAATTGCGTTTAAGCCTTAAGCTGGCCGGTCAGCAAATTTCCGAAACCTGGCTATATCGATGGACGAGAGCATGATCGCCGAAGACCTCGCATCTGGCGCGGCGAGCGGATCGCCTGCTGCGGCTCGTTCAAGCCGGCCGCGTCTCGACGCGAGCGATCCCGCTCTTCTGCCCGAAGGCGCGCCTCTCGAAATGCCCGAGCAGGATTTCTCCGCCCGCCCTCAGCGGGCGTGGCCGAAGCGGCGTGGGCCTGGCATCCCGCGCACGGCGGTATTTCTTGGTGCGGGCTTGATGACGGCGGCCTTCGCCTATGAGCTCTACGGCGTGCTGTCGTTCGTTCAGATGACGCCGATCCAGCTGATGTTCCTGGTCCTCTCGACCCTGACGTTCGCCTGGATTTCGGTTGGCACGCTCTCGGCCGCCCTCGGCTTTCTGCCGCTCTTTGCCGGCGAGAAGGCCGACAACATCGCGATCCCCGAAGCCGATGGTCCGATCGAAGGCCGCGTCGCGCTATTGTTCCCCGTGTACCACGAAGATCCCGCCCGCATCTCTGGTACGATCTCCGCGATCGTCGAGGAGTTGGCGGCCCTCGGCAAGGCGGATGCTTTCGATATCTTTCTGCTGTCCGACACGCGCGGCGCTGAAGAGGGCACCCGCGAGGAAGCCGTTTATGCCGATCTCGCCCGCGTGCTCGCAGGGCAAGCCCGCATCTATTATCGCCGCCGCATCGAGAACACCGCCCGCAAGGCCGGCAACATCAAGGACTGGGTGGAGCGGTTCGGCGGCGCCTACGAGAACTTCGTGATTTTCGACGGCGACAGCATCATGTCTGGCGTGGCGCTCGTGCGGCTTGCACGCGCGATGGATGCTGATCCGTCGGCGGGCCTCATCCAGACCGTGCCGAAACTCATCGGCGGCAAGACGCTGCTGCAGAGATTGATGCAGTTTGCGGCCAACATCTACGGCCCCGCCATGTCCGCCGGCCTCGCGTTCTGGAGCAAAGACCAGGGCAACTACTGGGGCCATAACGCCATCATTCGCACCCGCGCCTTTGCGGGGGCCGCAGGTCTTCCGCATCTGCCTGGTCCACCGCCGTTTGGCGGTCATATCATGAGCCACGACTTCGTCGAGGCGATGCTGCTTCAGCGTGCTGGATGGGGCGTGCACATGGCGCCCTCGATCGAGGGCTCCTTCGAAAGCATGCCGCCGGCCCTGACCGATCTCATCGTGCGGGATCGGCGCTGGTCACAGGGCAACATCCAGCATCTCGCGCTGGTATTCCGGCGCGGCGTGCCCGGCATGGGGCGCCTGCATCTCTTCATGGGCGCGACCGCTTATGTCGTGTCAGCCGTTTGGGCGGCATCTCTGGCAGTCGGTCTCGTGCTGGCATTGCAGGGCCAGCAGTTGCTGCCGAGCTATTTCACCGATTCCAAGACGCTGTTCCCGATCTGGCCGGTGATCGACCCTGGCTCAGCCATGCGTCTGTTCCTCGCCACCATGGCGGTCGTGCTGCTGCCGAAGGTGCTGGGGCTCGCGCTCGAGCTGAAGCGCGCCCAACGCGCTCGCGAGTTGTTCGGTATGCCGCGCGCGATCGCAGGCGTTGCGACCGAAACGGTCTACTCGATGCTGCTGGCTCCGATCATGATGATGACGCAGACCGCTTCCGTTCTGCAGATCTTCTTCGGGCGTGACGCGGGCTGGAAGGTGCAGCGGCGCGACGACGCGGCCATGGAGCTCGGCGATGCCATGCGTTTCCACTGGACCCACATGCTCGTGGGCGTGGTCGTCACCATCGTCTGCTGGGAAACCTCGCCGGGCTTGCTCGTTTGGATGGCGCCGGTGGTTTTGGGCCTCGTGCTCTCCGGCCCCTTGAACTGGATGACCTCGCAGACGGCCGGCCCAGCCATGAACGTTATCCTGTCGACGCCGATCGACAGATCGCCGTCGTCGATCGAGCTGCGCTCGCTGCGTCATACCCAGGCATGGCGCGAGCGGCTGGCAGCAGCCGCCGAGATTGCCGAAGCCGAGCGTCGCGGGCGCCTCGCAACCGCCGCCTGAAACATCCGTTATTTCTACGAACCGGAGCGGCGCAGCAGCTCCGGCAGAAGATCGCGCACGCGGATCGGCTCTGAATCGAGAAACGGGATCGGACGCGTCACCTCGATGGCCGCCACCCCGACACGCGCCGTCAGTGCGCCGTTGAACACGCCCTCTCCGAGGCGCCGCGAAAGCCGCCTGAGGAGATCCTGCCCGAGAAATTGACCGAGCAGGTCGTCGGTCATTGCGAGGCCGCCGGTCGCCACGATGTGCGTGACCACGAGGCGCGCAATTCGCAGTGCACCGATACCGCCCGGTCGCCCACCGTAAAGCGTCGCGAGGCCGCGCAGCAGGCGCAGGTTTTCGACCATCACGTAGAGCATCGCGACCCACACCATCGGGCTCATGGCGGTCACGACCGAAACGCGCTTTGCCGATTTCAGCACCAGGCGGCGCGCAACCGCATCGAGCGGCGCGACCACCTCGCGGTCGGCGAGCCGCAGGAGATCGCCGGGATCGCGCACGTCGCCCGCGTGATCGCGCAGCCGCGCGAGATTCCAGGTGAGATCTCGCCGCCCGCGGAACGTGGCCGAGAGCCCCGCAACCGTGTTGCGTTCGAGCGCGGTATCTCGTGTTCTGATGGCGGTCTCGGCGTTACGCCTGAGCCGCGTCAGGCGCCGCAGCCGGACCAGGCCGACGATCTCGCGCCCGAGCATGATAAGCCCGGTTCCAATTACGATGACGAGTAGGCTCAGCGCCGTCCAGCCCACCCAATCGTCACGGGCGAGAGCTGTCGAAACGAAATTCGCGAAACTGACCGTGAGCGCGAGGCCTGCGAGCGCCGCGACGGCCGAAAGGAAGAGTCCGCCGACACTGGCGCCCGTGTCGCGCCTTTGCTGAGGCAGGCTCTCTTCGTCGAGCGGCAACGGCTCATCGTCCGTCGGCTGTGCCGTCTCGCCGACGATTTTCGGATCGTCGGGTGAAAAAACGCGAGGCTCGCGAATGTCGCTCATGCCAGCCAATCTCCGATCAGAAAATCGAGGGCGCGGTCGAGGCGGATATGGGGGGAGGCGGGCACTTCACCGGATTTCTGCACGCCAAGCAGCCGGGGCGGACGGAAGCGCGGGAACGTCGCGTTGAACGGCGCGGCGCCCGAAAGTACGGCAGCCGGATCATCTGGCAGATCGCCCGGAAACAAGGCCACTTCGCGCACGCCGTCGAACCGCTCCCGCCCGACCGTCTCACCCGGCAGCGGCACGCCGACGATGCAGGGGAGCGTCCCGCGGCCGTCCCGCGCCTGGGCTTCGCGCGTGGCCCTGAGGGCCGCAAGCGCCATCACGCGCGCTTCCGCGCCCGCTTCGCCTGCACACACCGCCGCCCGTTCGGTGAGAAGCTTGAGGATCGTCTCCATGCGGTCGTGGCTGGTGTGATGGATGTGATCGGCCTTGGTGGCGGCAAACAGCAGCCGGTCGATACGCCGGGCGCCAATCAGACTTGCCAGCCAACTCGCGGCGCCCGGACGGAAGGCCCGCAAGACCGACGCCAGTGCCCGCTCGAGTTCGGCGATGGCGTCGGCCCCGCCGTTCAGCGCGCCGAGCACGTCGACGAGCACGATCTGCCGGTCGAGCCGGCTGAAGTGGTCGCGAAAGAACGGACGCACCACGTGCTGCACGTAGCTGTCGTAGCGCCGCGCCATCATCGCGGCGAGGCTTCCGCGCTGGGGCCCGCTATCGGGCGGCAAAGCCAGCGGGAAGAAGGTGAGGAGTGGCGAGCCTTCGAGATCGCCCGGCATTAGGAAGCGCCCGGGGCCGAGCGTCGCGACCGCCGAGGTCTGACGCACGGCGCGAAGATAGTCGGTGAAGCGGCGCGCGCCATCGAGCGCAAGCTGCTCGTCCTCGGCTTGCGCCGGATCGAGACCGGAGACGAATGCGAGCCAATCGGTTGCCGCCGCCCCGCGCGACGGCATCCGCGCCCGATCGAGCGCATCGCGCGACCACGTCTCGTAGCTTTCGCCGAGCATCCCGAGATCGAGCAGCCATTCGCCGGGATAATCGACGATATCGAGATTGAGCCGCCGGATGCCGAGCGCGCGCCGCAGACGATGCTCCGGTGTGAACGAGATCGAAACCCGGACTTCGGAAACGCGCCGCGTGCTGTCCGGCCAGGTGGGCGGATCGGCGGAGAGAGCGCTCACATGCCCCTCGTAGTCGAAGCGCGGAACGTTGTCGTCGGGTTGCGGCTCGAGATCGGCGGAGATCAGCCGGCCTTCGGCGTAGGGAGCAAAGAACGGCAGCCGCCCGCCTTGCGTGAGATTGCGAATGAGCGCGGTGATGAAGACGGTCTTGCCGGATCGCGCGAGCCCGGTCACGCCGAGGCGGAGCGAGGGCGTCAGGAAATCCCCGATCCGTTTACCGGCCTGGGCCCAGGTGTCGGCCACGGAAAGCGAAAGGTCTCGGGCGTCCAAGGGAAACCTCATGATGGGTTTCCCTAAATAGGCAGGGGTTGCCTAAGTCGCAAGGCTGTTGGGACGTTACAATCGCCAACGAGTTTGGTGCGAGCGGCCTCAGCCGTAGAAAACGACGATAACGCCGGCACCGATGACGGTCAGCCCCATCAGCACGAGGGTCGCGCTTCTCAGGAATTCACTCATGGTCTTCTCCAAGGGACCCTTCGAAACTTCTTTTCGAAGAGTACGTGAGAAGACTTACGATGTTGCCAATGAACGGCGCCTGAAGCGGCCTGTCAGAAAGCGTTCATGCTCAGCAAGCGGCCGAGCCGAAGCCGCTAACCCTGTTTCGCCGGCGTTGTCGTCGGTTTCCAGTCCTTGTCGTGCATGGGAATGGTGATCCGGCGCATCCCGAGCTGCTGTTCGGAGAACCAGGGCAGCGTCCGCTCGAAGGAGATCGGCGGAATATCCCGGCTGAGGAAGCCGTCGAGCAAACCGGGATTTGCGGGAACCGCCGTCGTGAGCTTAAGCGTGAAGCGGTAGTCGCCGGCATCGTCTACGAGGGCCGGCAGCGGGTTGCCTTCGGGATAGAAGCGCACCGTGTCGGAGAAGGTCTGACGGCCCGCGAGGCTGAGCGGCGCGAACGAGCGGTTGTCCGCATCGTCTTTCGGCGAATGCTCTCCGATGTAGGCGCTGTAGTAGCGCTTGGTCTTGACGGCCGCATCGGCGCGCAGGCTCTCGACCGTGAGTTCCATCGTCAGCGCCGTGCCGGTGCGGGCCCCTGAATTCACGATCGTGAGCGGGATCGCGAACAGCTCCACATCGCCGCCCTGGTCGCGGGCATAGTGAACGACGGGCGGGACATAGACCTCGAGCTGTGCGGTCTTGAGCACGCTCTCGTAAAAGGAAAGCCCCGAGAAACCGAGGGCGAGCGCCGACAGCACGGAGGCGATGCGCCCGCCGCGTCCGCCGACCTCCGCGATGTTGAGATCTGATCCGTCAGAGGGGGGAAGTGACTGATGAGCTGACATGCAACCTTGAGGCGGTATTTCAATTTGACGAACGTCAGAGCGCACGAAAGTGCCGAGACATTCGCTGCGGAGCAGTTGGAGTACTGAACGATACCACTTGGGCAGCTTTACGGCTTTCTTCTCGCATCGATGGGATGACCAAGCCACCGCCCCTCGGACAGGCAAAACCAGCAAGCGATTTGAATACACGGGGCGGCTTTGGGGATTGGCAAGAAGTTCTGAAGAAATGGTGGCTGGGGTTTTAAAGGCAACTAACTTTATCGAAGAATGACAAAACAATATCTTTGGAAATCATTCATTTACATGAAGAATATAGGATAAGCAAAAAAAGCATGTGGGGTCGAAGCTTCAAGGTCGCCGATGAAACTTATGGACATGGTTTTTGGGCGAATTAGGCTCGAAACGCTCATCTCTCTGCTGACGATTGCCGCGGTCGTTGTTTCGACGGCCTGCCTGATGCTGGTTATGCATCACCAGCTCAATGCGGATGCCGAACGCAAGGCGCTGGAAAGCCAGCAGCTCGCACTTCGGATCGGATCGGAGCTTCTCGGCAAGATGCACCCCGGTACGAAGGTCGTCCGTTCAGATGCGGGGCGGATCGAGAAAATAATCGTAGATGCCGTGCCCGCCGACAAGGATCACCAGCTTGTCGATTCCATAACGCGCATGACGGGCGAGCCCATAACAATCTTTTCGTATGATAAGGCAGTTGACGATTTTATCCGCGTATCGACAACAGTAAGGACGCCGGAAGGCAAACGGGCCAACGGAACATTACTTGGGAAAACCAGCGCGGCATACGATTTCGTCAAAAAGGCGCAGCCCTACAATGGTGCCGCGGATATATTCGGCACTTCCTATTTCACGGTTTATTTTCCCATTGTCGATACGCAAGAAAATGTCATCGGCATTCTTTTTGCGGGCACGAAGCAGGCATCCGTTTTCGAGTTGGCCGCAGCGCTCGAACAAAGGATTTTACTCGTTTCCGGCGCGCTTCTCGTCGTCATGGCCATCGTAGGCCTGGCCTTGTCGCGCGTGCTGACGCGCCCGATCCCGGAACTCGCTTCTGTGATGGCCCGCCTGACGCACAACGACACCAGCGGCGTCATTCCCTACACCGACTTTTCCAACGAGATCGGAGAGATCGCGCGAGCCGTCTCCATCTTCCGCGACCACACGATCGAGAGAACACGGCTCGAAACGGAACGCGTTCGTGAAGCCACGCGTCGCGAAGAGCGCCAAAAAGCGCTCGAAGCCTTGATCGAAAGTTTCAAGACCGACGCCGAGCAGACCATTGCCGCCGTGGCCGAGATGGCTGAAGATCTCGAACGCACGGCGGGCGCGCTGCAAGGCATCGCGTCCGGAACCAACGACAAGGCCCAGCTCGTTGCGACCGCGTCCGACCAGGCCTCGGCCAATGTCGGGACTGTGGCCGCCGCCTCCGAGCAACTGACCGCCTCCATCGCAGAGATCGGCAACCAGATCACGGAAGCTCTGAGCAACGTTGGCTCCACCAGCGCAATGGCCGTCACCACCAATGAGCGTATGTCCGAGCTGTTGGCATCCGCCCAGCAGATCGGCGAGGTCGTGACCTTGATCCGCGAGATTGCCGGTCAGACCAATCTCCTGGCTCTCAACGCAACCATCGAAGCCGCGCGTGCGGGCGAGGCCGGCCGTGGCTTCGCCGTCGTGGCGACCGAGGTCAAGACGCTTGCGACCCGGACCGCGCAGGCGACCGAAAGCATTTCGGAGCAGGTGGCGTCCATCCAGGGCGCGACCGATCAAGCCGTTCGCGCGATCGCGGAGATCGCCGAGCGCATGGGCCATGTCAACGGCATCACCACGCAGATCGCGGCCGCCGTTACCGAGCAGGGCGCGGCCACTTCGGAGATCAATGCGGGCGTCCATCATGCTGCTGGCGATACGCGGCACGTCAGTGAAACCATCGCCGGCGTTACGGAAGCCGCGACAACGACATTCAATTCCGCCCGTCAGGTGCTGGAAACCAGCGCGAAGGTCACTGCGCGCACCAAGGCGTTGAGCACACGCATCGAGAGTTTCCTTTCAGGCGTTGCGGCTGCCTGAGCCCGGCCGCCGCACAACAACAAAAAGCCGGGACGCACTTGACGTGTGCCCCGGCCCAATTGCTTGCCCTAGTGCCTACTGCCTATCCTCAAGGACCGTCGATGTGAACGACGAGCGCGCGGGCTTCGGCCTTCAGCGTGGCGAGCTTGAGAGGGGCAGCGTTTGCCGCGGGAGCGCCGACCAAGCCGATTTCCGGTTCCGCTGTCGAGCGCAGCGCCGCCATCACCACGAGCGGGGCCAACGAAAGGGCAAAAAGGTTCCGCGCGGTCTTCAATGACATGGGAGTGTCCTTGCTGCGAAGGGTTGCTACGTCCCAGAATGCCATGCCTGCCGTGCCACTTCTCTTAAGGAGTGACGTCCCTGAAGGACCGATCGGGCAATTCTTGCCGGAAGGGTTGAGCAGACGTTAATCGCCCTTCCGCCGGCTCATGAACGCCAGCCGTTCGAACAGATGCACGTCCTGCTCGTTCTTGAGCAGCGCACCCGCGAGGGGCGGAATGACCTTCCGGCTGTCGGTCTCGCGGAGAACGGCCGGGTCGATATCTTCGTTAAGCAACAGCTTGAGCCAGTCCAGAAGCTCCGAGGTCGAAGGCTTCTTCTTGAGGCCCGGCATGTCGCGCAGCTCATAGAACACGCGCAGCGCTTCGCCGACGAGCCGGCTCTTCAGCTTGGGGAAATGCACCTCCACGATCGCCGCCATCGTCTCGGGATCGGGAAACTTGATGTAGTGGAAGAAGCAGCGGCGCAGGAACGCGTCGGGCAGCTCCTTTTCGTTGTTCGACGTGATGATCACGATCGGGCGTACGCGCGCCCGCACCGTTTCGCCGGTCTCGTAGACGAAGAACTCCATCCGATCGAGCTCCTGCAGGAGATCGTTCGGAAACTCGATGTCGGCCTTGTCGATTTCGTCGATCAGCAGTACCGGGCGCTGGTCAGCGACGAACGCGTCCCACAGCTTGCCGCGCTTGATGTAGTTGCGGATATCCTTGACGCGCTCGTCGCCGAGCTGCCCGTCGCGGAGACGCGAGACGGCGTCGTATTCGTAGAGGCCCTGCTGGGCCTTGGTCGTCGATTTGACGTGCCATTCGATCAGCGGTGCACCGAGCGAGCGGGCCACCTCGAGCGCGAGAACGGTCTTGCCGGTGCCGGGCTCGCCTTTGACGAGCAGGGGCCGCTCGAGCGTGACGGCCGCGTTGACGGCGACGGTGAGATCGCGCGTTGCCACGTAGCTCGTGGTGCCGTCGAAACGGGTGGGGCCGGGGGCTGTCATGCGCCGGATGATCTCCGTCTGGGCCCGGGCGCGGCCGGACGGCCAGGGCGCGGGTGAAAAACCGGGATGGAACGCGAGAGTGCTTCCGGAAAAGTGGGAACCGGTTTTCCGATAAGAAGCACGACCAAACAAAGACCTAGAGCCGTTCAGCGATTCAAACTAAAGCCGGAACGGATCTAGAATCCGTTCGTCATAGGCGCCACGTCTGCCTGCTGCAACACCACCCCGCGGGTATCAGCGTCGCAGGCAGCGGTCATTGGGGCAGCCCCGGACAACAGCTTAAAAGCCGGTTGCAGGGAGGGGTTGATGCAACTTTTGTTGTCCCCAATCTGCGACGCCGTGTGGCTGCAGAGCAAAATGCCCGCGATTCCGGCCACTTGCAGGCGCCCCACCGGCCGAACTTTTAACAGTTAAACGGCGGAATTCCTTGACATAAGCGGCCGCATTCTCCAAATGAGCACGCCCAACACTTCGCTCGGAATCGGAACACACGACCCTCAGGCAGGCCCATCATCGGAGGCCCCATATGAGCAAGCGAGCCACGTCAAAGCCGGCCAAAGCCAAGGCCGCGCCGAAGTCTGTTCCCAAAAGCAAGGCAGCCGCAAAGCCGCCGGCCCGAGCGCAAGTGTCGAAATCCCAGGTTTTGAAGTCTCAAGTCTCGAAGAGTTCCGCTCGCTCTGCCGCCAAGCCGGCGGCCAAGGCAGTCAAGGCGCCGCCGAAAGCCGCCGTGGCGGTCGAGAGCAAGCCCAAAGCAAGGACGCGCGCCATCGAAAAGGCACAAGACAAGAAGCTGACGGCCAAGGCAGGTACGTCCAGTATCGTTCTCCCACCCGATTATCGCCCCTCCGAGGACGAGCCGTTCATGAACGAGCGGCATCGGGCTTACTTCCGCCAGAAATTGCTGAAGTGGAAAGAAGAAATCGTTCTGAGAACCAAGGAGACGATCGCCGGTCTGCACGAGGATTCGACGCAGCACGCCGATCTCGCCGATCGCGCCACCACCGAGACGGACCGCGCGTTCGAGCTGCGCGATCGCGACCGTCAGCGCAAGCTGATCTCCAAGATCGACGCGGCCCTCGCACGCATCGAGGACGGCACCTACGGCTACTGCGAAGAGACCGGCGACCCGATCGGCTTGAGGCGTCTCGACGCCCGCCCGATCGCGACGCTCTCGGTCGAAGCACAGGAACGCCACGAACGCCGCGAACGCGTCTATCGCGAGGACTGATGCCGCCTGGAGCGGCGATCTCGCTGACGAAAAACATAAGAGCGGGCGTGATTGCCCGCTCTTATTTTTTTGGCCCGGCCCTTATTTTTTGGGAGGATCCGGAAACGTGACGCCGGCCTGCCGCGCGCGCTCTTCGCCAAGCCGCGTCAGCACCGTCCGCACGAGGTCGAGATCGCGCAAATGTACGTCGTGCTGCGCATACGGCATCTCGATCCCCGCCTCGCGGAACGCCGTGAGGATGCGGAAGCGCAATTCAGTTTGCACCGTGGCCGCCTTGGTGACGTCGGGTATGACAGTGCTGAGAGAAAAATCGAGGCCGTTCGCACCGAAGCCGTCGAACCCGACGCTCGGCGCGGGATGCTGCAGGACGGTCGGGCACTCGGCGCCCACTTTCTGCAGGATCTCCCGCACCCGCTCGGGATCGGATTTGTAGCTGACGGAAACCTTCACCGTGGCTGTTCCCAACGCGTTGCGGTGCGTCCAGTTGGTGACCGTGGAGGTGATGAACTCCGAGTTGGGAACGATGAGGCTCGCCTTGTCGGCGGTTTCGATCTCCGTCGAACGCACCGAGATCCGCCGCACAAAGCCTTCCTGTCCTTTGACCGACACCCGGTCGCCGACCTTGATCGGCCGCTCGACCAGCAGAATGAGGCCTGACACGAAGTTGTTGATGATCGACTGCAAGCCGAAGCCGATGCCGACCGAAAGCGCGCCGGCCACGATGGCAATGTTGGTGATGTCGAGCCCGCCGTACGAGACCGCCGCAAGCGTCGCGACGATGAACCCCGTGTAGCCGACGGCCGTACGGATCGAATTGGCGATGCCGGGATCGAGCCGCCGCGATCTGAGCACGCCGGTGTCGAGCCAGCGCTGGGCGAGCCGCGTTACGAACACGAGCGCCAGGAACAGCCCGATCGCGATCAGGATGCGCGCGAGCGAGATCCGGACGTCCCCGATCTCGAAGCCGAACACTGCCGCCTTGAGCCAGGCCATCGCCTCGGACAGCGAATAGCCCCAGGTGACCAGGATCAGCGGCAACGCGACCAGCACAAGACCCGCATTCAGCAGGAACGACAGCGTTCGCGACAGCGCTTCGCTCTGCTCGGCATCGAGCCCGACCCGCTCTTGGAGGACGGTCGAGAACGGCTTGATCCCGGTTCCAGGTTCTCCGAGGACGGCGCGGATCGCGAGATGAAACACCAGCAGCACCGCGATCACGCTTCCGGTGACCACCACCTGTGTCGTGATGAAGCGTCCGAGCGAGATGTAGCCCAACAGCGACAACGCCAGAATGGCGAGCGCAGCGATCAGCAGCGGCAGTTTGATCAGGAAAGGCCGAAGGCGGGATTCCACTACGGGTGCCGGCAGCGCTTCCGGAGGCGCTGCTTCCGCCACCGTTGCGCCGCCTGCAGCCGGCCGGCCGGTAGCGCCGAGGTCGGAGCGCCGCTCGAACGGCGTGCGAACGAGCTGCAGCATCAAGAGCCCGATCGCGACGCTCGCGAGCGCCGATTCCATGATGCTGATCGAAAGCGGCAGATAGAGGCGCTGCAACGCTTCCTGGGCGATGACATCGAACGAGAACACCGCCGCGATACGCGTGATGATGCGGGTGATCTTGCGGGCGGCGCGCGTCGAGAGATCGACGGCCCGCCAGGCTGCGCGGCCAGGCGAGAGAATGGCGCGCGTCAGCGCTGCAACCGCAATGAACAGCACGAGCGCCGGAAACGCGACCTTGGCGATCTGGCCGACATCGAGAACGAGCAGGCCGAGGCTTTCGAGCCCCACGGCGGCGACGCCGAGCGTCGCCAGCGGCGGCAGCGCCAGGAGTGGCGCAACCCAGCCGATCGCGGCGGCTTGCTCGAAGAAGCCGGGCGGCTTTTCCCGGGGATGATCGAGCCGATAGGCGAGGAACCAGCGGACGATCGCCGTCAGCGCGACGAACAGCACAAGAAGGCCGATCGCGAGACTGGCGAGTTCCATCCACTTTTGCTTCGCCGTCCCCGTCCAGCCGGAGAGCGAGTAGGAAAGCTGCCGGCTTGCGCTGGGAATGTCGTCGATGAGCTGCGTCCACGTGCCGGGAAACACCGGCGAGGGGTTGCGCTTCAGAACCTGCTTGGCGAACAGCCCCTGCCGTGCCGTCTGCACCGTTGCCAGCAACTGGCGCGCGCGCACCTGCGCGAGCTCCCCGGCTTTGAGCGCGCCGTTCACTTCCGCCACCAGCGCATTGAGGCGGGCGCGTTCGGCGGCAACCTGCTCGGATTCCGGCGCCGCATCCTTGTCCGGCGCAGCGCCGAGCTTCTCGACGAGCTGACGGAGGGATTCGGCCTTTGGTTTCAAGGCATCGAACATCGCCTGCGCGCTGTCGATCAGCGCCAGCAGGTCGACACGCAGCTGGCGCAGCTCCTCGTCGTTGTCGAGGCCGCGCTCGACCGATTTCTCGAGCACGTCCTGAGCCGATTTGACCTTGGCGGCGCGATCGCGAATCTCCTCGATCGAGGCTTGATCGTCGGCCGAGAGCACGGGCACGGGCGGAGCCGGGGGGGCATCGGTCGCAGCCGCCGCCGGTGGCTGTGTCGGCGGTACCGGCGCAGTCTTCCCCTGGGGAGCTGGCTGAGACTGGGCGAGAGCGTCGGACACGCACAGCGCGGGCGCAACGATGACCAGCAGCGCCGAAAGCAGCGCCCTGGTTCGAACCGAAAACCGTAGTGAAGTCATCGCGCGTCCTCGCGGGTGAAGTGCGAGAGCTGGCCTGGGAGAAGGCGAGCCCGCCGAGCGGAGCTAAACCCGCAGCGATCCGTGCGAGGACGTGGGAGCAGCGGCGGCGTCGTGATCGGCCAAGTGATCCGCAGGGGCGTAGTGTGGTGCGCGAATTCCGGTCTCGATCACCACGTCGACCGGACCGCCGGTCATGATCAGGTGTTCGACGTCGTCGCGACGGACCAGAACCAGACGGCGTTTCCCGTCGATGTTGTACTGCTCGGTGACGTAGATGCGCTTCTCCGGCTTCGGCCCGAACAGCCCGCTCATCGCCTGCATCGGCCCGGTGCCCCCGAGATAGGAGCGAACCGCAAACGCACCGCCAATCATCGCGACCGCAAGAAACAAAACGATCGCGAGATAATAAACTATGTCCCACATGAGCTTGTCGCCGCGAGTTACCTCGCGGTCTCCTCTCGCAGCCGCTGACCGTTGCTCGTATAGCGCGGAATTCATGCCATTTTAACCCTATTGATCGAACTGTGGATGGGCGAGCCACGCTCTGAAACGGGTGTTTCACGGCGCGGCGCGGCACCAAGTCACGACACGGGCGTAGCGTAAGCGTAATGAGTATCGAAGTCCCCATGCAGGCATCGAAGACGGCTGCTGCCGAGAATCAGATAGCTTTCGCCTTCATGAGCGATAGCGATGTCCGCCAGCCCCAGTCCGGCATGGCACGTGCCCAGGCGTTGAACGGGGGCGTCCACGAAGCCGGTTTTGTTCCCGTCATTGCCGCGGCAATTGCCGCTGGTGCCCTGGTGCTTGCGCTCGTGGCCTCTCCGGCTGGTGAGCCGCTGCTGCTGACGCTGATGTCCGTGCTCGCCATGGTCGGCCTGTTCGCGCTGTTCGGATACGCGGCCGGCCACATTCGCGTCGGCGAGCGTGTGCGCGACGACGATCTCATCCGCGCCTTCGCCAACAACCTCGACGACGGCGTGCTCGTCACCCGTCGAGATGGTCGTCCACTCTACGCCAACAAAGCCATGACCCGTCTGGTCGGCACGACGGCCGCTGGCGAGGTCAACGCCCTCGAAGGTCTGTTCGCCGGCGATTCGAAAGCTGCCGCCGCTTACTTCCGCCTCGAACGCGCCGCCTCACGCCGCGAGCCGTGGCGTGAGGACATCGAGCTGGCGGCCGCCGGACAGCCGACACGCCTCGTCCGCGTCGCCCATCGCCCCTGCACCGTGCCCGGTCAGGAGCGCGATCTTGGCCCGATGATTCTATGGACCATCTCCGACGTCACGGCCGAGCGTGCCCGTCAGGCGAGCGCCGTCGAAACGCTGGAAGCCGTGCTCGAGCGCATGGACAGTCTGCCGGCCGGCCTGATGGAGGTCGATAGCCGCGGCACCGTCATGCGCCTCAACGCAACGTTCCTGCGCTGGCTCGGCCTCGAGCCGCAGAGCCTTTCCGATCGCGGCTTGCGGTTGCCCGATATCGTCTCGGCCGAAGGCGCCGAGCTGATCGCCAACGCCGCGGCTGCGTTCTACACCCACGGCCAGGGCGTCGATCTGGATGTCGTGATCGACAAGGGATCCCGCGTTCCGATGCGCTTCTTCGCGCGCCGCGATCCGCAAGGCGGCCTCCTTGTGTCCGCGTTCCGCCGCGAGGCCAGCGCCGCCGACGGTGAGCCCGGCGCCGCCGAGATTCGTTTTGCCCGCTTCTTCCAGTCGGCCCCGTTCGGTATCGCCACCATCGGCGCCGACGGAAGGCTCATGAGCACCAATGCCGCCTTTGCCCGCATGATCCCCGACGGCTCGGCTGCGATCGGGTCGCCCGCGGCGCCTGTTCTTTGCCGCTCTGCCGGTGCCGACACGCTTGCCACCGTCAAGACGGCGATCAAGCAGGCCCTCGCCGGAACCGTCATGATGACGCCGATCGACATTACGGTCGGCGCGAAGAACGAGTTTTCACTGCGCCTTTACCTCGCGCCGTTGACCCAGGCCAAGGACGCCCGCGAAGCCGCAATCGTTTATTTGATCGACGCGACGGAGCAGAAGGCGCTCGAAGCAAAGTTTGCGCAAAGCTCCAAGATGGAGGCGGTCGGCAAGCTCGCGGGCGGCATCGCCCACGATTTCAACAACGTGCTGACGGCGATCATCGGTTTCTCGGATCTCTTGCTGCAGACGCACCGGCCGACGGATCCGGCCCACAAAGACATCATGAACATCCGCTCGAGCGCGACGCGCGCGGCGGGCCTTGTCGCCAACCTTCTGGCTTTCTCGCGCCGCCAGACGCTGCAGGCCGAGGCTGTCGTCCTGAGCGACGTGCTCGCCGAGAACTCGAACATGCTCAAGACCTCGTTGGGCGAGAAGATCGAGATCAAGACGCAGACCACGCGCGACCTGTGGCACGTCAAGGTGGACAAGACGGAAATTGCGCGCGTGATCGTCAATCTCGCCGTCAATGCCCGCGACGCGATGCCGGATGGCGGAACGCTGACCGTCAGCACCCGCAACGTCACCGAGCGCGAAAGTCAGCGCCTGCAGCATCACGGCATGGTCGTCGGCGAGTACGTGCTGATCGAGGTGAGCGACACCGGCTCCGGCATGCCGCGCGAGGTAATGGACAAGATCTTCGAGCCGTTCTTCACCACCAAGGGCGTCGGCAAAGGCACCGGCCTCGGCCTCGCCACGGTCTACGGCATCGTCAAGCAGTCGGGCGGCTTCATCTATCCCGAAAGCACGCTTGGGCAGGGCACCACCTTCCGCGTCTATCTTCCGCGCTATCTTCCCGGCAACGAGGACGAGTTGGTCGCGCAGAAGACCGCCAAGAAGGAGCGTCCGCAGGATCTCACCGGCAACGGCCGCGTGCTGCTGGTCGAGGACGAGGATATCGTCCGCTCGTTCGCGGTCCGCGCCTTGAAGCGGCAGGGCTACGAGGTTTTGGAAGCCTCCACCGGCGTCGAGGCGCTGGAGGTGATGGCCCAGCACGGCGACAAGGTCGACATCGTCGTCTCCGACGTCGTGATGCCGGAGATGGATGGGCCGACGCTGCTCAAGGAGCTGCGCAAGACCAACCCGGACTTGAAGATCATCTTTGTGTCGGGCTATCCGCACGAAGCCTTCGAGACCAGCCTCGACAAGAACGAGCAGTTCGCCTTCCTGCCGAAGCCGTTCTCGCTTCCCCAACTCGCCGCCAAGGTCAAAGAGCAGCTCGCACGCTGATTGTTGTCTCCAGACGCAATCGAGCTAAGACGGTCGATGCGAACGGCGAGGGTGGGTAGCTGTTTCCTGCTACGGATATTCTTGTACACCGATCATTAAGGTTTGTTATCGTCGGAGCAGAAGCCGATTCTGTTTGCTTGCCGACCAAGCCGCATCGTCGTCAAACCTGAGAAATTAAATGACCCGTTTCACTGCGCAGCGCCCCCTTGGGGGCGAGCGAACTCGTGCGGCCAATCGCATATTGGGATCCAGCTATCGGCGCGCCTCCATCATGGCTCACGCCGGGCTCGCCATCGTTGCGGCACCTGCTTTGCTGATCTCGTCCGCGCCCGCTATGGCGGCCTGCGTTTCGGCAACCCGCATTACATACTGCAGCGATGTCGCTCCTGCAGGCGTTACCTACAAAAACAAGGACTCTGGCGGCGTCGACGCGACCGTAACCGGCACGCTTTCCTCGATCACGCTCGCCGATGTTGGCAACTACCTAAACAATTTGGGCGTCATTACCCAGAGTATCACGACGGGTGCTGGCTTAGATATCTTGGCGAACGCAGGAACCATCCGAGGCGAGATCGATCTCGGTGCTGGCCTCAACAGCTTCTACAATAATGCCGGAGGCATCGTCGAGGCGACCAGGATTGACGTCGGCGCCGGCAATTACATTACCAATAGTGGCACGTTCTCTCCCGGCGGCTACGACACGGTGGCGACCACCACCATGACCGGCATATTCCTGCAGTTTTCTAACGGCACTTATCTTGCCACATTGGCGGGGCCGGCCTCCGCAGACAGGGTGGATATAACCGGCAACGCGACGCTTGCGGGCTCCGTCGTCATCAACCGGACCGGCGCCATCGGCAACACCGGGTCGATCGCGATCATGACCTCCGGCGGCACCCTCACTAACAATGGCGTGAGCGTCACCCAGAACGGCTGGCAATACGCTGTGAGCCGACTGGCGGGCTCGAGCGGCGGCACGACCTACTATCGCTATGACCTGAACAACCACGGCCAATACGTGGTGGCGACGGCATCGACTCCCGGAGACGGCACGAACTATTCGACGCGCCTTTATGTTTCGGACGGCTTCGGCGGCTACACTATCACCAGCCTCACCGTTCTGCCCACGACCGGCGACCAACTTGTTCTGAGTTGGAACCGCTTGAACCTCGCCTCCTACGTGGGCTCGGTGTCACTCACGGACCAGCAGCGCAACGTCGTGAACATCCTCGCTGCCGCCGAATCCGGAAACGCCAAGATCCGCAAAGTGAACGACAGCTTGCTGGATAGCACAATCGCCACGGTGCAATCTTCTATCGGCAAACTGACGCCTGCGGTCTACGTGGCTGACGTCAACAGCTGGTGGCAGGCGAACAACGCTTTCATGCAGAGCGTGAACAGCTGCCCCACGTTCGGCGTCAATCCCGGCTTCATCCAGGAAGGCCAGTGCTACTGGGCCAAGTTCGGCGGCCGCCACAGCGATTGGAACACGACGGCGACCAACATCGGCGGCCAAGACCAGGCTTTCAACTTTTCCGGTGGCGTCCAGGTCGCGCTGCGCGATGAATGGCGCCTCGGCTTCGCCGGCCTCTATGAGACCTCGACCATTAGGACCCCGACGGACGTCAGGACCGAATCCGACCGGATAGAAGGCGCCATCGTGCTGAAGAACCGCTGGGATCGGCTCAGCGTCTCCGCCACCGCCTTCGCCGGCTACACCTGGGCCGACACCGAGCGCACCCTCTTCGGAACCCTCGGCACGGCCGAAAGCGAGCATAATTCATGGCTCGCCGGTTCGAACCTGCGTGTGAGCCAGCTGTTCGAGCTGCCGGGCCGCTGGTACGTGAAGCCCATGGTCGATCTCAACGCCACTCACATCGGCACCGAGAGCTTCACCGAGCACGGCGCGGATGGCGCCAATCTCACAGTGCAGGGCGACGGCTATTGGGTGCTCGCCGCAAGTCCGGCCATCGAGATCGGCACCGAGATCACCTCCAAGGGCATCATCTATCGCCCCTACGTGCGTGCGGGCGGCACGTTCCTCAACGACGCCACGTTCGACGTCACGGCGAGCTTCGCGGAGCTACCCGGCCAGGTCTTCACCTCATCGCAAGAGTTCGCCGACAAGTATGTCGATATCTCTGCCGGCGTCGATATCCTCACCGCCGACGGGGTTGATCTGAAGCTTACCTACGATGGTCGCTTCGCGAGCGAGTCGAGCGAGCTGTCGCTCGGAGCCAAGGCGGCGATCCCGTTCTGACTGCTGGCGAGTGGGGCATCCTAGCTCGCGCTCGAAACAGAACCGCGATAGAGTTGGCCAAAGACGTCGATCGGGAGTTTTCCGAAATGAGCGATCCGTTTGAGCCCACATGTCGCGTGATCCGCCCCGAGACCACCTATGACGGCAAGCAGGGGCTCACATACTTCTGCGGCGTCGCCGCCGAAACGGTCGGCTCCAAGGGCATCTGTATGCACTTGCTGACGATCCCGCCGGGTGCGCGTGCCAAGGCGCATCTGCACGAAAACCACGAGACGGCGATCTACATCCTGGCCGGCGAGACGCTGACCCTCTATGGCGACCGCCTCCAGCACCAGATGATCAACAAGGCCGGCGATCTGGTTTACATCCCGGCTGGCGTTCCGCATCTGCCGGTCAACCTCTCGGACAAGCCCGCGTCCGCCGTGATCGCGCGCACCGATCCTAACGAGCAGGAAAGCGTCGTGCTGCTGCCCGAGCTTGAAGCGCTCGCCGAGGAAGCGATTGCGCGCGTGAAAGCTGAAGCCGCGTAGGCGGCGCATCCTCTCACCCGAGGTCGATACGCCCGTCCATCTCGTGGCGAAGATCCGTGCCCTCGGCGGTCAGCACCATCTTGACGGTGAGCGTACCTTTGCCGGCGAGCCCATGCTCGCGCACGATCCGCTCGATCTCCTGCTGTGAGGAGATGCCGACTTCCTTCAGAAAGCGGCGGAGCGAGAGATTGAAAGCTTCGTTGTGCATGGCGGCCTCCGGGTTCCTCATCTGAACCACGGAAGGCGCAATCGGGTTTCAGAAAGGATGCCGCGTCTAATTTATCGCTTTTCGGCCGGGTCGAGCATGTCGAGCAGGGTGCCCAGCATCTCGTCGGCGGTTTTGATCACCGCCGCGTTGAGCTTGTAGGCAAGCTCAACCTCCTTGAGTGAAACAAATGCTTGGGTCGCATCGTCGATCGGCAGCGCGCCGATACGAACCGGCGAGGTCGACGCGGCGGCGCCCGCGTTCCCCGGAGCCGAAGCGGCCGGTGCCGCGCCCATGGTGGCGATCGCCGACGCGATCTCGGCGGCCCGCTGGCTTTGGACCTGAAGCGCATTCGATGCGGTGGTAAGGGCAGGGAACATCGGCAGGGCTCTTGGCGACGCGAACCCTGAGGTTCGCCGAGCCGGCCTAAAAGCCCGTTAAAAGCATCCAACGCATTCGGAGCATCGGCTTTACAGGTGAGAACAAAACGTGTACAACTTATTCACATGTCGAGTCGCCCGTAACCTGTAACCAACTCTGTTAACATGTCATAAGGTGCCACATGAGCAAGCCGGAGCTGCACGTCGTCGAAGGGGGCAAGATGGACAAGAACAAGGCGCAGGCACTCGCGCACGCATTGGAGCTGATCGACAAGAACTTCGGAAAAGGGTCGATCATGCGCCTCGGCGCCAACGAGCGCTCGATGGACATCGAGGCCGTGTCGACGGGCTCGCTGGGTCTCGATATCGCCCTCGGCATCGGTGGCCTGCCTAAAGGCCGCGTGGTCGAGATCTACGGACCCGAAAGCTCGGGCAAGACCACGCTGACGCTGCAGGTGATTGCGGAAGCCCAGAAGAAGGGCGGAATCTGTGCCTTCGTCGATGCCGAGCACGCGCTTGATCCCACCTATGCCAAAAAGCTCGGCGTGAAGATCGAGGATCTGCTGGTCTCGCAGCCGGATGCGGGCGAGCAGGCGCTTGAAATCACGAACACGCTGGTCAGTTCCGGGGCAATCGACGTCGTCGTCGTCGATAGCGTCGCCGCCCTGACCCCCAAGGCCGAACTCGAAGGCGAGATGGGCGACGTCACCATGGGTGCCCAGGCGCGCCTCATGAGCCAGGCGTTGCGCAAGCTGACCGCCTCGATCTCGCGATCGAAGTGCATGGTGATCTTCATCAACCAGATCCGCATGAAGATCGGCGTCATGTTCGGCAATCCCGAAACGACGACCGGCGGCAACGCGCTCAAGTTCTATTCGTCCGTCCGCCTCGATATCCGCCGCATCGGCCAGATCAAGGAGCGCGAGGAGACCGTCGGCAACCAGACCCGCGTCAAGGTCGTCAAGAACAAGGTGGCTCCCCCGTTCAAGCAGGTCGAGTTCGACATCATGTACGGCGAGGGCATCTCAAAAACCGGCGAGCTGATCGACCTCGGCGTCAAGGCCAACATCATCGAGAAATCGGGGGCCTGGATCTCCTATCAGGGTGAGCGGATCGGCCAGGGCCGCGAGAATGCGAAGTTGTTTCTGAAGCAGAACCCGAAAGTCGCCAATGAGATCGAGCGGGCTATTCGCGCCAGCGCCGGCCTCATCGTCGACAAGATGCTGGTCGAGCCGGAATCGGACGCCGCCGAAGAGGCTGAACTGCCCGACGAGGATGGCGTGCTGCCGGAGGCCACCGAAGCCTCGTCCAAAAAGGGTGCCGGCCGCGCCGCCAAGCGCTAGTCGCGGCGGCCAAGGCCGCTGAACAGGGAAAAATTACGGGGCGCAGCGCTCGGAAATATCCGGGGGCTGCGCCCGCTGCGTTTCTGGACACCCGGCAGGAGGGTCGTTAAAAGCGGCCACTGAAGCGCTTCCGGAAAAGTGGGGACCGGTTTTCCGACAGGAAGCGCGATAAAACAAAAAACGAGAGCCGGTCCATGTGTCCACTAAATCCATGTGTCCACTAAAGCTGGAACGGCTCTGGCAAATTCGAAGCACAATCGGCCAAAATCCCTGAGAAACCCGAGCCGAGCGGGCAAGCGCCCCTCGGTCCGGCCGGCCGCCAACGAGAGCATCAGATGACTGGCGTCAACGAAATCAGACGGGCGTTCCTCGAGTACTTCAAGGCGGAGGGTCACGAGGTGGTGCCGTCTTCGCCGCTCGTGCCCCGCAACGACCCCTCGCTGATGTTCACCAACGCCGGCATGGTGCAGTTCAAGAACGTGTTCACCGGCCAGGAGACGCGCCCCTACTCGCGCGCCGCTTCTTCGCAGAAGTGCGTCCGCGCCGGCGGCAAGCACAACGATCTCGACAACGTCGGCTACACCGCTCGCCATCACACCTTTTTCGAGATGCTCGGCAACTTCTCCTTCGGCGATTACTTCAAGGAGAACGCGATCGAGTTCGCCTGGCGCCTCATTACAAGGGAATTCGGCCTCGACGCCAAGCGCCTCTCCGTCACCGTCTATCACGAGGACGACGAGGCCTATGACATCTGGAAAAAGCTGACCGGCTTTGGCGACGACCGCATCATCCGCATCGCCACGAAGGATAACTTCTGGCAGATGGGCGACACCGGCCCGTGCGGCCCCTGCACCGAGATCTTCTACGATCATGGCCCCAAGATCCCCGGCGGCCCTCCGGGTTCGCCCGACGCCGATGGCGACCGCTTCATCGAGATCTGGAACCTCGTCTTTATGCAGTTCGAGCAGCTCCCCTCGGGCGAGCGCATCAACCTGCCCAAGGCCTCCGTCGACACCGGCATGGGACTCGAACGCATCGCGGCCGTACTCCAGGGCACGCACGACAACTACGAAATCGATCTTTTCAAGAACCTCATCGCCGCCATCCGCGACGAAAGCCGCAAGCTCGGCGCCTCCGACAATCCAGAAGGCGTCGACGTCAAGCCCGCCCGCCGCGTGATCGCCGATCACCTTCGCGCCACGAGTTTCCTGATCGCCGATGGCGTGCTGCCGTCGAACGAAGGCCGCGGTTACGTGCTCCGCCGCATTATGCGTCGCGCCATGCGTTATGCCCATCAGCTCGGTTGCTCCGATCCGCTGATGTACCGCCTCGTGCCCTCGCTCGTGCGCGAGATGGGCGCGGCCTATCCGGAGCTCGGCCGCGCCGAAGCCCTCATCACCGAGACGCTGAAGCTCGAGGAAACCAAGTTCAAGAAGACGCTCGGCAACGGCCTGAAGCTGCTCGGCGAGGCGTCGAGCGGGCTCAAGCAGGGCGCGACCTTCCCGGGCGACGTCGCCTTCAAGCTCTACGACACGTTCGGTTTCCCGCTCGACCTTACGGAAGATGCGCTGCGTGCGCGTGGCATCGCCGTCGACACCAAGGCCTTCGACGCCGCGATGGCGAAACAGAAGGACGAAGCCCGCCGCGCCTGGAAGGGCTCGGGCGAAGCTGCCACCGAGGAGATCTGGTTCGAGATCAAGGAAGAGGTCGGCGCCAGCGAGTTCCTGGGCTACGACACCGAGAAGGCCGAAGGCGAGATCCGAGCGCTGGTGGTCGGCGGTAAGCCCGCCAAGACCCTCAAGGCTGGCGACGAGGCTGCGCTCATTCTCAACCAGACGCCGTTCTATGGCGAAAGCGGCGGCCAGGTCGGCGATCAAGGCCTCATCAAAGGCGCCAAGGGCGCGCTGTTCCGCGTCACCGACACCCAGAAGAAACTCGGCGACCTGTTCGTTCATTTCGGCAAGGTCGAGACGGGCAGCTTCAAGGTTGGCGAGGCGGTCGAGCTTGAAGTCGATCACGCGCGCCGCACGGCCACGCGCGCCAACCATTCGGCCACCCACCTCCTGCACGAGGCGCTGCGTCAGGTGCTCGGGCTGCACGTGGCCCAGAAGGGCTCGCTCGTGTCTCCCGACCGCTTGCGCTTCGACTTTGTGCATCAGAAGCCGATGAGCGCCGACGAGATCGCGGCCGTCGAAAGGCTCGCGAACGAAATCGTCCTCGAAAACAGCCCGGTCGAGACGCGACTGATGGCGCTCGAAGACGCGAAGGCCTCCGGCGCGATGGCGCTGTTCGGTGAAAAGTACGGCGACGAGGTTCGTGTCGTCTCGATGGGTGAGGGCCGGGAAGGTTCCAACAAGGCCTGGTCGGTGGAGCTGTGCGGCGGCACCCACGCGCGCCGCACCGGCGACATCGGTCTCGTCAAGGTTCTCGCTGAGAGCGCGAGCTCGGCCGGCGTCCGCCGCATCGAGGCGCTGACCGGCGACGGCGCACGCGCCTATCTTGCGGAAGCCGACGCCCGTCTCAAGGAAGCGGCCGCCGTTCTGAAGACCCGGCCCGAGGATCTGGTCGAGCGCCTGAAGACGCTGGTCGAGGAGAGGAAGACGCTCGAGCGCCAGTTGGCCGACGCCAAGAAGCAGATCGCGCTCGGCGGTGGGGGCGGCGCAAACGGCGCCGCGGCGCAGGCGGACGCCGTCCGCACCATCGGCGACGTGAAACTCTTAGCCCGCTCGGTTCAGGGCTTGAACCCGAAGGACCTGCGCGGCCTCGTCGACGACGGCAAGAAGCAGGTCGGCTCCGGCGTAGTCGCGATCGTTGGCGTGACCGAGGACGGCAAGGCCGGTCTTGCGGTCGGCGTGACCGAAGACCTGATCAAGACCTGGAGTGCGGTCGAGTTGGTCAAGGTCGGCGCGGAAGCGCTCGGCGGCAAGGGCGGCGGCGGACGGCCGGACATGGCTCAGGCAGGCGGTCCCGACGGCGCCAAGGCTCCGGACGCGCTTGCGGCCATCGAAGCCCGCCTAGGCGCCGGCGCCTAGGCGTCAGGATTTTTCAATTTGCGCGGATCTGCGCAGCAGGCACCCTGCCTGCTGCCTGCTGCCTGCTGCCTGCTGCCTGCTGCCTGCTGCCTGCTGCCT
>VFQP010001724.1_pt1 | contig 27464 bp, 48 predicted proteins | sample 3512351 | NCBI WGS metagenome assembly VFQP01 (sample SAMN10412372, study PRJNA504923) | tailings metagenome | isolation source: Relicate 1 Philex TSF1 revegetated site | place: Philippines: Tuba, Benguet | collected 2017-08-29
GTGGGGGGGGGGGGTGAGGAGAGAGTGGTGTGTAATGTTAACAATCATGTGTGCTTTGTATACCAATGCTTTCTATACGTAGTGCTCCCCTCTCTTTTCACCTCTCCCCTCCATGTAACCACTCCCCTCTACGTGCACACAATTCCCCTCTCTTTTCACCACTCCCCTCTGTTTTCACCACTCCCCTGTATTTCCACCACTCCCCTCTCTTTTCACCACTCTCTTTTCAGGTTGATTGCCCAGAAGACACGGCCACCTACATTCACCGCGTGGGACGCACTGCTCGATATGTGGCAGCAGGCAAAGCGTTGATGTTTCTGCTGCCTAGTGAACACAAGATGGTGGAAAAGCTAGGTGCAGCACAGGTGCGTGTGTATGGTGGGTTGGTGTGGGTTGTTGTGTGTATGAGAAAGGTGTTGTTGTTGTTGTTTGTTGTTGTTGTTGTGTGTGTGTATGTGCTAACATGTGATAAAAATGAATCCAACACAACACACCCTCACCCTCACCCCCCCCCCACCCTCCATCACCCTCCATCATCACCACATATCCACCCTACATATCCCCTCCTCCACCCCCCCCACAAACAAATCCCCTCTACCAGGTACCCCTCAAATCCCTACGAAGCAACCCTGAAAAACTTCAATCCATCACCACTGCCCTGCAAGCCCTCTTGGCCAAAAACGAACAACTGAAAGAATGGGCACAACGTGCATTGACTGCGTATTTGAAAAGCGTGTTTTTGCAACCTGACAAGGGGGTATTTGATGTGCTGGCGGTGGATGTGGAGGGGCTGGCGACGTCTATGGGGCTGCCATCAGTACCCAAGTTGAAGTTTTTGCAGAGGGAGAGGTACAGGCAGGCTGCGAAACGAGGAGGGGAGTCACATGGTGGTGTGGGTGGGGTGGGTGGGGTGGGTGGGCAGGAGCAAGGTGGGCAGAAAGATGGGATGATACGTGGGGAGGATGAAGAGGACGATGAGGAGGGTTTTGGTGGAAAAAGGCAGCAGCAACGTGTGAAAGGAGAGGGGAGCAAGAAGGGGGAAAAGCAAGCATCATCCCATCGTGGTTTGCATGATGATAACAAAGACACCAGTGATGATGAAGAAGAAGAAGAAGAGGATGATGATGATGACTTGTTGGTGGTCAAGCAACGGGATGTGCATGGGGTGTTGACCGGTCAACGCATGGTCAACGCTAGGGTCAATGGGAACCCATCTTCTCATGATCATCATGATGGTGTGGATGCACATGCTGGTCAACATGATCAAGGTCAACATGATGAAGGGATACAGGTCAAGGTACCCAAGCGTCTCAAGATCAAGTCACATGGGGCAGTTGGGGTTGGACGTAAAGTGGTGTTTGATGATGAAGGAAATGCAACGGATCCACTGCAGGCATTGGCAACATCCCTACAGGTGGTGTATTGCTGTGATGGGGATGATTGGGATGGGGATGACTGGGATTGTACAAGTGTTGTGGTGATAGTTGCAATTGTCGTTTTTTATGTGTGATGGTGTACACTACTGTGACGGCCGAGGGCATTGTGTGTTGTGATGATACAGCCACATATGTATCACACCCACCACCACTCCACACCCACCACCACTTCACACATACAAACTCCACATGCCACAGGATGCCACCCCAAGGGTTACACGAGCTACACACACCGGTGGTCTGGATGTGGGGGAACATGCCGATGCAGCTGCTCGGTTTGCTGCAGCACAGAGGGCACTCGAGTTGAGGGACGAGGAGGACAAACGTGCTGCTGTGGAGCGCAGGAGGGCTGTGAAGCAGGAACGCAAGGTAGGTGGAGAAGGGGTGGGGGGTGATTATGTGGGGAGAAATATAAGGGGAGGAATGAAAGGGGAGAGGGGCGAGAGTGGTTGGGTGTTTCTTAATCAAAATATACACGTATTATCATGCATCACACATGCTCACACTCACACTCACACACCCATCGCCACACAATATCACGCACCTATCATCACAGCGCAAACGCAAGGCAGCATTGGGTGGCGAAGAGGGCCCTGTTGCGATGATAGGGGGCCCTGCCAGCGAGAGCGGCGAGTATGATGATAATGATGATCACACACATGATGAGGAAGAGGAAGGGGAGGAAGGAGCATATGGCGAGCAGCGATTCGGACATACCAAGCGTCCCCGTGGGCATCGTGCCAATGATACCAGCAACGATACCGATGATGATGATTGGGGTGGTCGCAGTGATGATGATGGTGCTGCATTGCATGGCATATCACTGCTGCATAGTGAGAGTGAGAGTGAGGAAGAACAAGGACGTGCTTCACAAATCACTCACCATGATGGCAGGGGAAAACAGGGTGTACAGGGTGGGGGAGGTGGGGGTGGGGGGGTGCAGTCATCATGGATGAGGGATATGCTGCGTGGTGGGCGTGCTGGTGGTGGGGATAGTAGCGAGGAGGATGAGGAGGAGGATGAGGAGGAGGAGAAGGGTGTCAATGCATCATCATCGTCGGAGGATGAGGGTGCTCGTAATATAGTTGACCGTCATGTTGACCATGATATTGACCTGCTGGACGACAGTGATGATGATGATGAGTACATCAAGCAAAAAGGACGAGGGAGCCAGAGTGCCAACAACAATACACACAACAACACAAACAAAGGACATGGCAAGGGGAATCGGAGCAATACCAAGAGCAGCAAGGATACACCCAGCAGCAAGGGGGTTGGTCGTGAAGCAGCAGCAGCAGCACGTGTTGGGAAGAAACGTGGGCGTGCAGGTGTATCTGATCGTCAGATAGAACAACATGAAGCCATGGTCAAAGCATTGTTGGCATCACGACGCGCATGATGTTGACCATTGATTATTACTGATGATAGTGTGTTCTTGTACACGTAGACACATGATTGTTTGTAACACACGTATGACACTGGTTCCATCAACATCGCTGTGCTCCCTCTACTTTCTTTGTTTTCTCCTTTGTTTCGCCCTTACAAATCCAGCATGTCCAGTGGTACGATCATGTTACATGCAGATGCTATGTCTTTCATGTGTTGTACATGTACCTATAGCTGTAATTTTACATACATTCACCTACACATGTGTACATACATGTATTCAAATGTGTACATACATGTATTCACATACACATGTACAAATATGTATTCACATACACATGTACTCATATGTATTCACAATTCATGCCTGGCCCTGTTGTGCCAGGTATTTTGCGACACTTCCTGCATTGTCCTCCACCAACACACCACCCTTCCAGCAACCAGTTGCATCTCCTATGGCCTTGTTTTCTGCACGTTCCTTGTCAACAGCAGCCCTGTGGGGCACAAGAGTGTGTTGTCATGTACATGTGTGTATGTGTTGTCATGTACAGATGTATGTGTTGCAAATGAACAGAAATGTGCAGTGCACAAAGCAACAAAAAAATAGAAATACACCCATAGCCCACTCGATATTCCAACACCCAAACACACACGCACCGATCACCCTTCCATCCCACATAACGGGCCAAACTCTGACTCCCCAACAACCGAGCGGCTTTGATACGCAATGCTGTTTCATCCCATTGTGGTAACAATGCATCACTAATCTCACGCCACTGGCCAACACCATACAGCTCCAAACCCTGTTTGTTTGTGTGTGTTGGGGGGTGGGATGCTGTTGTCGGGTGTGTGATGTGAAATGCGGGAATTACTCAGGGTGTTCACCTTGTATAGCAAATCACGCTCTTTTTCTCCCCATTTTTTGTCCTCTTGTACAATCACCTATATTGGGGGGTATGCATGTATCATCATATGCATGTATGTTGATCACCGACCGTCACCATCAACATACCGCTTTGGGACGAAAGAATTCCTGGTTGATGCTGCCATCCTCGTTGCACATGCCTTTTGGGCTTACCAGTAGGCGCATTTGTGAGGCCCACTGTATCCGTTCCTGCTCCTGTGTGCGTTGGGTGTATTGAATCAAGATCCATGATCAGATGCTGCTCTCGTAACGATGTGTTTGTTACCTGCTGCGTTGTGTCTACTGTCACTGTATCCGTTGCTGCCATGGTGGCAGTTTTGCTGTCAACCACAGTGTGTTGATTATCGAGACTTGAAGATGACTTTCTGATGTTGGCTTTGGTGCACTGGAGCTCCTAGATATTGATTGTACGGAGAGCGATAGAAAGTGCAATCAAATAAATTTTTCGTGTAAATAATAGTTGAGGAGTTGCACACGCACCTTGATCTGCAAATAACAACACAAAATTGTTTCACATACAGAACCACACGCTCGCCTGAAACAACATCAACACCACTGCAGGACGATTGCAAGCCCGAGCAGCTAAAAACAAAACACTATGGCCTCGTCATTGAGCAGCATGCAACGCGCATGCGCTCTGGTGCCTAGCTGCTCTAGCCGTTGCGATCAGGTACCTGTCTCACTATCCATATGCAACGAATTGATCATCTAACTGCAACAATCGAGCAACAATACCTGAAAAACAACACATGCAGCACGCCCAACCAACACCCAGCCTCCTTGCACCCCACTGCCACACCCACCACCCACAGGCGCGGCTGTCAATGTCGTCTCTCGGAAGATCCCCTCAGCAATACCCCCTTCACATGGTTGGGCATGCCCGCACATGTTCCATCACAGTGACCCGCCGTGCCACCCCAGACAAGCAGCAAGAGCCACAAGACCCCAACATAGTGGAGGGCTATGACATCACTAAACCAGACATATGGGAGAGCACTTTTGTAGGCACGGCATTGCAAGTCGGGCTGGTTGCATTTTCGGTGGGGTTGGTGGTGACGCTGCTGTACTTGGCCACCCCCCTGATCACCTATGTGGTTGATATCTATCCATCCCCTGAAGCACTTACGCAGGTGTGTTTGTATTGGGTGGGAGTAGTATGTTGTGTAAGGTGGGAGTAGTATGTTGTGTAATGGAGATATGATTGACAATATATACCATGTGGTGTTGTGCTCTACAAGAACACGCATGATGTGGGGAGTGTATACCTAGTCATTGCAGTTAGGTAGTACAATACACCACACACACACACACTCATCAACACCCAAAGGGCAACCCTGAGGGAGCATCATTTGGTGAGGAGGCATTCTCAGATTTCACACCACCTGCAGAATTTTCTACACCATCACCATCACAAGACACACCAATATGGGAACCCACGCTCTTGGAGTAGAGGGATGGAGTGGAGGGATGGAGTGGAGGGATGGAGTGGAGGGATGGAGTGGAGGGATAGATTCTTATGTGTGTGTCCATGCTCTTGGAGTAGATGAGTAGGATTTTGCATATGTATGTGGTGTGCATTTGTGTGTGGTGTGCTGCTTGTGCTTGATACTGATGCGCTTTTTTTTTTTGGTCCATACACATTTGGTTGTACACATCATGCACATTTGGTGTGGTGACAGCAGCCATATTGTGTGTGTGTGTGTGCATGTCATCAGACCAACAGTAGCTTACAAATCACAACAATGATTCATCAGGAATAACGTCGTAGAAGAAACAAAAAATACACACAAAAAAACACTGGTGTACACGTGTGTGTGTACTGCGTGCAGTAAACACACCATACATTCACCACACACCATACATTCATCACACACCATACATTCACCACACATCATCCCCTACACACCAACATAGCCGTCCACATCCAACACTGTATAGCTACTGATGCTGTCCATCAACCATTTGCTACTCACAAGGGGTACATCCTCAGGCACTTGTTGTGTTGTGCTAAGTAGCACATCACCACGACCTGCATGTGCATCATACAACACCACCACTCGACGCGAATGGTCCCCCCCTACAGGGGCCCTGGTCAACAACGTGGCCCCTGTTGCTTTGACCAGCTGCATGATCTCCTGCCGCGCACGCAGGGCCCCTGCAAGGTACACCGACCAGCCCCCTAGCAGGGGGGCCTTGGTGGGACCCACTGCACGTCGCGCAGCAGGGCCCCCGGTGCAGCCGACGAGGTCCCCTTGAATTTCATACGCTGCTTCTGGGAGGGGGTTGCCCTGGGTGACCATGTCCACTACCCAGGGGCCCCCTACAATCCAGCACCCATGCAACACCCCCTGCAAGTATTTGAGGGTTCGCCTGTGTGTTTGGGGGGGATGTAGTGAAAGCAGAGACATGCGATGAATATGCACATACATCTTTGTATGCAAGAATACAAAAGGACATACCGTGCACGTTGATTTTCATCTGTGCCACAGACAACATGTGTGACTGTGTCATTCCACTTGTCACACACCGTACATCCTGCATGTGTGTGCGAATGTATGTGAGTTAGAAATACACACATATGCCACAACCACATATATGTCACAACAATCAGCACAGAGAGCACATCCTCCCTCATACAAGCCCGCATGATCATACCAAACATGGGCGCCAGCTGTTCCAAACACACACGTTCTGCATCACTCAACGCAGAGCCAGTCACCACCCACCTCCGCGCCCCCTCCCCTCCATTTTCACATGCCCCGAGGGGGGACCTGCGGGAGCCCCCCCCCTTTGCCTTTCCACTACCACTGGCCTTCCCACTACCACTGGCCTTCCCACAACCACGCCCCCCATTAGCACCTCGCCGCCGCCCCCCACTCAACGTCTGCAAGGTGGGCGTTGACTGCCTTTGACCAGCTTTTTGACCTGAGTGTGGACCACCAGCATGTTGACTGGGGGTGTTTTCTTCATGCATAGTGTCACTGCAGCATGGTGAGTCATCACTGCTGTGTTGCGACAGTAGGCCGTTCAACATGCCGTTGACCGCATTCCATGCATGACCAAGGGTTGCTGTGGGCGTTTCTGATGCAGTGGTGGTGGGTGCAGGATGAGGTGTGGGTGTGAGGGTGGTGGAGCCACGTGGGTGTTGACACATTTCACACCGATGTGCTGTTCCCTGTAATTGTTGTGGTTGATGATCATGGTGTGTACAGTAGTGGGTTGACCATGTGCACAAGAGGAATCATATCCAAACACCTACATCAAACACAAACAAACAGCAATACCCCCTGGCCCCCCAATCATACCTTGTTATCAAACGTGCACAACCCACAGCTCCACGGCTGTAATCGTGTTGGTACCCTCCTCCCCCTCTCATTTCTAACAGGACCCTCGCCATGCTGTCGCTTTACAGAAGGGGGCCCACTTGCAAAACCTGCATACTCTGTCAATGTGCGACCAGCAGGGCGAGCACGCTTGCCCCTGGGCACCCCACCCCGTGCACTTGTGGTGGTGTGTGTCTGCTGGTGGGTGGGTCGCGTGGAGGTGTGCTGGTGGGTGGGGTGTGTGTCTGCTGCTGCTGGAAGGTGGGAGGGCGCTGTAGAAGCAACACATGGTTGTGTTTCTTGTGCATGCGGGTGTCCAGCATGATGTGAACCAGGTGAAGTTGCTGTTGTTGCTGCTGCTTTGTTTGTTGCTGATGTGTTTCTTGTTACTGTCCTCCCAGTACCACATGGTTGTGTTTTGTCTGTATTGTTATTTTGAGTATCATTGTCATTGATGTGTGACATTGCTTGTGAATCTGGTACAACAACATCATCATCATTGTTATTATTATCATTGTTATTATCATCACTGTTATTTTGGTTGTGCTGTATATGCTGAGGTTGTATTTGTGTGCTGAGGTCCAGTGCACGCTGTGCATGCTGAGGTTGTACTGTACCTTGCACACGTTGCTGCCCATGGTGTGCATCCACAGCATCGTGTGCTGGCACTGCTGCGTGTGAGGGGGTCCCCTGTGTTGCTGCTGCGTGTGAGGGGGTCCCCTGTGGTGTGCTGTACTCCTCATCATCCACACCAGGCAACCAGCTGAGGAACCCAAATGTGGATGCTGGGGTTTTGGTTTTGGCACTGTGCATGATGATGGGGGGAGGTGAGGGGAGGTGAGGGGAGAGGGGAATGGGGGGAGAGGGAAATGGGGGAAGAGGGAAATGACAGTGGTGCTAACAGTGATATGCACAATGATGTGGGAATTTGTACGACAATGTGTTGTATACAATAACAGAGAAGCATAACAGCAAATCATCACCATTTTCACACAGTATCAAACAGCATCATTGTACATACGTGTGAGTAGGTGTTGTTTGTAGTTGTGCCGGTGTCGCAACCACTGCTGTGTGACTGACAATAGGGGCAACAGGAACAGTTGCTATCACAGCATCATTGACCACAGCATCATTGACCACAGCATCATTGACCACAGCATCATTGACCACAGTAGCAGCAACAATGGGTGCAGTACAAGGTGGCCCACATGATGGTTGTGTGGGGCATGATGGTTGTGAGGGGCATGATGGTTTGTGCAGAGACACACTGCGGACTTTGTGCGCCCAGGTGGTCTGCTTGTGTGCACTGTGGCGTTTGTGTGAAGATGTACTTTTGCGTGCGTGTGCAAGCGCACTTCTGCGTGTGGTGAGTGGGGGCTCCTCTTCCAACTGTGAACACAGCAGCAGCTCCCCTGTAGGTGATACGTTGAACATTATATAGTGTTGCTATACTATGATAAAGCATTGAAAAATCTCAACAAGCATTGCAGTACCAGAGGCAGCCTCAAGCCGGTTGTATAGCGTGGCCAAACGATCCATCTTGGCATCGTTGCCAATGTCGCGGCGACTGGTGGGTTGCTTGCAGCTGGGACATTCTGCCTTGACACATATGCTTGCAGTGATGCAGTCCCTGTGTCCATTGGGTGATAAGGGGAGTGGGGGATGGGGATGGGATTGTATACAACACGATGATGCATAACACAACATACTTGCAAAAGTAGTGCCCGCATGACAACCGAGCCGTGGGCGTATGCAGGATACTCAAGCTGTATATAGAGGAGGTTTTTGGGGTGCTTTTCGAGTGCTGCATGTTCCTCGCCATACACACCAGATAGGACATTGCAGCTCTTTGCCAATGGGTAGTAGATACGCAGGATCGTCCATGTCGGATAGCACTAGAAAGGAACAACCATGGAGCACCACGAGTTCCACTGCTGCATTACAAGACAACAAGATTGAACACACAACTGGATTGCAACGATGGATTACACGGCTTGGGGGGATCACGAGCAACTATCAGCAACTGTTTTGCATGTGTGAAAGATGTAAAACATTTCAATCATCTTGCTGGATTATTTCCTAGATTGTCCTCTCGTCCACACTATGTGACAAAACTAGAAAGCATGTTGCAGTGTGGCATTTGCCACGAAGCGGAGGTTGATCACATTGGCCTGCTCGACACACGCTGCAACCATTGGTACTAGTATGGATTCTTCTGTTTCGTTCTCAAGTCAACACCAGCGCAACCCACCCCAACACCAACAGCTTTCACTATGATTGCATTGTCGAGTGGAGCAAAAGACAAACATGGTGTCCCTTTTGCCGGCGCACATTCACCACCATTACACACAAGGCACTCGACCTGCAGCACCTCCCCATTGATAGTGCCCCTGATGTGGGTTTGATTGACCTTGATGCATTACCAGGCACACTTGTTGAGGAGCCACTGGTTGTAGAACCCAAAACACAGGTGTGTTGTGTGCCACATGGTGTACATGGTGTTGTGTACATGCAGAGGGATTATTGAGCAAAACAACCACCATATGCTTTCATGTACAATACCCAGGATGACTTGCGTCAACTACTCTTGCAAGAAGATGAAGATGTTGGGCGTGGTTGGACAGTGGGTGATGATGACGATGAGCAAGAGGAGGATGATCAGTACGCATCTCTCGTGTGTGACGTATGCGATCAGGGCAATGATGAAGCCCTTATGCTGCTGTGTGATGGTATGGATTCATTCATCATATACGGGAGTGATATACATGAACAGACATACAAGCATTCACGCAAAAAGCATACAGCATACCCATGCACACACCCATGCACCTAGTTACACAACCACCCACCCGCCCACACAACACAAACAGAGTGTGATCAGGGCTTTCATACATATTGTGTGGGCCTGCAGAGCATACCACAAGGTCACTGGTATTGCGATCACTGCAGGGAGTTGAGACACATACGACAGGAGAGGTGTGGAATCAGGAAAAATGTGTATTGGGGGGAAGTGGGTATGCTGAATTGATATTCCCCACTACACACACACCACACGATCCACTATACAAACACCACACGCTCCTATACACACACACACACACACGTTACACAAACCGTATAGGTTGAGGCAAACCAGCACACATAGACAGTCCCGCAGCAACAGGCCACACACCCGCAGCAGGGGAAATGATGGGTTGGTCACAGTGCATGCTGGGTATGGTGGGTTGAGGAACAACACATGTAGGGTTGAAGAACAACACATGTAGGGTTGAGGACAACACATCCCTGGTGGGTGTGTCTAGGGTATAGTATGTGTCTAGGGTATAGTATGATGCTGCATGTGGTCTTACGCAGTGTATTATTGCTGTGTCATGTACACATACACACATGCACACATGCACACATACACACATACACACATGCACACGTATCTACTCCCTCTCACACACAGTTTTGATGATGACCTGGTGGAATTTTTGCATAGGCAGGTGGAACAGGCTATCAATCGCAGTACCAGTCGTGCACAACGAGCAGCTGCGCGTGCCCCAGAACGCAGGTATGCTTGCTTATGCGTAGTCTATTGGAATATGCTTCATTTGTTGTGTGTTGTGTATGTTTGATGTGTGTGTATTGCAGTATGCTTTTTTTGCGTATACTACATATGCACATGTGTATGCTGGTTGAATTTGTGAATGTCCCCCCCCCCCAAAAAAAAAAACCACAACCCCCCTTTGTGGGTCTCAACTCTCAACACACAGGCGTGTCACTGCCATTCAAGACAACTGGCAAGACCTGCGACAGGGCACTGCCACCTTTCAGCAGCAACTAGAGCCGCGTAGCCCACCCACCTCAACCACACAACCACCCACCTCAACACCACGCACCCGACGCACCCCTACCAGTCGGATGACGCGGCGGCGACTGCGGCGGCAGATACGGGTGACAGCTGCACGCGCAGCGAGGGCCCGCTCGGTGCGGAGTGGCAGACCACCCCCCTCTGACCCATCACAACAGGCTGCTCGTGCACGTGCTGCAGAGCTGTTACGGCAGCAGAGGGAGGGACAACAGGGTGGTACCAGTGGTAGTGGACCGGTGTCGACCCAGCCTCAACAACCTCTGGGTAGCAAACGTGCTCGTGATTCAGACGAGGACGACGACGTGCCCTTGTCGCAACAGCGGGTTGTGCGTCCATCATTGACACCGACTGTCCCATCACCACCGGCACAACCATCTCAACCATCTCAACGCTTGCAGCAGTTGTACAATAGGATGGGTGTGCGTGGTCCAGTGCAAGATCGCAGCGATGCACGCTTGGCGGCACTCGCACGAGGCCGAGCAGCACCACCCCCACCAAATCCTCACCAATGAGAGCTCACGGGTTTTGCTGTACACAACAATCATTTTTCATCGTATTTGTTGCAAATATTTGTCTCAACAGCAATTGTTTGTAATAATATATGCGTGTTGAGATGCCAGACGAGGAGCAGCAGTTGGCAGCATCTATAGTGCACGATGACACGGAACAGCTCGATGCAGCACAAGAACAGATGCTCGGGGGCATAGCGAGCGCCATTGCACATATTGTATCTGGATTCGCACGTGGAGAACTAATAGCGCACTATGCTGTCACAGATGTCTTGGCCCAAACGCTCCATGTGCAGGTACCCACACAAAACCTCACAACCTCACACAACCTCACAACCTCACAGCCTCATCATCAACACAGACTGTGGAAGCCATCCACACGGTAGAGACACGTGTGGAGTTTGATGCACTTCCCTGCTTGAGTGTTGCATCGAGAAAAGCACAGGGGCTACACGACGTCCTCAACATGGAGATCCGTTGTGCCAAGGCAGACATGGCAAGCATACTGGGCTCTGCGCTGCTGTCTGCCATGTCATGGCTACAACACCCCATGTGCATACTGCTCACTGCAAAATGTAGTTCCATTGTGCACAGCTTTACAGTGCGTTTGGGAGGTGATGGCACTGTGTGCTTTGATGAGGGTGCCCCGGTGACCAAGATGTTTGACGGGAGTGCGCCACTGCAATTCACCCGAATCATCATGCAATGGCAACCATGCGTGGGGATGATTGTGGTATGAGTCGTGTTGTTTACAAGGGTGTGTATGTTAGGGGGTGTGAAACACCTCCGAATGTCTTACCACACAGGCGCAGCGCGCGGCTGTGCTTGCAATGGAGCACCTGTACCTGACAGCACCCTGTATATGCATCTCGTTGCAAAGCATGACAGAGCGGCCACCTGTTGATGATGATATTGCAATAAAACAGGAGGAGCCGCAGCATCCACAGGCCCCCCATCATGCACAGACCCCCCAAACACTGTATCAATACACACCTCTAAGGCAGGGCACATATGGGCAACACATGCAGTTTGCAGCAGTATCCTCCTTTGCAGCGATGCATGCTGTGGAAACACCCAGTGCCATTGGCGTATGGGGTGAGCATGGTGCCAAGTCCCTAAACCCAAAACAGTACTCGTATGTGGGTGTTTTTGTGTGTTGTCTGTTGTTTTATTCTGTGTGGTCTTTTGTTCAAATTGTAGCACACACACACAACCCAGGCCAACTGCATATGTATCCCTCGTCCTGCAGCGTCAGCAGCACACAGCCCTTTCCTCACAAGACGAACCCCAGTCGAGCAGTTATCGCACCAATGTCGTCCCCGTCTACCTGTTTTCCAGGTTTGCACCTGCCCAGGCGCACACTTATCAACAGGCAATGCTCACAGGGGTGTACAGGGCTCCATGGAAGAATGCAGGCCTTGCAATCATCGACTTGGAAGAGGTTGGTGTGCAGTGTGTATACAGGCGTCTTTTTAATCAGACACCTAATCAGCCACCATATATTCCTACACAGGTACACATTCCGTGGCCCACACGGCCAGAGCCGTTGCACCTGGGCATGCCCCACGCAGGCCTCATCCTCGAAACCCTTGCACCAGCCACAGAACCCCGCATCATGGCCATGGTGGTGCACCTGTGCGGCAGGCAGGTCAAAGAACACCACCCCCACACGCCTGCATCCTCCCTTGACATACAGAAAGCCGCCCCCAGCACTGTGTCTCGCATCGTGTCGGGTGCCATTGCCGATGCCCTGCAGGCCGTGCGAAAATCGTGCCCCGGGGAGTTTTTGAGCAAGACAGAGCTTCGATTGGGTGCTGCATTGCCTGCGCTTGCAGAGTCATTGGCAAACATTGCACATCGCAGCAGGGACGGTGAGATCGCATCCGCCGCAGCCCGGGCAGCCGACCTGGAGCGTGGGTGGGCGTGCAGGGGCGACCTTGCGCATTCGCTGCTGCTGCGTCTGCAGGTGGCGGCATGGAAGGAACATCAGGGAATGTGATGAGAAGGGGGGATGTACGTCGCACGTGTGTTACTTGACCTTGATCAGCGCTCGTGAGAAAAGACATCGAAAGTCAAAAAGGACGTGGGCGTCAGCACCCAAGATGATACAAACTCATGGTGGGGCTGCGCCCCGTTTGAAATGAACATGGACACTACAGAAAGCAACGAAATCCCCCCTGATAGTGCAACACTCTGGTTGCTCGGGTGGGTGCGTCTTGACAAAATTGACGCGTAATATAGCTGAACAATACCCACTCCCTCGACTCACCCCCTCAGGGATGTACATCATTTGCAGTGTGCATAATCAACAATGCATGAAAAAAATCAACTCAATAAACCATCATCATCATCATCATCATCAACAACATGTGTTTGGATAAAACAGAAAAACAGATGCACACGAAAAGTACCAAATGTCTATCATCAACATGCATGCGTTGCTGCTGCACAAACAACCCTTTTGTGGAGCAGATAATCTCACGCTGAATCAACCCCATGACAAAAACCCATTCTAGACACACTGTCGCTTCACATCAGCGCTAAAAACATCGGGCACCAAACCATCCTCTGTGTCTGGCAAGGGTGGCATGCCATACTCGCCCATGGGGTCATGCAGCCCACGCTGTGTTTGGGGGTTGATTCATGTTGACAAACTGAGATCAACAACAACATGATGAGGTACATATAACCTCACACCAATTCAAACACCTACTCCACACAAACCTTGGCAGCGCCACCAGGTGCGACAGGTGCTACACCAAGATCATCATCGGCCGGCCCAAAATCAGGCACTGCAAATAGGCTGGAAAAATCGGTGTCAAAATCATCCAGTGCTGTATACATGTCGGGCATAAACACAGCATCAATGTCCTTGGCAGAGAGCTCGTCCGCAATGGGCATGCCAAGCAACTCTGCTGCTGTGAGCATCACTGGTGGGTGGCTCGTAGATGGCCCACCAGATGTCGTGGCTGCATCTGTTGGTACTGATGGTGTGGCAGCCCCAGCAGTGAGCTCATGCAGCGTAGGACCACTTGCGACCGATCCCCCCCATCCTGCAGCAGCACCGTCGTTGGCAACCTCCCGAGCCGTGTTGCGAGCAGCAGGCACCTTGGGGGGCTTGAGTCCAGAGTTTTTGCGCGAGGGAGGGTTGGGTGTGGGATAGCCTAGCAACTGACGCAGTGCATCATAGTCTTCGTATTCTGCAGTGCCGTTGGCGCGATAGGGGTGGCCCTTGTTGGTGGTGCGTTTGGGTGCCTCGCGACCGGATGTGCAGGGCACGGTTGATGGAATCAACATGCCCATGGTGGCAGTGTCGGCGCTGCTGCCTGCTTCGTCGGCGTTGGTCGCGTGCAGGCCCACCACCCATCCTGTGAGCAGATGGCGTGCATGCCTGGCGACCTGTGCATTCGCGGAATGCACCATCACATCGCAGCCACGGCACATGAGGGCACGATCTTCTGCACAAAACACCATTGCTTTGTTATCCTGTGGTGGGAAGAGGTGGCATGGATTCAAGGCTCACACGGGAACGCTATGGTGATGACGACAAACTCTACGCCACCGCAACATGTATGCACCCTTCCAACCTGACAAATGTCGCAGCTGGGTCTGTCGTTGGTGCGTGCGAGGCTTAGAAGTTCTTCATGCCGTTGGACGTGACTGTGTTGCTGCGTGCTGCACCCCTTGCACATCACCGCAGCATTTCCAACACTGTACACAGACGCGGTTACTGCAGAGCAGACGTCACACGTGTAACCCATAGTGTCTTGTGGAGATGCTGGCGAATGCTGTAGAAGTGGCTATGATTGTGTGGTGATCGGGGAAAACGTGGGGGGCCTGATGTCGATAAATAGGTGAACAAGTGTAGTTCTAATGTGGTGGTATTGCGTGGAGAATATTGCGATTAATTTGTGGCCGTGCAATGGCGGGTGCTCATCAAGGGTGCTAGCAATGGTCAATCAGTATTGGTACGGCACTGTTGCGTGTGTGTGGTTTGGGGTGGGTTTCACTATGGTTTTCCTATGCCACATACTATGATGATGGACCAATAGGATGCTTAGGCATGGGAAATCCAAAGCCAACGCTGCTGGCGTGATTGTCAGCTCCATGGTATGTCTACTGCTATGTCTGCACATATGTCTGCCCACAACAAAAACTACTACTATCTTCGTCGCAGGAAAATGGCATCCTGATCGAGCATGGCCTAAATGACATTGGCCAACAACAAGCCCTAGAAGCAGGCAAGCAACTTGCACCATTGCTCAACGACCCCACCCGCCCGCTGGTCGTGCTCGCGTCCCCCTTTTCCCGCACCATACAGACTGCCGAGGGTGCCCTCCGGGGCATGGGACTCGAGACCGCACCCATCATCCCAGAACCTGCACTGCGTGAACGCTACTTTGGTGCGCAACTGGAGCTCGGGAGTGACTCACAGTACGCACCCGTGTGGGTTGAGGACGCCAAGGACGTCGGCTTTGTGCCGGGCGGGGACGGGGAGAGCGTGGCTGCTGTCAGCGCTCGGCTTCAGGTGATGATGGACAGGTTGGAAAATGAGTATGACAATGCAGCAGTGCTGCTTGTGGGGCACTGTGACACACTCGCAATTTTGGAGGCCACTGTGCGGGAGACACTTTTGAATGACTTTCGAACATACGCACTTCGCAACTGTGAATTTCGGCGAATTTAGGTGATTTGTTGTTGTACATCTTGTATTCTACGTGACTGCTGACTGTTACACACGATTGACACAAGCAACCACAGGTGCAGCACGACCACCTTGCACGTTGTTGAGATGAAAACAAACACAACAAAAACAGCAGCAGCACAACACTCAGCCGGTGTAGCGACACACCAATCAGCAAGATGATGTTTTGTTGTAACAAACACATCACACATGATACAGGAGGCTGCACACAAACATGTATGACACAACACGCAGAACACAAACCTCTTGTCAAAATTGAACAGCTGCGATGCAGCGCACAGAGGGCGCAAAGCAGGGTGGTGGTCATCAGCATTGCAAACAGGCCTCCACATTGTCATCATCATCAACATCAACATCATTAATGTCATCATCATCAACATCGTCACCAATATCATCAATACGTAAAGTGCTCTTCTTGCTGAATGGGGTACAGTGAGAGCAGACACACAAACACTTTGTTGTGCCAGCAAGTTGTTGTGGGGCGACACAGTACATGCCATCATGCATTTGTCACAGCAGAACATCATTATCATGTGCATCATTATCATCACATGCCATCCCCGCGGAGAGGCCCCGTGGATGGTGGTGGTCGTGACACCACTGGCAGGTCTTGTGGCGTCAATTTAAACGTATTAAACCGTGTGAGCATGGGTTGCTTGGTAGAAGGAGCCAACCCATCTCCACCCATCGCCATCCCCCCACTCAACCGACCGGGAATGTCATCTGCACTGCAATGCCATCGACGTCCATCACGGCTGTTTTGCCATGACGTCTTAAATGCCTCCCATTCTTCAGCAGATGCGCCACACACCTGTGCTGCAAATTCACTGTCGTCCATGGCAAGCAGGGGGGCGAGGGTTGCAGGGGTCAGATGCTGCTGGGCCGCCTTGCATGCTGCCACACGGGGACCTACATGCTTGGCCAGGTTGTACGACAAAAACATGGGGCAATCTGTTTGTAGATAGGGGGGGGAACATTAATGACTGCTTATGTTAGACTTTTGGCCTCTTCGATTGTCATGGTCATGTTGGGCAACATGCGCATCTCCACACAATCACCATCACCATCACCATCACCACCATCACCACCACCACCACCAATCATCACATACCAGTCATGGAGGGCACATCAAATCCAAGCTCTTCCTTCCAGTATTGTATTTTTGGTCCATGACGCTTGCCACTCACATTACACGTCCACACACCCGGAAATACCTTGGTGATGCTCTGCACTGCCGCATCATCCAATCCCACCCCGGCAAAGGCATCAGCCATGTCACGCACAGCAGTGGCTGCAAGTGAGCAGTTGAGTGCGAGGGGAGCGTCTTTACGTGCTGCCAGTGCTGAGACCACGAGGGATGTGTTGTTGAGCTTTGAGTAGAGAAATTCGAGGAGGTCTTGGAGGGTTGCTGCTGGCATACCCAGGAGCGCAGGGTGGGCTGGGGGGGTGGGGGGTGAAGGGTGTAGTTGTTGAGAATGTGTGATAGAGAAGCATCATGAGAATGTGTGATAGAGAAGCATCATGTACAAGCATGACATCATCTGCGTGCTCTCTACACCCACAAACAAAAACAAAAACCCACCAAAACCGCACACACCTGTCACCAAGCGCATGATCTCTGGCTGGGACACCCCTCCCGATGCACTGGGATGGCGACGCAAACACTCCATCACCGGCTGCAAGTTGCTCTCCAACCCCAAGGTCACTATCCCTGGAAACTCGCGAAATAGCTGTGCTACTTGTGCACGTGTCAACCCTGCATGTTCAAGGAGGAAGGAGAGCTTGGCCTCGAGATGGAGAGGGGGTCCCGAGGGATTGACGCTGGCCACAAATGCTGCAACGGTGGAAGGTTCCAGACCGAGTGCAGAGAGGAATGTGGTGGTTTCCGTGATGCTGGGGAGGTAGGCTGAGGTGAAAAACGTGGGCATCTCACCCCACACCTGCGGGATGGGGGATGAGGTATGGGGATGGATGTGGGATGAGGATGAGGATCACAGGGCGATGTAGAAACGCATGTAGACAAAGGACATATCAAGTATCCAGTATATACCCCCCACACCCACACACACCTTGACAACGGTGCGCACGTCCAGGGTCGACTGTTCAAGCAGCGCAACCAATGGCTTGACATGCAAGTCCACAGCATCATACAACTCCTCAAGCTGCCCCGACACAGCCAATGCCTCAATTGCAGGGGCATTGTAGATGCTGCCATCCACCGTGTTGGTCACCGTGGCACCTGCAGGACCCTGTGTGTTTTGCTGCACAGGGGGTCCCATCATTCCCAGATCCGCCAAGTAGTGCAATGCCGCCACGGTTTTCAACTGACACACGAGTGCGCTGGGTGGACTGGGCAGATCAAACAAGCGTTTATATCCAGGCTTGAGCGCAGTGGCAACGTCCATGTCGAAAAGTTCGGGGACATTCAATCGTGCCCACACGATGCTCTCTTCTGTCATGCCAATATTTTCCAAATACGCCGACACTGCTGCATCATGCACACCCAGGGGACACAGGGTAGGGAGCTGTTCCAGCAGACGCCGAGTGCGTGGGGAATCTGGCTCTTGTGGCTGCTGCTGGGGTGGCGATGCGTGTTTTTTACCGCCCATCTTGGATGGATGCACAGGGCGGATGAGGGGGGGAATGGTGGCATTGGTGGGGGATGCGGTGCCAGCTGCACGTGCAGGGTGGCCACGTGTGGAGGATGCCAGCACTGTATTGGATGTGAGCAGCTCTGCATCGTCTTCCTCGTCATAGGAGGAGAATGAATCGAGGGCGAGATCACGCAGCCATGACATCATACGCTGGTGGTGGTGTGGATGGTGTGGGTGGTGATGCACAGAAAGCTTTCCTGATACATTCAGATCACTGAGTACACTTGAAAGATAATGATAATAGCAGAAAACACAAAACCCCATGTTCAATCATCAACCTCACCTTGAGCACAGGTTGTCGAGGGGCAGCAGCACCCCTTGAATCATGTGTAGCACGATGTGGCTCTATGGGGGGCACAAAATGCCCACCAGTGTATGTGTCAATAGCCACTTCACTGGCATGTGCAACGGATGACATGCGACGTGGTGAGGTTGCATCCCGGCCCATGGAGGCTGATGGGCCATCGCCATGCCGAGCTGCCGCGCAGCAGGTTGTTGAGTGACAACACGCAACTTTGCAGCAGGTGCTTGTGAAGGAGGATACCGAGGGCTGGGAGCTCAGGACGCTTGTTGTGCTGGGGCGACTGTGTTGTTGTAGTGGTGGATGTTGTACCATCATCGTCATCACATGTGTATGTCTTGAAAGCCCATAGTCTGAGTCTCAATCCACCCCAGACCATGTAAAACCCACTCAAGACACACACCAACACCTATACAACACCCATACCGTCCAGACAAGCTGCCCTCGCTCCTGCCCAATGCTCCACTGCACCACGTTGGTTGCCAAGTGGTGTGCATGGTTGTTGTTCTTCTCACGTGGGCACGCCTGTGTGGAAAATACGCGGTACATGCATGCTTGTACAGAAACAAAAACGTCACACCCTGCCTGCTTGCATTTCGTCAGTGCATGCAAGCTACACAAACCAGATGCACACGCAAGCAGCACGCCAACAGCTTCACATACTCAACGTACGTTGTAAGGGGGTGTTACTTGGACGTTTTATAAGCGAAACCGCAAGGGGCTAATTGTCTAAGACGCGAGTGAATTCACACGGATCAGCGACACATCAACCAGACGGGTATGTGGTACAGATGCTGCTCGATGCACGGTGGGTGGTGCACTGGACTATGATACGATCATGACAGCATAGTTGGATTGCAAAGCAGAAAAATGCAATAGCAATGTACTTTTTACTCTTTCCCTTTTCGTCGGAGGGTTTGGTGAACAGGCACATCATCATCACATGTGTGTGCGAGTAGACCGCCCCACTGCATGCATCGGTGTCAGCCACGCCACACTGGTGCATCTGGCCACACATTTGGTCACTCTCTTGGTCATTCGCTTGGTGTATCAGGGCAGCCTGGTGCATGGCCGGACCCCGTTGCCCACACAGCTGCCGCATTGTACTGGCCAGGCGCAGTGGGTCGAGACCCCCCATGCTTGATAGAACGCCACCCTCCTGGTGGGAGTTGAGGGCCAGGCAGGGATACTGTGGAAGATACTGCGAGAGCATACTCCCTGCGAGCAGCTGTGTGTGGGGGGGTCGTGAGTATTGTGAGGGTGTGACATACCCCAGTGGTTGCCATGGTCATTCAAGAAACACACATACAGGCTACATGCCCACAACAGGCTACATGCCCACAACACGCTCACACAAACAACGCCCACCTGTCTTGGGGCGTGTCTTTGTGGGTGGGTTGACACATCGGGCCTGCAATGGTTGCCCGGGCGTGTGTGGCTGATATACAACCGCATTGGTGGGGTTGTTGTTGTTTGTTGAGGTGGAGTAGGGGGTATATGGGCTGTAGGGGAGGGCAAGGGGCTCCAGTGCTTGCAGGGGGCGGTCACATGCCATACACCTGTGGGTGGCATTGTTATTATGTGTGTGGGGTATGAAGATGATGTGTATGATGATGTGTATGGGGTATGTTGATGGGTATGATTATTATGTGTATGGGGTATGATGATGACGTGTATGATGATGATGATGTGCACAGCAGGCATGCACATCAATACTACCATCACACAATTTGCAATACACCACGCATCCTACCTGCTTGGCAACATAGCTTTGCCCATGAGCAAACTTGTACCATCATAATCACCACCAGTATAATCCCCACTACTGTTGAGAAAGCCCTTGGTGGAACGTGGTGTTTTAGCACCAACACCACCGTGACCACCCAGTGACCGGTGTTTGTCAGACATGGCAGCATGTACTTGGCGCTCCAGGGTAGCAACACGCTGCAGCTGTGGTGTACAACACATAGGGGTGTACAACACCATTATGTACACATTTTCACATTTTCACACACCCACATATCCTTCTACACATCTGCACATCTGTACATACCAGTTGTTGCACTAATGGTGTTTCTTCCTCCACACCCGCCACTACAAGCATACTCTTACTGCCACCACCACCATTACTACCACCACCACCAATACTACCACCACCACCATTACTACCACCACCATGTTTCTCAGTAGCAATACCTCCTCCAATCACAATGTGCTTTACGTCAGCACCACCACTGTGCTTTCTGTCAGCAACACCACTGTGTGGTGTTGTTGTGCCTGGGTGCACATGGTGCCCCATGCACGATACCCGCCCTTCCCGCTCAGCGTGCACAGCATGCGCACTATCAAACAGTGACACAGCAGCAGACACCCCCTGCCCTCCCTCACTCCCCTTTACATCACCATCCCTATCACGTGGTGCATCATCAGGTTGTGTGACATCATGAGGCTGTGTGACATCGTGTGGGTGTGTTGTATTGTGTGCAGCTGGATGTGTTGGTGTGTGGATCGTAGGCAAAGCAGCAAGAATGGTGCGGGTGGTGTGACTGGCGGTACGTTGGAGTTGTGCTCGCATGCTCTCCACATCCACTGCTTCAGCTTTTCCTGTGCATGTTGATGTTGTTGTATGTCTGGATAATGATGTAATGTATATTGTTGCTGTTTATAAACACAACACTACCCACAGACAACCTGCAACCCCATCATCACGGCCCCATGTGCACCCCAACACACCACCACCCGAACACACCACCACTTCAACACCCACCAACACAAACACCCACCAACACAACACGCACCTGCCAGTTTCTGTTCCTGCATTTGCAACATATGCTGCACAGCTGCCAGTTGTGCTGTGTGTGCATCCACTGCTGCTGCCACGTGTTGCAATGCCTGTTGTACCCCAGTCAACGCATCATGTTGACCGTTGACCACCCTACTGGGTGGGTTATCATCAGTCTTGTTTTGACCGTGCTTGGTATCCTCATCAACGTGCTTGCCATCAACATCATCATCTTGATCACCATGTTTGTCCCCACCCACCTTTTTATCACCCAAATCACCTACCACCGTATCACCCACCACCGCACCATTCACCACACCACCACCACCCAAGCTCTGCTGTATTGCATCACTGGTACCAGTAGTATGCCTACTCATGACGCTCAACAGTCCCACCACATCCCCCCGGTCTGCCTTGGCTGCCATGCGCTGCTCCAGGGTAGTCTGCCTCTGCTCCAGGGTAACCTGCCGTGCTGCCTGGTCATGCAGCTGCTGCTCAAGGTGCGCCAGGCCCCTTGCGGTGTGGGTATACTGCTGCTGGGCAGTTTGTGTGTGGGTGTCGAGCTGCTGTTGAAGGGTTTCGAGGGCGGTGGTGAGGGTGGTGTGTTGTGTGGTGGTGGACTGGGTCAAGTCATGGAGCTGTTGGGTGAAGGTGGTGATGTGTTGGGTGATGGTTTGGGTGAGGGTCTGGTGGAGGTCCGCTGTGGGGGCGGGGTTAATGTGTGGGGTGGGCAGAAAGGGAATGGTTGTGGTATGTGCAGGTTGTGTGCTTGGTAATGATGGGCATATGTGTACAGGTGGGCGGCATATATTGCCGAATATACAAACCTTGCATGGCTTGGGCGCCTTGGGAAGCAGCTTCCACAGCAGATACCTACCATGCAGAGAGGATGTGCATACGTGTGTGGGGTTGTCATACACACAGACATAGCTACCTCCCCATCAACACGATCAGCACACGACGTACGCTGACAGTTTGTAGTGTGTCTTGCAGAGCAGAAATTGTGTCTAGAAGGGCTGTGCTTGTATCGCGGGCTTGTGCACACTGCTTGACAAGGTCCTCCTACGGTGTAGCGGGCAAAACCAAGTGGTGGTGAGCGTGTTGTGGTATACACACCACAGATGCATTCACCAAACCTGTTTTGCTTCCACTGCTGTCAATCGCATATCCCCATGGTTTTGCTGCTCCTGCAGTTGCTGTAATTGCTGCGTCAAATGCTCTGCTGGGAGTGTTTGTTGCAGGGCGTGGAGTTGGTCGATTATCCATTCCAATACTGCTTTTAGGTTGTCACTGGACAGGCTCTTGATGACCGACACCTCGGTGGTATGTAATAACGCATTGAGGTCTTGCAACGACGTGGTGCTTGCTGGTGGGGCTGCTTGTAGGGTGCCATCATCAAGAACATCGTTGACTTTGCCGGATGATTGATGCATAATACATGATGCATCAGTCACTTCGGCATTGATGCTGTTCATCTTGCTGTAACCACGCGTACATAATGAAAACTCACTGTGAAATGCTTGGCATCAATTCTTTTTCTGCAGCAAGTTGTTTTTCTTGCCCGAGCCAACACGCAAAGTAGCACAGCACAAAATATAAATACAGCGAGGGTATCAGGTACTCGCAAACATGTTCACACTGGTCAATGCCTTTCAGGGCATGCGAGTGAGCAGCCCAGTCAAGGTATGAACAAATAGGGTGTTCACTGAACATCAACAGCACTTTGCAGCATGCAGCACAACGCGTAGACCACATGCACAGCAACACACACGCTCGTTGCACACCAAAATCTGCAGGTGGCCAGCTCCGTCAAGTCGTTGTCGTCCAGCCGAAATGGCATCTGCGCCGTGCAAAAGGTGGCCTGCAAGCCCTTGCAGGTATGGGGATGGGCTGCGTGGTTTGTTGGACGCAACAAGCAAGTGTTTTGCTCACATGTTTGACTCTGCACAGGCGGCAACGCTGCAGCAGGAGCAGCCTTTGGTTGTGGAGGCAAAGCTCAAGACACACAAGGTATATTACAATGGGGTTTCCTGCAGAAAAGGACATGAACGGGACATGAATGGGACATGAACGTCCCTGCACATACATGCATGTCATCATCCATCCATCCATCCCCATAAACAACCCCACCACACAGGCTGCCGCCAAGCGATTCCGTGTGACAGGTAGTGGCAAGGTGCGTGCCCGCCGCAGCGGTAAGCAGCACATGAACGAGAAAAAGAGCAAGGATCGCAAGCGTCGTTTGTCAGAGGTGTTTGTGGTGAATGACAGTGACCTTAGCCACGTCAAGGGTCAGTTGCCATATGCTCGCATTCGCAAGACACAAAACACCATCACTGCCAAGAAAAACTCCAAGTAGAGAGCGGACGTGATTTGTGAAGCAATATGGGGGATTGGTGGGTGTGGGCATTGCAGAAGCACAAGACAGGGTGTTGTTTTGAGCTCGTGTGTGTATGTTCTATCACATGCAATGATCATCCAATGGTCAGCATTGGGGGTTGTTGGTGTATGCCTCTCCTGTAATGTCACACAAACAACAACTAGCAATACCAAGAAACACACCGTATATATAGCGTCACAACGACAGCCATACATCAACATGGATCCTGTATGCCCATTGTGTGCCCTGTCCTCACCCCTGTTTTCACCCCTGTTTTCACCCCTGTTTTCACCTCTCTTCTCGCCAGTTTTTTGTTCATGACTGCTGCCATGTGGCGGTAAAAGGTCATCACAGCAGGGTTGGTGTGATGCTCTGCTATGGCCTGCGTATGTGTGATTGTGTACTACATACACCAAATGCACACCAAATGCACACCAATAGTGTGTACACCATGTGCTATATACATACACTGGGGTCTTGGGCAATCTCAGCCACGGCCTTCATGATCTGTGGATCATCAAACCCTGTGTGGATAGTGTGTTTCTGTATGTGTTTGTGTACATTTATAGGTGCGCGTACAGGTGCGCTCCCGCAACCATTCCCCCACAAGTGCACACCTGCAATCAGCGTAGCATCATTCAGTACATCTTGCACCGTAATTTCATCAGGCTGCAGCTTTTGCAAGAGTTCCTGACGCTGGAGGGACATGACATCAGCATGTGTTTGTGGCTGGAGATGAAACATCTCGGGGACATCCTGCGGTCGTGATGACGGTGTGTATTGTAATATTGATTGAATGATGCTATCCCCATACCTTGACAGGTCGTTTTGATGCAAGAAAACCTCGTTTCAGTCGTTGATGATCAATCCGTGGCTTTGCTTTGACTGTGCACGCCGTGATGGGCTGTCCCTTGTCGTTGGTGATGCATGCAATGTTGTTGCAGGATTGTATCAGCGGTGGGAGGTCGTCATTGTTGTTCATAGTGTGGATGTCATATGTCAATGATGTGCTACAAACTATACTGTATTACTGGGTATGGTGCGTTTGGGAACGTGTGCAGGTATTGATTGCCATTGCAAGTGGGCATCTGTTTGAAAGCCAGTACACAGACACATCAAAACTGATGTGCTGGTCATTCACCAAAACGAACACGTGACAACAGATATTATCAAGCAAACCAACGCACCACAACAGCAATATCGGCATCAATCCAACCACAGCAACACACGTACCAGGCAATATGGCGGCCGATGGCTATCGATGTGCACCAGGGGAGGCAAACGCAACCATCAATGACAAGTTTCGTGGGCCCTCTGGCGTCCTCGAGGTATGAAAGTATCAATAGAGTCGTACAAAGGGCTGTACAGGGGCAGAAAATGCCTGGTCAAACCACCGGATCCATCTTTTTGGTGCTTTCCTCGCGCAGCAATGTCGTTGGTTGTTGTGATGGTGGTGGTGTGATGGTGTTGCAATTCAACATCGTATTGGTCTCCGTGCAACATGTGCACGGCATGGTTGTCTTAGTCATCCCATGCCATCCCATCATCATGGTGACTACACCCCCACCCAGGTGCCATCCCGCCTCCTCATGGGACCAGGCCCTGCCAATGTGCCTCCCCGTGTCCTGCAAGCACAAGCCTTGCCCCTGCTGGGGCACATGCACCCACCCTTTTTCAAGATCATGGTACGGCGATGTCATGCAACACAACCGCACAGTGCATCAACAACTTGCATTGCCAACGCACAGGATGAGATCCAAGGCGGCTTGCGTTATTCCTTTCAAACATCCACGCCCTATACCTGCCTGATGAGCGGCACCGGTATGTTACGCGGGATGTGTGCATGTGTGCAAGCAAGCCAACTCACACCTTGGTGACTTGCTGCGACCACCCCCCCAACCCCCTTACACACAGGCCATGCTGGTATGGAAGCATCCATTGCCAATTTGGTAGAGCCTGGTGAAACAGTGGTGGTGGGTAATAGTGGTATATGGGGGCAACGTGTGTGTGACCTGGCTGAGCGCTATGGTGCCAAGGTGTGTTGGGTGTAATGTGTGTGTGGTTGTGTGTGGTGTTGTATGGAAGAGCATGTTTTCATTCATGTTGTTGCACTCTGTACATGCATGCTCATATCATCAGCGCACTGTTGCTTTCCAACACGCACAACAAACAAAGTACCCCCCCACCTCCCCGCCCCTCCCAAACAAACCACATCACACAACCAATCACCACAACAGGTCATTAATGTGGAAACCACACCAGGCACCAGTGTCCCCTATGCTGATATCAAAAGCGCCATCGAAACCCACAAACCGGCTGTGTTTTTTGTATGCCAAGGGGAATCATCCACTGGTGTGCATCAGAGCATGGCAGGGCTGGGTGACCTGTGCCGTAAAAACAACTCCCTGCTGTTGGTGGATACGGTGTGTTCATTGGGGGGGGTGCCCTTTTTTGCGGATGACTGGGGGGTGGATGCGGTGTATTCAGGGTCCCAGAAGTGCTTGGGGGGGCCCCCTGGTGCTGCACCGTTGATGTTTGGGGAGCGTGCCATGGCCAAGTTGCAAGGGCGTGCAAGCAAGGTGTGTGTGTGTGTGTGAAAGAGGGGGGTGCGAGGGGGGAGGTAGAGCGTGTGTGTGCGTGTGGATGTGTGTGTGGATGTGTAGATGTGGTGGGTGAATATGTGTTTTCATGGGTGTTTTTTCACACACACACACAGGTGCAATCCTACTATTTTGACCTCAAGCTTGTTGGTATGTTGACCATGTGTATTGCGTTGACGTTGTCCTTGTTTGTGCAGGTGTATATATATACCCAGATACGTACATATACATCCATCCACACTTGACACGCTCTGTCCTCTTACATACCCCACACATAGGTGATTATTGGGGTTGGTATAACAAGCGCTGGTATCATCACACCGGCATGGTATCCAATTGGTATGTGTTGTTTTGTTGTGTGTTGTTTTGTTGTGTGTTGCTTCTACAATATGTGTTGCTGGTATAATGTGTGTTATTGCAGGGCAGCTGTTGGTGTGCATGTCTGTATGTAAATACATTGCACTACATACATGTACATCACCCATCACTCCCTCCCACCCACAACACCCATCACTCCCTCCCACCCACAACACCCATCACTCCCTCCCACCCACATCACCCATCACTCCCTCCCACCCACAACACCCATCACTCCCTCCCACCCACA
>VFQP010001725.1_pt1 | contig 27464 bp, 43 predicted proteins | sample 3512351 | NCBI WGS metagenome assembly VFQP01 (sample SAMN10412372, study PRJNA504923) | tailings metagenome | isolation source: Relicate 1 Philex TSF1 revegetated site | place: Philippines: Tuba, Benguet | collected 2017-08-29
ACGTGTTGGTGATGGTAGTGTACATACAGCGTGTTGTACCCAGCATCATTATCATCATCATCATCTTCACAGCTGGCATCCCCAACATTCGCTGGTATGGCGTAGAGGGTGATTTCAATGTCATGGTACTCGACCTGTTGGGGCCATCGCTCGAGGACCTGTTCAATTTTTGCAACCGCAAGTTTGGGCTCAAAACTGTGTTGATGTTGGCAGATCAAATGGTATGCGGTGTGGTGGCAGCAGCAGCAGAAGCAATAGTGGGCAGCAGTAGCAGCAATTAACGCATCAAGTTAACACCATATTCGTGCACATCCCACGCAGCTGTCCCGCATCGAGTTTGTCCACTCCAAGTCGTTTATCCATCGGGACATCAAACCAGACAACTTTCTCATGGGCCTGGGTCGCCGTGCCAACCTCGTCAACATCATCGACTTTGGGTTGGCCAAAAAGTACCGCGACCCCAAGACGCACATCCACATCCCCTACCGTGAGAACAAAAACCTCACGGGCACGGCACGCTATGCCTCCATCAACACACATCTGGGCATTGAGCAAAGCCGCCGGGATGACATCGAGTCGCTCGGGTATGTGCTCATGTACTTTTTGCGAGGCAGCTTGCCCTGGCAGGGGCTCAAGGCAGCAACGAAAAAGCAAAAGTATGAAAAAATTAGCGAGCGCAAGATGGGCACCCCCATTGAGGTTTTGTGCCGTGGCTATCCCAACGAGTTTGTTACCTACTTTCAATACGTACGATCGTTGCGCTTTGACGACAAGCCCGACTACTCGTACCTGCGCAAGCTGCTGCGCGACCTGTTTGTGTCAGAGGGTATGTGTACTTGAGTATTTTTTGGGGGGTTGCATACACCACTACACAACACCACACAACACCACTCAACAACACTCTAGGTTTCACCTGGGATTACGTGTTTGACTGGACAATCATGAAGTATGCGTTTGCACGAGAGCAGCAGAGCACAACCACCGCCGCGCCGGCGCCCCGACCTGAGGAGGGCTATGGCGTGGGGGGGCCTTCGCGCGAGCGTGAGGATGCACGCGAGCCTGGTGGTCTGAGCAACGCTTTTGCACGCGCACAGGACAGCGCGCGTAAAAGGTAGTATCCTGGTTGTGTTTTCCCCCCTGTTTCTGTGTTTTACTGTCCCAATGTTTTCTCTCTGTTTTGGGGCGCTGTTGGCGCAGGGCTGCAACAAAGGCTGATGCGGCAAAGTGCCTGATGGAGGGTTGCCACAATTAGTTTTTTTTTTAGTTTTGTCTCAGAGCAGCTTCGCTGATCTTATCCTGCAGCACTACTTCAGCATTCAATCCATTGCTGCAGCAGAGCAGTTACAGCACACAACGTGTGGGTGGCTACACGTCGCACAAATCTCAATCGTCTCCACCCCCTGCTGTGTTGCATTGACACACATTGCGCATGCAACCTGGCTGATCATCGCAATTCCTCACACACACGCATACCTGCGACCGTACCTTGGAGCGTTGCGGCCTCTGAGGGCGGAGTTGGTACAATCGCGGTAAAACTAATTTGTATCGCTGCCTGAATATACATTATCGCAGCACGATCACCTGCGTAGTGTGCAGTACCCAACAAATATATAGCGAAAGCATCATTTGATAAACAGCATGGCCATCTCCAAGACATGCATCACCACGGTGTTGCTGCTGCTTGCCGTCACCTCAACCCATGCCGTAGACCACCATACAGGTGTGCTGATCAATTTTACACGACATGTGCACGTCCTGATGATCACCACATCTTGCATCACATTGTATCTTTTCATCACACACAGGACGCATTTTGCAGTCTTGGTGGTGGCCCTTTGGTGAAACCCCAAGTGCACCCCCTAGTGCACCAGCAGAACTTGGTATGCAACTGAATGCTGCCACCATGCACAAGCAATATCCCACCTACCCCGAACCCCACACAGCTGCTCCTGACAATGCCAACGTCACAGCAGCGGTTATGCCCACTGCCAACAGTACCAACAGTACCAACAGTACCTACACTACAAATACCACCACTACAAATACCACCGCTACAAATACCACCATGGTGGACTTGAAAAAGATGCTCGACGCACTTACACCAGCACAACAGCAGCACATGCTGGATCTGTTGCTCAACGGCACTGCTGCACCATCCGTTGCACCATCGGTTGCACCATCCAACACGACAGGCATTTCCTCCCATGTGCGATCCCGACACTATGATCCCGTGGGTACTGGCAGGTTGGAAAACACCACCACCATTGCCAACAGTACAAACGTTGGCAGCAAGACGGCGGTGGGCCTTGCTGCATCCTCGGTGCTGATTGACAGAGACTCCATCCTGAATGCCACCATGATCGCATCGATGATCGGCGCCACCGTCGACAACAGCACCAAGATGGTTGTCGTCACATGTGCAGATGTGGGCCTGCCATGCAACTGCACGAGCGAAGATGTACTGGATGAGCTGGACCGTCGCGAGGACGAGTATGATGCTATGCTCGCAGGTGCATTGGCACCGATGTCAGTGGTGGCTCAAAGTGGACCATCAGGGGCCCCCATGGCAGCCGCACCATTCTCCAGGGCCCCTGCTCCTGCACCGGGCCCTGCTACCACTGCCACTGCACTCCTGGCAGCCAGTGTCAACTCGACGACCATCCCAGATGGTGCCACCTCCTCTGGCACCAACAACACGGTGTACATCTACGACAGCGGCAGTGACAGCAATAATGCCATGATGATTGCGGTGCTTGTGCTCGTGTCGGTGGTTATTGCTGGTATTGGGTTGTTTGTGCTGCACAAGCGCCGTGCAAGGGGGCGGGTACAGCAGCTGCAGGACGACTTTTCACAAGGGGGGGATTTTGATTGGAGGGATGACAAGGGGTTGGAGTTGTCCAAATCAGGACGGGGATTGTTTGATGATGTGGATGAGGAATATCAATCACTGAGCAACAACAACGTCCGCAAGGGTGGTAGTGGTGGTGGATTGAAGCCTATTCGAACCTCCAAGATGCATTGAGAGTGTTGTGTGTTGTGACAGGGGGTGTACACATGTGCAAGTGTTCCTCCAAGTTCTTGCGTGCATGGTGTTTGTTTTTGTGTGTCTCTGTTGTTTTTCATTAGCAGGTGTGTGATTGAATAGCAGCACAACATGGATGTGCTGTTCGTTTGTTTTCTTTTGGGGGTACATATGTTTTGTGTGGCGTTGTGTACCCAAGCATGATGCTGTTGTTGTATGCATGTTGGGTATGCAGCATGCTATTGCCTTAACACGTGATCAGGTGTATTGCATGGGACCACAGTGGCATGGTCATCATACTAAATAATTTATGAATATGTAACAACACATCATTCACCGTAGGTTCAGAACAACACATCACACCCGCAGCAAGCACCCATCCCGCTCCCCCCCCAAACCCCTTTATCGAGGATGAATCCCACCCCCACCCCCTCCCCACCCCCTCTCGTTTCACCTTCGCCACACCCATCCACGTCGGCCACCGTCAGCGCATAATGCCCCTCCTCGTTTCGAATGCTCTATGCGTTGTATAGAACATGCACACACCACAGCAAGTGTCAAACAAAGTGTTACCAAAAAAACAAACAACCCGGTGGGAGGGCAACCAATGAGTGTCACACAGCATGTGCCCCCACACCGCATGTCATCAACAGGGGTCAACAGTATACAACAACAGCAAGTCCTCAATTCACTATGATAAACATCTCCGTGTATGCACCAGGATGCATTTGTACTATAGCATCCCCGCGCACAAGTGTCCACAATATTCACTGATGTGCACACAAACACACAAACATGTCTACTACACACATGAGCAACAGCAGCACATCCCTGCATAATTTCTTCTCATCAATTTTTGGTGGTTTCTCTTCAACAGGTGTACCATGGTGTATGGTCACATGATGCCATGTACAGCACATTGTAATGACAAAGACAGAAATAAAAAGAGATTTCACCATGTTTGCCATGTTGTTCACCATGCTGCACTCCATACGTGGGAGGCTCAGGCACAAGGGTGGTGGTGGTGCTACATCATCATCATCATCCCGGTACAGCACGACTATGAGAGAGAGTCTCACACCCACCCTACACATCACGCACAACTATGCAGCAATTATCACAAATTACTACAAGTACACCACGATCAAAAACAATTTAACCACCATCATCATCACACATGATCATCGTCTCAACAGCAAGCATAAATCACGCCACCAGCTGCACTGCTGCCACTGTGTTGCCATCACGGGCATGACGTCGACTAGGTAGCTGTGCTGGGCGTGGCAGGGGCACCGCCAGCGACAAACAGGCAGTCACAGGTTGCCGCCGGGCCCGCACACAACCCCGGGCAGGGCCCTGGGTGGCCGCCAGACGTGCCTCCAACTGCTGCTGCTGCTTTTTGAGTAATGCATGACGGAATGCTTCAAAAAAGCAAAAGAATATGGCACTATTCAGTCCATTGGAGAGGGCGCGGGGGCCCACACCCCGGAAAAACACCTTGACACCTGTTATATATATTTTTTGGGGAGGAGTGGCTTTGTGTACGATGATGCATACACAACGCACACACTGTCTCCCCACAGGCACACACACCCCACACAAAAACACCCCAACCCCCCAAAAAATACCTTTCCCCTGTGCAGCAATTTGCTTGACAGCACCTGTAATCGTCGGTCTTGAAGATGCATTACACATCATCACCGTTTTCACAACATCCACAGGTGTGGTTGCTGCAGCTGCTGCTGCACCTGCCGTCCCACCCAGGAGCAGGTCGGCAATCGACCCGGGCTGCTTGTCTGTGAGTCTGACATAGGTGTGTCGCATGGTTTCATATACAGCAAACTTTACTGCCATGTCTGGTACATCTTCCAACAGAGTGGGGAGAAACCCCTATGTAGGTGTGTGAAATGAGAGTGTGAGGTGAGTTTGTTATGTGAGTGTATGAAATGCGTGTGTGATGAGCGTGTGTGAAGTGGGACAACAATGCACACTTGCCCACACCACCATGCCTACAACATAATTTCGAGCATCATGTACATACCGTGAACAACCCCCGCACGCCCGCTGCTTGTGTGATGCTCTTCCCCGCTTGAAACACATTGGGGTAGACACCTGCTTGCACTGAGCGGATGCACACTGCCAGTGGAACCTTCACAAAGCTGCTGCCTACTGCTGCCGCTGCACCTGCCACAAAGGCAACTGCACCTGTGTGTGTGTTTGGGGTTGTGGTGTGCATGATATGAACAATGATATTGGTGTGGGGGGTTTCGCTATACAGTTTAGTTGCTGTATACACAGTACACAGTATTGTGTTGCTATACAGTAGGAGGCGTATACATATGCAGAGCCACCAATAATACACACCAAACAGAACAAAACATTCAACACCCACGCAACACCTATGAATCACCTATCCCACACATACCATCATGGAGTTCTGTTTTGTTTTTCAAAAAACGCTTAGCACTGCTGTAAAAACAAAAGTATGTGCCAATGATGATACCAGCACCCGTGGCGGCACCTGCAACACCCTGAAGAAAGAAACGAGAGGGGGGAAGAAAACAAGTGTGTTAGGGGGAGTACGGTTTGTGCTGTTGGCCATGTGGTACCATGTGCTGAATAAAACCATGTTTGTTGTGCTCACCAAAAACAACACCATGATTATTCCCGATCACACCCTTGACCAACACCATCACCCCCTACCTTGTACAGCTGGCGCAATTCTGTGAGTCGTTGTGGGAGGGAGGGCCCCCGGGGCCCTGCTACGCTGGTGCTAATGGTGCTGCTACTGGCTTTCCCACCACCTGCGTGTATTGTACATGTATTGTGTGTGGGCGTGTTGCATCATCTTGTCAGTGTACACATATGTACACCATGCAACACACCATGCAACACACCATGTACCCCCCCCCAAAACACCAGACCCATACCAAAGCTAGAGCTGCCAGCCTGCATGCGAACTTTCATAGTGTCAAGCGGATGAATGGTGCTTTGCGAAGCTGCACGTGCCATTGCACCTGCAAACACGTCGTTGGCTGGCTTCTCCCCACCACTTGGGGGTGGAGGGGTGGCGACTGCTGCGGGTGGTGGGGATGTCAGTGCGACGGTGCTGGTGGCGGTGGCGCTGGTGGCAACCTGATGCGAGTCGTTGCCGCTTTGTCCCACTTGTACCTGTTGTGTGTACACCATGGTATGATGTGTTTGTCAATCCTGTTTGTCACACCTCAGTAACACATCATCACGTACCGCTGATGAGACATCTGTTGATCGGCGAAACACAAGCGTCAATCCCGCTCCTGTTGCAGCTGCTATGAGACCCTGTGGGCATGCAACATACAGTGGGTATCCACACTGTACTCCGATGATAATCAACACCCCTTGATGCACGCGATCGTGGTCATCATCAACAGCCCACCCTTGTTGTGCACATACACACACATATTCCAACATCAGATCACAGCCTGCATCCCCACATTCAAATTGCCAATCAATTCGATGTCTGGCACACCAAAAAAGCCACAAAAACCAGTGCCATCAAGGCACTGTGTTGATCAATGATCAACCAGCCGCCCCTTGCATGCATAAAACTTGTCCATATACCTGCGTGACTGATGCAAATGGTACTGCGGGTTGAACATGCCCGCGGGATCGTGTGCTTCGCTGCTTTGTTGGCGCCGAGGTGTTGGCATTAGAAGAGCATCCACACGCCTGCTCGCTGTCTGGAAGGTTTTGATGCCTCATTATGTCAATCAGTGCATGATGATAGTGCATGACCGAAGTGTATTATTGTGGCGGGGTAGGGAAACAGCAACAAGCACCCGCAGAGGATTGAGGAACAAACTGGCTGCGCTGTTGTGTATGTGTCAAGGATGTTGACGATGTTGATTGTATCACGATCGCAGTAATGTAAGAAGAGCAAGAGACGAGCGAAACATTAATTATGTTACTGTGGGCTATGCCAGCTTTTGTGTGTCACAACACTTGCACAACCTTGCGCCCAAACAGTGGGCATGCAGCAAGCTGATCTGAACCACTGTATGCATGCAGATTGTGTATCCATGCGTACCGTGCTGCATCCATGTCCACATTGGTACCACACTGGGGCTTGGTCCACCCAGCAGTCCTGATGGGGATGGCGACATGCATGTGGTGCATGCACACGCATGCATGCACACAAAGCACCCAGCAATGACCGCTTACAAATGCATCTTTGCACACCAACCGCACCTCATAAACTGCAGTGTGGATGTGTTGAGCTCTGCAGTGGTCCAGCTTCGGGGATGGGCCCCCCCTTGTCCCCAATCACTGAAGCTCACAGACACACAGTTACACTCGTGCTCTTGACCGAGACTGACCAGTAGACTTGCGACATAGTGCTCATCTGTGGGTGGAATTGAAGCGTTGTGGGTGGGGACAAACTGGATGAAGATGAACTCGGGATGGTGTGACAATGTGCTGGTGTCATCACACACCCTCCTCTGTGTGCATACCTGCCAGGCAATCACGCCAGCGACCCAAGTGCACATCAAATGCATTGGTGCAGTACCTGAGTGTGTACAACTGAGTGTGTGGCTACGTGTACAACCTCATATGTATCCCTGGTGACACGCACACAAATGCACCCCATGTTTACCGTTCAAACAGCCCCACCACCAGCTCATCGCTCGCCACCAGCACTGCATGCTTTCTGCTTAACGCCACCCACTGAAAGGTCTTGCGCCAGTGCTTTCGCATAAACACAGGTGGGGCCTCCATGGCTGGGGTGAAGCGCTGTTCATTGTGCTCAGGATCTGTGCCTAGCTGATTGGCACAGCAATCCACACGGCTGCGGGGTGATTCATAGAGGAGCTGGGTGTAGAGTAGCAGGGGTGGATACAGGGGAACATCGCTGTCTGACAACAGGACAAAGGAAACAGTGTCATGGTACTGTGTGGAATGTAGAGGAGGAGGAGTGGGTAGGAGGCGTAGGTGGGAGGTGTGTTAGCATACACTGCGCTACCTGAAGTGCGTGTTGGAGCAGCAAGCGAAATGCAACAGTGCAGTTGTGATGGCCCCATGCAGTGGGTATGCGGGTTGGTATTTCGGTGCCATCAAACACAGACCTGGTTAGTGGAGTGCACAACAATGGTAAGCCATGGCGCGCAAGGATGAGGCCAATATGAAATGAGCTGATGAACCCCAAAAAACCTCCCTTGACATAGCTCACAACACGCCCTATCACAACAACACGCACCCTGGTAGGCCAAACTCCGGCTTGAGGTTGGGACTGGAGTGGAGATGAATTCGAAAGGGACCCCAGACTGCTGGTAATCTGTTGCTTTCGTCGTGTACACAACCTTGTTTGGATTTCAGCAGTGACCGTGCAGTTACGAGCCACGGTGTCCACACGGCCTCCACTGGTGGGTGCGTGGTGATGAGAAAAAGCAGGGCAACGCGGATGGGCTGCACACAATGATTTGGTGATTGGGTTGCAAACGTTGTTGTTTGGGTAAGCTGGTGCTGGTGGGAGTGGTAGTAGGACGTGCCCACGAGTGTGGTTAGGATAATGATGCTTGCAACAAGGCAAGCCTGCATGTCTGATTGGGTGTTGTGTGGCGGGATGTTTGTGAGAGTGTGGAAAATAAACTGCAAAAACACTGCAAAATACTGCTCTGCATTTTCTCAAATACTCTGCATTGCACTCCCAGAATCTGCATCGGTGTTTCCTGGCGACCATCGTTTGTTTTTTGTCGTCCTTCCGAACGATGGCTCGCGCATTTGCCACCACCTTGAGGGAGATGCTAGGATTTAGGGGTAGAATGGTATGTGCATTCACAGTATATTGTTAAAGATGTGCTTGGCGTGTTTATTCACCAATCCACACTCTGGGTATCACAGAACCTTGCAGCATGGGTGGTTGCGGGGGGTGCAGCCTATGTGTTGTGGATACGTCCTGAACAGCAAGCACGTCAACAGCAGCAGGTATGCTTTGCTATGCAACACACATACAAGTGCACACATCCACACTACCACTCACAACAGGAGGAGTGGGCAACCCGTGTTGCCAAGTACAAAGAGATTGATCGTGCAAGACCAATACCTGATGCACAAGACACTGGATTGATAAAGGGCCGACGAGAGTGATACTCTAGGGAAAGAGCACACACCATGATCATCTTTGTTGTTTGTTTTGCTGTTGTTTGTTTCGTTTATCTCAATGATGTACACTACCTAATTCCCGCCTAATTGTGTACTTTTCCAACTGGAGCATATTTGTTTGATGTATGATATGTTGCATTGAAATAACCTCAAGCGCACTGTTATCTCTTCCATTGCACAGTCCACCATCATCCGCACTCACACCAACAGCAGCTCCACTATCAACCATCCGCATCTACACCTGGTGCACCCACCTGGTGCCGCCTCAACTCTACACCTCAATGGGTTGCACAGGCGCCCCCTCCACTGCTGGCAGTAATTCACCTTCAGGTGGTGGATCCAGCTGTCGAATGGCCTCATACAGCCCAATGGCCACTGAAGAAGCCAAGTTTAATGACCGCACATGGGTGTCATTGATGGGGATTTTGACTATGGCACCTTGAGCTGATGCTGCATGTGCCTGTTGAGGGAATGCATGGGAAATGAGAGGGGAATGAGGGGGGAAATGAGTGGGGAATGCATATGAACTCAGAGGGGTGCATTAGACTGGGAAATACATGAGGAAACAAGAGAAAACGCTGAGAGGAAATGCTGATCAACCCCTGCAAGCAGCATCGGTGCATGTGGTGCATCAACCCAGACACCAATAACTCACAATGGTCAACAGTAATGAGACAAATGGTTATCCACAATAATCAAGAAAGATAATTATCCGCAATAGATCCCTCAGCACCATCTCAAACAACACACCTCTGCAGGCAGCCCTGTGGTTTCTGCCCCAAATAACAACCAATCCCCTGGCTGATATACACCAGGACTCGCATAATGCTGTCGCCCAAATTTACTGAAGGCAACAAGCCTCTTGGGTCCGGGTTGCTGCTTCCAAAACTCCTCAAAGGCCTGCCAGTCCTCATGCACCATGCAGCAGACATGGGGCCAATAGTCAAGGCCAGCACGCTTGAGTCTGTGATGCGGTTGTGTGAGGTTTGTGTGGGGGATGTGATGGTGGGCACGTACAATGCGATGGTGTGTATATATGCAATGTGTTTGGGGAAGGTGGTGTACATCTTGTTCTATCATGTGTGTTTGTGCACATTGCAGGAATGTGAAGCATGCATGTGAGACAATATGTCATGCAGCACAATCAGACAGTACATGAGCAAGGGGAGCACATACTTGGTGTCTTGTATATCAAATCCAAGGGGCCCCACAAGATGCAAGGGTGTTGCGGTTGCTGCACATGTTCTAGCAACATTTCCACTGTTTTGAGGGATTTGTGGATGCACAAGAACCACGTGTATGTCCTCACGATGCCATGCTTGCCTTGTGGTGGTGGATGGTGTGGGGTGCTGCGTAGAAACACACGAGGGGTGCTCACCACAATGTGCTGTACAGTATCTGAAATACCTGGCACCTGTGGTGTCTACAGCATCTTGTACAGCACTGCGTGACTGGTGTTGTGCATGCAGTCTCAGGTGATGGGGGTGATGGGGGTGTGGACGGCTGCATGGCTGCCACTTGGCTGGTGTGTGACAACACCCGTGCCTTAATCGCTGTGTTTTCAATGCGTATCCACCGAAAGTATCACAATGCACATGCTGATATGTATGTGTCGACATGGTTGGTCAAACAACTAAGTTGTTTGTTGCGTGAATGTGTGGTGCTTGCGTGGTGATTTTGCAAGCAAAAACTCGTTGTATTTTTACCATATGTACAGACAATTACTGTAAAATAGTTGCTTACACCACTCCCCATACACTTATCCATCAGCTCTACAACAAACGAGGTGCTTTGTGACGCATTTGCTCTCCAATCACCATCCTCAAGTGGGAAACGACAAACACCCTCTGTGTTTCTTTATTATCCTCTGTTTCACCTTGCACACTATGGCGGTACGTGATACTGGAGGAAGTTCTATCTAAGGCAACCGCCATCGTGTAGGTATTGATGGTCACACACCCATCCATCACAGGGCATCAACCGCCTAGGCAAAGGTCCATCACGAGCCACTGGTTCTATTGCACGCCCACCAGATCCAAACAGAAGGCAAACCATTGATTGCTTTTCAGAACAGGATGCACAGGATCCCGATTATTTGCGAGCTGTACACGAGGTATGTTGTTGACATACACTGTAGAGGATGGCGTGCTGATGAAGGATGCGCACCACGCATGCTACACACAGATTGAGGAGCAAACAGCAAAGCAAGGATGGCTGTATGGCCGAGGAGGTATGTTATTGTAGTGGGTGTTGTGTATACATTTTTGGTATCAACACACCACCACCATACACACACCATCACACACAATCAAACAGCATTTGACAAGGGTGACTTGTTATACTTAAGGGATCAAGAAGAAAAACAAAGGCATATGGAACTAGAACAAAAGGAATCGGAAGCACTTACATTCGCCCGGTTGCGAGCCAAAGTAGAAGCAGAGGCCAGTCATCATCCCCTAGGGGGGGGTGGAGTAGTCGCACCACCACCCGCTGCAAAACCAGCAGCAACGAAAAAGCCACCGTATGTGGGTGTGTTGTGTTTGTAGGGGTGTGTTGTGTTTGATAGGGGGGTGTTGTGTTTGGTGGGGGTGTGTTGTGTTTGTAGGGGCACATTGTGCTCTTGCAAGTATGGGGTGTGCAGAGTTGATGCAGGGTTGATACGATACTACCCACTACAATCATTGATACTACCCACTACAATCATTGATACTACCCACTACAAACATTGATACTACCCACTAGAAACATTGATACTACCCACTACAAACACACAGAAGTATGGCGGTCAAGCCTGTGGGAACGGTCAAACCTGTGGTGAAAGTCAAACCAAAAGTCAAAGCAAGTGAGGATGCTGCGGTACCTGTGGGCAAACGTGCCAAAACAAACGATCAGTGCAAGAGAGATGATGTGCAAGAGCCAAGCAAGAGTGGTGAGGAGCCTGCAGGGTTGCCAGGTTTGCTAGGTATGATGATGGTGCTCGTGGGTTTTGCTTTCAGTTGGTTGATGCTACTCTCCCTCCAAAAGAATATGAAAAGAGAAAGTGGAATGCATGTGTGCGGCTGCAATTTTTGCACAATTGTGGTACAAATTATCATACATGCATTGTCTACACAGGAGAGTATGGATCATCATCAGACGAAGACCAGTGATCAACATGAAGATCATCTGTCCAATTTTGCCTTGGGAGCAGCATACCCGCATGTGACTGTTGCATGCGTGTTCTCATCGTTGCATGCGTGTGTACCACCATTACTGTTAATTCGTTTATTTTTTTTGGAACATGTGCACAACCCAACCGCACATGTGCCAAGCACCCTAGAGAAAATTAATGGACAATGCTTCGTGTCTGAACAATACAACCGCTACACAATCTCCTCCTGCCTCCCACTATCCCAGCAATGCTTCACATCCTTTGCACCCCTGTCAGTGCACCTTTCACAACACAACTCTGACAACACCCTTCTATCGTCAACACATCGCTGTACATCAGTACATCACAAACACGTCGTGAAATAATTTCCGCTGCTCTGTATTGGGAAAGTAGGGATCTAGTTCATCTTCTGCCAGTAATGCATATCCTGAATACCGCTCCTTGGCTGTGCTTGTCAATGTCACATCCCCCTTGATGATTTGTGCCCTGTGGTGTGTATGTGGTCTGTATGTATGTGGTGTGTGTATGTATGTGATGTGACCGGTGAGAATGACGAGAGGAAACGGCTGGCAATACATACAAAATAATAATAATAACATACACACAAACATATCACCCACACATCACATCACATCACCCACACATCACATCACCCACACATCACATCACCCACACATCACATCACATCACCCTCATCATACCGAAAGTAAAAGATTAGTGCATCCTCCGTCTCCCAGTGACACGCAGGTGAGTTGCCCAGCACATACACCTTGACACGCTCTCTATCCACCGTCATGTTGAGCGCCCGTTCAGCCGTCTGACGAATGGTTTCCCCACTGCTATGCTCCACTGCTGGGAACGTCCATGCACTAGAACCATCCGCGCCTGCACTGCCCGACCGCAGCTTGCACAGGAAAAATATACGCCTATCCAATCTGCGCCAAGGAGACATAAGGTTGTCGTTTTCTGCAGCTTCAATCATGTCCTTGTGTGTCGTGGGATCCCCTTCCATGTCCCCCACGAGCTGCACGTCCCCGCCAGTACGCAGGCGCTCAAACTCTCCCGAGAATTCCTTGTGATGCCCATCCTCTTGCTTGTCTTGCATTTGCCATTGGCGATACTCCACAAACCATTGAGGTCGTGGGGGGGCAACCACAGGCAGCCGCTCGAGCAAGATGGATCCGTATATTTTCTTTTCTGCAGAGGGTTGGGAGGATTGGGAGGTGGAAAATGGATAATTTGGAGTGTTGATTGTTGAGGGCGTTGCAAGGGCATGGTTGAAAGGCAGCAAGCAACGAGCTTGGGTGGCTGAGAGCAGATCTGCAGCATGCTTGCAATGGCTCGAAGCCACAATCCGTGCTAGGAGTTTTCTACTGTAATTGTTGAGCATGGTGATCGTGATTTAAGAGTGGTGTTGGGAATGAATCGAGGATGAATGAATAGTGACTGTTAACTCGTAGTTTGAGCAGCGTTGTGAAACTGCATTTTTTTTCTATGAAACTTGTCGATACTATTGGTTTCAATTATTGTGTACATACGAGTTCATCTGCGTAGCAGCAGTGCACAGACACCTATTGCACTGTAGTTGCAGTCCATCACAGCCCCAGTGTGTGCGTGCTATACTCAACGCCATAACCCTCGCGTACACCCCTCGCCAGCATACCATGCGCCGCAGGAAATTGGTAGGTTCCAGGTTCCATCTTGACATGTGGACCCCCACCTTCGTTGTATTTATTCGCCAGCTCGCACACGTACATACCTCGTTGTACATAGTCAATATCTTCAATGCTGTTCAGGGTTCACAATGGGGCAATACCCTCTGGGGCACACAGGATGATGCTACTTCTTCCGATGAATGGAGTACAGATGAAGACGACGCACCGCAGCAGAGCGAAACGCCAATGCACAGCAAGTCTTCACGTTTCCGAGTGGAAATCAAGCCACAGGTTTGTTGCACAGGTTTGGTGCAGCACGTGCCATGGACCTGCATCAACGTCCCCATTCACCCCCCAGGAGCAGTGCCAGTCACAGGCGCCTGTTGCAGACATAACCTCTGCTGCATCCAAGCTCTCCCTTGATCCCAGCGTGCTTGCAGCATTCAGCTTTGCCGAGCGCAAGGCAGCCAAGGACGCATCATCAGGGGCAACACCTCTCGTCAGCGACCGATCCCCCACTGCTGCACCATCTGCACACTGCGACGATCATGCATCATGCGCTCCTGCCATGGGAAGCACAATGCAGCCGGTTGTCATTGCAGCTGCACAACCGGTTGTCATTGCAGCACCCACACCAGTGGTGGCCCCACAACCCGTGTCGAGTCATGCAGCATTGCGCACCCGTGTACGAGTTGCGCTCCTCGTACTCGACAAGCACGCCAATCGGTATGATGGTCAGTGGATAATCAGTTCCATAATAATTCAGCAATAGCAGAATCAGTAACAACAGTATAACTGGTATTATTCAGCAATATATCTATGTTTCTCCTATAGTGTATGTTTTGACACCAATATGCACAAACACACACACATACCCCCCATGTTCACCCACCCACCCACCCTTCCCTCCCCATACACAGTGCCAGCTATGCGCTGCGCATGCTGCGTCGCCTCGTGCATGACGAATCAGGGGCTCTGCTTGCAGTAGTACAGGAAGATATTTTTCGCCTGGTGCCCCGGGACCTTTTTCTCTTCAGTGCAGACCCCACAGCCACTGACAATGCCTGCAAACTGCTAGGGGCAGTGTTGCGGGGTGTGGTGGCAGGGGAGATGTATGAGGCTGGGGAGGGGGGGGCGCATGTGGTGGCGGAAGAGGGTGATGTGTACTTGTACAACTTGCTGGCCATACAGGTTGGTTGCGGTGTGGGTGTTGTGGGTGTTGTGATTGTCTGTGTTGTGTTCTAGTACAAGTATGCTTTAATATAAGTGTGATTATACCACTTGACTCTCCCCACCACTCTCCCCACCCCTCAACACGCACACACCATCTCTCAACACACACAAACCACCCCTCTCCACAACCACCCCCCACCCACCACAGACTGCATGCCGCACACTATGCCTCCCCACCCACCCCACATCCCCACCATCTCAACCAGCCACCCTGCTGGTACAAGCATGTGTGGGGGTGTTGCTGCGTTGTACACTGCCGCCACATCCACCCCCTGAGGAACACGTTGTTGTGCAGGATTTGTGTGGGGTGCTGAGAAGGCATGAGGTACTGCCGGAGACTGTGCTTTCAGCTGCATTGGTGGCATTGATTACATTGGCCAAGGTGTGTGTGGGTTTTGTCTGTGTGTGGGTGTGTGGGTGTTTGGTTGTGTCTGTATGTGGGTGTTTGGTTGTGTCTGTATGTGGTTGTGTATGTGGTTGTATGTGTATTTTGCATGTTTGTAATGTCATTATATGTATCTCAGTGCATATCACACACATAACATACACATTCCAACCCCTCCTCATCACAACCCAATCAATAACCAATCCATACCCAATCAATAACCCATGTACACCACAGGCACATCAACTCATACGACAGCAACTCGAAAACCCTGCATACCGAGACACAGTCATGCACGTATTCAACCACCACCCCACCCTTGCCAACCAATACCAGCACCAATACCAACACGCCCTGCTTGCTGCATACAAACGCACCACGTCTGTCTATGCAGCACGCATGTCAGACTCAGCAGCAGCAGCAGCAAAGACAGCAGCAGCAGCAGCACAACAGCAAGAGGCAGTGTCTTCATTAGCGGCATTGCAGTCATTCTCAGCAGCACCTAATGTTCCTATAGTAGGGTCAACGGGGGATACAGTAGGGGAGTCAACGGGGGGTACTTCAGTGGCATTCCCAACCCAAAGTGGGAGCACACCTGCAGCACCCAGTATGAGTTGGCACCCATACACCCCACACTCTTCTGCATCACCCACGGCAGCAGGGGGGCTGGTGTTGCCCACTGGGTGCATGACAATGGATGGGCATGATGCGTTTGTCGCATTATCACAGTCAAGCTCCACCAATGTGACACCTACAATACTGGGAGGTAGTGATCATGTGACACATGCCTACACAGCAGCAGTAGAGGCTATGGAGGCTGTGCGCATGGTCAACACAGCAGCAGCAGCAGGTGTGCGGTCAATGGTCAACACACTGGTCAACACAGCATCTATCCAAATCAACACATCACCCATGGTCAACACAGGGGAGAACACCCATGTTGCACCACCTGCATACATGTCTGACACAAGCAGCACCACTGCGCAGCACCACCCTGGGCATGATGGGTTTATGGTTGATTTTGACCATGACAGCAATGTGATGGTGGAAACAACCAGCAGCAGCAGCAGGGACCCAGCTGCTTGTGGGCAACACATCATGTCATCCACCACAACCACACCCGCAGCAGCAGCAGCAGCAGGTTTTGGGGATGATGATGAGCACATCCACGACGATGATCACATCCATGACAACGACAATCACATCCATGGCAACGACGACAATCAGCATGAAGAGGATGACAAGCATCTCCCACCAGCACCACCAAACCCACACGCACATCTCCAGCAGCAACAAGAGGAGCTGCATGCAGTTGCACAAGCTGCACATGCTGCACAACGCCAAACACCCAAGCACCGTGTTGAAACCACCCTCCCCAACACCACTACCACCACCAAGGGGAACACACAAGGCAAGGGGGTGCGGTTGGGTGCATTGGGCAAGCAGTTGAGTAGAAGAGCAGGGGAGCGTGCAGTTGCATTGGCCGTTAAAAGTAAGGCGAAATTGAGACGCAGTATGACAGACAGGCATGGTGCATCACGGTATGGGGGGGGGTATGTGGCGGTGGGGTGTGTGTTGGGGGGGTGGGTGCATGGTTGTTGAGTGAGACATGAGGGTGTGTACAAAAAGCATGTATAATGTGATGTACTCATATATACATACTGTATGCATATTCTGTATACATATCAAATTATGTTGATATACACATGATATACATATCACATGACATACATATCACATGACATACACATATCATCACATCAGGCTGAATTCAACAGAACTGTAAGATTACTCGTGTATTCTTGTATACTCATGTGTATACGCATGATCACTATGACACCATCAATGATCACTATGGCACCTGCTGCAAAGCAGTGTGATACTGTGTGTGTGAAGCCCCTCCCTCCCTGCCCCGTCCCTCCCTCTCCTGTCCCTCCCTGTGTCCTTCCTCCTCCCCTCTCTTTTCATCTGGTGATCTCCTTTTTTGTACGTAGAGAGTGGTTTCATGCACTGTTTCCACCAAAAACACCTTTTCCTGTATTTTCCTACCCCTCTGCACCCCTAGCTTCCCCTTGTATTTCCCTGTTTTTCCTATGTTGCACTACTCCACTTCCACTCCCCCATACACTTGTACTCCCCCATGCACTTGTGTTCCCTCATATGTTGCTCGGAGATGTCAGACACACATACCTGGTTGACCACATGTACACACACACACACACACACGCTCAAACCCAGCACCCCCCTTGTGGGCTTGCATGTGCATACAGTTGTGTATTACACATGTGCTTTCACCTACACAGGTTGCATGATGATGACGATGAGGAGGAGGAAGATGCTGGGGAAGAGACACATGGCCAACACAATGATGATGGTAAACACGATGATGATGGTCAACACGATGATGGTCATCTGGCCGCCAGTGGTGCACATGACACCACCCATACCGTTCCAGAGGATGCTTCAACATCTGCACCAACCAATGACCAAACGCCCACCGACCGGACCACCACCCAGCCAGCACCCCCCAGCCCCCGACAGCACCATGGTGTGCGAGCGCGACTCAGCGGTGCGCTCCATGCAGCCAACAAAAAGGTCACCCGTGCTGCTGTCACCCAATGGAAAAAAGCAACCCACGCCCCTCTCATTTCACCCATGACTGTGGAAGACACCCCAGCCCTGCCTGCCGACATGTCACCCCTGGCAGCAGGGGCCCGCGCATTTGACTGGGATCCTGCAGGGCCCGCCAACACCACCACGCAAGAGGTGACAGCCCCCCCTGTGACAGCTGCTGGGTCACGATCTGACACCATTGCTACCACACAAGACTCCAGGACCTCCCCCACCGCAAGGGGCTCCCCCACCGCAAGGGGCTCCGCCACCGCAAGGGGCTCCCCCACCGCAAGGGGCTCCCCCACCGCAAGGGGCTCCCCCAAATCCACAACTGCATCCAGTGGCTTGCGACTGGACACCTCCCCCCAAGGCACCTCAGACACCACCCTCACCAAGGCTCGTCACCTGGGTCAACTCATGCGTGCCGCCCCCAGCAGTGATAGCCACACAAGCAGCCCCTCCTCTGGGCCCAGTGTGCACCTCACAGCCAATGCCACTGCAGCTGCTGTGCAGCAGGCCACCCAAAGCAGTAGCGCCACCATGCACAGTGGTTCAAGGCGCCATGCGCGATCACGGAGTGTGGGTGACGTGCTCGTGGTGGGGGGCACGGGGCAGCCTGTGGCGGTGCTGGTGCGCAAGGGGAGCAGTGGGAGTGGGCATCATGGGGAGGAGCAACGTATGGCACGCAGCCGATCAGCAGGGGTGTTGGGCGGGAGAAAACACAACAGTGGAAAGGGGGGGTTGTTGTTGTCACCACGGTCACACAGTGCAATGGATACGGGTGCACGGAGTAGGGTGGCGTCACTGTTGATGCGTCGTTCATTGTCACCATCTGGGCGTGCTGTCGTGCACGATACATGATTTTTACAATTGTACACAAGCTGCTGTAACACATTCCCTTACAATAATTACACACAAAATTACACACATATTGGTGATCGCATGTAAGTATATATGCGCATATTGCATGCACTACTGGCGCACTGTCGCTTGGTCAACCATCGTTGCAGACAGTGCGAGGCAAAGCTGCCTGTGTTGGCTCCCAAACGACAAGGAATACGATTTGTACAGCGCTGCAGTCGAGTACACATGACAATGACGCAAAATGTAGCCGCCCCAGACCTCGACAAAAGCCAATTTGATCAAACCATTCCTTTGCATGCGTTGAGAGTGCTTAAAAATCGCTGTGGTCCTTTGCTAAGCAAACTCAAAGGGTATGTGTTTGGTATGGCATTGTTAGACTGTACCCTGGCTAGTATACAACAGTACCCTCAACCTCAACAGGGTCACATTCCATCAGCCACGCCTGCGCACGATTGCAGAAGACCCCACATCCCCCGACCATCGCCTCATCCTGCTCGACCCCACATTGCATGGATTGCCCATGCAACAGGTACTGGCGACCAAGCTCAAGGACAAGAGCACGACATTGGCGAGTGTGGTGGCGGAAGAGGATGGTGCGGCCATTGTGGAGCATCAGGTGCATGTTGGATACAATTACTGGTCTAGCACTCACGTGCTCAAGGTACCTGTGAGTATATGGAGATTGTTGCAGTCACCATATGGGTGGTGTGATTATGACGGTGTTACACCATCATCTCGTTTGCTCTTCTTCCATCACCACCCCATGTGCAACCCCATCCACCTCAACAGCATATACTACCAGAGGGCACAGAAGTGCCAACATCGTTTGAAACAGTGGGACACATTGCACACCTCAATCTACGGGATGAGATGCTGCCATGGAAGCACATTATAGGACAGGTCATCTTGGATAAAAACCCCAACCTCAAGACTGTTGTCAACAAGGTAGCTTGTGTGATGTGTGTGTGGCATGATTGGTGGTGTCATGTGTGATGCACCCATCTTGTTTTCAAGAAGGATCATGCCCGGGCATCACAACCAATGCGTATACCATACTGCTGACTGCAACACTGCAAAGTACACTGCAAAAAAGTACCCATTGCCAATTCCCAACCCAGGTGGGTACTATAGAAAATGAATATCGGGTGTTTGCCATGGAGGTGCTTGCCGGACAGTCCAATCTCATCACCGAGGTCAAGCAACATGGCGCACGATTCAAGCTTGATTTTTCCAAGGTATATTGGAACTCACGACTTGAACAAGAACATGTGCGCTTGGTGGAGCGGTATTTCAAGGTGGGGGATGTGATTGTGGATGTCATGGCCGGCATCGGCCCCTTTGCCATCCCAGCCGCAAAGCATCGTGGATGTACAGTGCTTGCCAATGATCTCAACCCAGACAGTGTCATGTACTTGAGGGAAAACATGCGCATCAACAAGGTGTGTCTGTTTGTAAGTGGATTGTCATCGCCGACCATCCAACAAGATCAACAACATCATCTCCTACAACAGGTGGCAGATCGTGTGGTGGCATACAACATGGATGGGCGTGCATTCATCAGGGCTGTTGGTGGCAACACATCACCCAGCAACCCACCAGCAGATCCCCCCCCATCAGCAGATGCACCGAGCGACACCCCCTCACCTGTCATATACCAACATGCTGTGATGAACCTACCAGCAAGTGCCATTGAATTTGTGGATGCATTTCACGGTGCGTTTGATGCAACAGCATGGGAGGGGCGGCCGCTTCCCATGGTACACTGCTATGCATTTCAACGTGTGGGGGAGACAGAGCAAGGTAAAAGGGGGGGTTGGGGGACACATGTGGGAGTGTCTTGTTGTTGTGGCAACGACAAGGCATGTGTGGTGGGTTTGTTGCTGTCACCATATGCGCACCTGTCCTTATGTACATACCAGATTTGTTGGACAAGCTGCAGGGGTATTTGGGTGGTCGACTGGATACAGAGCCAGCAGTGCATCTTGTGCGCAGTGTAGCACCCAACAAAGACATGGTGTGCATATCGTTTGTTGTGCCTCGAGCAGTTGCGTTTGGCAGGGAAAACAAGGGAATGGATGATACAACTGCTGCAAAACGGCAAAAAGTGACATAGTTTATTTTCTAGAGAAATAAATGATGTAGACTTACAACAATTTTGATCATTGTAAACCAACACGATGGTTGAATCGATGGTGCATCTATAAAACACCATGGCCCTGTTGCGTTGGTTGCTAGCACTGTTTTCTGGTGTTTCAATACCATCTATAGACAAACACGTACGTTGGAGTATCGAGTAGGTGTACATTGGATTGTATAGCACGTGATCAACCCCACAGGATGCATCCGACATGCTGCGTGGCTGGCAGCCAACCCCAGTCTCTCTCACAAGTACACGTGCAGATGTGTACCCTGTCCAACCAATGCCCACTGCAGATGCTGCAGCCTTGCGCACATCACACTATGTATGTAAGAATGTGTTTTGCTGTTGCAGCAAGTACTCGGCTGACAAACACATCTACACCCTACCCACAGTGCTCCTTTACAGACATTGCAGAACACAAGCTGTGCATATATACCAACCTTGCGCTGTTCAATGGCACACTCTACTATGTGCACCAAGATGGTAGGTTTTGCATGTGATCAGGTGATCACAGCACTGCGCAGGTTGGGCATACATACACCCATCATACATACACACATCATACATACACCCATCATACATATACCCATCATGCAAACAGTACTTCCAAGATATACCCATTATGCATGTACCCAATCACCAGGCCATCCCCCTCACCTCACAGCACACAGCATCAACCTCCCCCCACTCTTGCTCACCCTGCGTGAGGATCAGCCATCTGTATGGTACACACCCAAGCCATGCACACCAGATGCGGTCCCCTGGGCAACAGGTGGTGCTGCGATTGAGGCATGGAGGGCCCCTGATGCTCTGCTGGTGGATCTGCCAGGAACAGCGAATGAGTACATGATGGTGGGTGAATACCTCCCCTCTGTATTCAACCTTCTCTGTGCACATCTAGGTAGGGGGGCTTTTGGGGGGAAATTGCTGTAGAGATGTTGCAATAATGTGTTGTTTGAGGAGCGCTGTGTATTGTCTTGTGGCTGGTGTGCACATGGTGCATGCGCACATACCCTGTTCCCCACTTACCCCCCACATGTACAGCACGGTGTGCATTTGATGAAGTGGTGTCCACCATGCTGTTGACCACTGCTATTGACTTTGACTTTGACACCCAACCACCCCTTGTACAAGACATACTCAGCTGCATGACTGCCCTCCAGCCACTGCGCATACACAGCACCCCTTTTCCTGATGTATACCACCGCACCACCACCACCACCACCACCAAAAACACCGTGTTGTTTTTCAACCGCACTGTTGTGGGCTGGGGTGCCGATTGCCGAGGGAGCAACACACACTGCATCAGCAACCCATGGACGAGCTTTGGGAGGGGCCCCTGGGGCCCCATCATATCATATTGGTGGCGCAACATGCTCTTTCAGTGCAACCACTGGGAATATGATTGGCCTGTGTTGGTCACACCCCCCCGAGTGGTGGTGCTCGACCGGCACACGACCCAAGGACGACGGCTGCTCAATCGTGCCGCGCTTGTGCAGCATGTGTGGGAGAAATACAAGGGGGATGTGGAGGTGGTCGGCAGTGGGATATTCAAGCAGAGTTTGCCTCAGGTGTTTTCCCTCATAGCACATGCGAGTGTATTGGTGACCATGCATGGCACAGGAGCTGCACTGCTGCCACTCTTGCGGGCCAATGCGGTGGTGGTGCATATTGTGCATCATCCTGCATTGGCACATCGTCATCAGTATGTGCATACGTGGGTGGATGCATTGGCTGTGTTTTCGGTTAATATATCTGTGGTGCAGGTGACGCTGCAGGACACGTCATCCCTGGTGGTGCGGGAGGATGTGGTGCGGGAAGAGGCGTGGTATGTGGTGGTGAGGGGTGTGTGGTGTGTGGTGTGGTGAGGGATGCAATATATGGAATCGAATGTGTTTGTGAATGTGTGTGTGTGGCTGTTGAAGAATACATATGGCAGGGAGAATGCATGCAACTCCTAGAGTACTGGTGCATCTATGTTGTTTGACCACCCCTTTTCTATCACCCCCCCTTTCTTATCACACACAAGGTTTGCACAGCTCATCCCCAGTCAGCAACACGCCCTCCTGCAAGACATTGCCTGCCCCGACCCACACACCACCTCCCATGAAACCTACATTGCCTGCGTCAATTTCATACTCACACATGGTTGTGATGTCAGACTGCAACCAACACTTTTGGATGATGCTCTAGAAGCTGCCTTTATGCAATTGGAAAAGATGTACATGCAAACAACTGGTGGGGATGATGGTGGGCTGGAGGATGGGGTGTGTGATGAGGAGCAGGGTGTGTGTGGGGTGGAGGATGGGGGGCATGTGGTGGTGGGGGTGGGGGTGTTGCCACAGTCAATACGGTCAATGCCAATAGGAATAGTGAAAAGTGGGTGATATTGATTTTTTTTTGGGTGTGTGCGTGGTGGTCTGATGTGTGTGATCAAGAAATATGTATACGTGCTGCTGTAGATCACCATGTTTGTTGGCGATTATACTGTTTTCAGATGCTATATTGTGTGATACACTATGATGTGCAAGTATGATACGCAAGTGCAGTACATAACGATTGTGTTTTCAGTTACTGTTAATTAACATGCGCACATGTGTGTAAATAAGAGTAATAATGATACCAGTTGTAGAGGAACAATAAGCAGCAACCACTGTGTGCATTTGTAGCAGAATCACCACCGATGTCACCAGGTTTCAGTTGCCTTCAGTGTCTGTGTATGCATGCTCCTCATGGTCAACACCGCTCCTACACATGCTCCTCATAGCCATTTGACTCGCCCATGACTCGCCCATGACTCACGCATGACCTCCTACAATTCCTCCTCCCCCACTGCTGCTGCTCCTGGTGGTGGTCTCCAGGTCATCACAGAGGTGGTGGGCGCACCACGCAGGGGCCGCCGCAACCCTGCAACGTGGGGCCCCCTCCTAGTGCCTGCTCTACTATGAAGACCTGGTATATAATTACTACTCGTGTGTGTCAAAGATGTGTGTGTTTCTTCGTGTGGGTGCTCCTCTGTGGCTGCTGTGCTTGCATGATCTTGGGTGGTGTTGGTACGTTGAGAGGATGTAGCAGTCAAAGCATGGGGGACCACAGTCAAAGCACGGGGGACCACAAAATCATGCAGGGTCCCTCGTACGGCTGGGGCTCTACGTGTTGCTCTGTAGTGTGACAGAGGTGTGTTCGTATGAGTTATTGTGACACTAGTACATGGACAGTCATATACGCCTCCATGTCATGTATACATCTCCAGCAGTAAACACAACCACATGCACACAACCACGTGCACATGTACGCACACAAAAATAAGTGTACCTGGTACGTGCTGCTGGTGTCATGGGTGTGGGAGGTATGTTTTCAGTGTGATCAGGGCAGAGCAACTGCATGATGTTCCAAATACACATGTTGATCGCCCGTGGCACTGTGAATGATGTACGTTGAGGTGTGTGCATGCAATAATGATGATGATGCACAAAGCAAAATGAGAAGATCAAGTGGTACTGCATCATGGTGGTACCTTGAGTGAGTGGGGTGCGACACTGTGGACAAGCCTGTGAGATGAGCAGTGCCTTGCGGATGCAATGGCGGCAAAATGTGTGCCCACAGGATGTGGTGACTGGCCGCCTGAAGAGGTCGAGGCAAATGCAGCACTGAAACTCTGAAAGGATGCGTTGTTGTGTGGGGTGCTGCCCAGGTTGGTGGGCACTGGGGGTGGTGTTGCATTGACCAGGGGGTGTGGGACCGAGTGGGGTGCGGAGTGTCAAGGCCTGTAAGCGTGCATCCACATCCTCTGGGAGATCTGTTGGACATGTAGAGCGTGTTCAAGTTGGTTGATACGCTCAAGTGGGTGCGAAGCCTACACACCATGCATCTCAATTCACAAAACAGTAACACGTGGCTTGACGCGTCTTGATCTGTTTCAGCTTCATATCGGTGGTGCTTTGAGTACACAATGAGAATGATGGAGCATCAACGTGCTGTATGCATGACCACATATATGGTGTATTTGGCCAAAACTGTACAAGTATACTGTGTTATAGTAGAAACAGTGAAAACCCTGTAATTATCACAGCTGTATCAATTATCATCACACGCCTCACACGCGCGTCTGCTAGGTGTGTCTATCAAGACATCCCAACCCAATTACCCCATCGTATAGCTTTGTTGTGTGCCCATATACATCCTCCAACTTACCTGCCATAATCTGCATACCATTGCAGACTCGACGCGGGTCTTCAAGAGCTAGAATGATGCTCCAACAGACGGGCATGTACCATCCAGCAACATGCTACCACAGACCACACACTCTTCCCGTATGTTGACACCCTCCCTGCTCTATTTCCTTGTCATATAACACAGTATGTCACACAAAAATATTCACACAGGTTGGTGCTTGCCGTGTCGTACAACAACGTAGGCGCACCCCTACTCAGATACGTGCTCTTGACAACAGTGCACCGCCCACACAAACAGGTGTGGATTGCATTAAAAAAGGGACTTGCATTGGTACCTAGAATGTGCACATGTATACATCACCATGCACACACCACAGATGTCAACCAGGCAAAGCAAGAAGCACAACAGTGGATACAAAACTGGTGAGTATGCACATCAACCCTTGCACACCCACATACACCACACACATCAACCTTTGCACACCCACATACACCACACACCACACACATCAACCCTTGCACACAGGCGCACAAAAACAGGAGACCCTGCTACACCGGGGGTTGCATCGAGCAGCAGTATGTAGGGGTTGTATGATCAATGCCATCATGTACCATCATGCAACTGCTTCACGTACATGCATTTGTATCATCTCCCCCCCCCACAATTCCCCCCCCCTAACTCCCCCCCCCCCACCCCCCCCCCCCCCCCCCCAACAACTCCTCCACACACAATCCCCCCCCAATCACAGCAGCAGCACCATCAGCAGCAAAGGCAGAAGCACAAGAGTGGATACGTGCATGGTATGAAGATGATTGATGTAGTAGTGTCATACCCAAGTACCCACCCATTGTCATCACACGTGTGTCATCCCCATTCCCCATTCCCCAATGCCCATTCCCCACCATTCATCATCACTCGTGTGTCATTACCCACATACCCACTACTCATTACCCACATACCCATTACTCATTACCCACCACACCCAATGTTACCAACCACAACCACTGGTAGGCGTGCACGGAGCCTCGAGAAACAGTTGCAGCAGGAGAGTGGCCTGGGGGATGTGTTTGCTGACTATGCATCATGGGGCCTGTCACTGGGGGCGCTGTATGCGGGGAACAAGCTACTTGCAGATGTATGTGTTTGTTTGTGTTTGTTTGTATGTGATTGTTCGAGGGGAATAAGCTACTGGCAGATGTATGTCTGTGGTTTTGTGTTTTTTTGCTTTTTTTGTGTGTATGTATGTTTGGGTTTGGCTACACCCCACCTACACACCCCACCACCCCCACCCCCCCACACAACACAGGCATGCACAGCAGCCGGCATCACCTTTCCCGCCCCCCTCCTGGGCATGTTTGCTATTGTCGGGGCCCTACTCCTCCTATCCAAGACATCCCCAAGCACTGCTGATGCGGTGTATGATGCATTCTCACCTGCTGTTGATTGGATTGCTCGGTGGTTGCCGTTGTTTTATGTACCCCTGCTTGTCACCATACCTCTCAGCATACAGGTGGGTGGGGAGCGGTGGGTGTGTAGGGTGTGCATGTGTTGTGGGTGAGCATGATTGGTGTTGTGTGTTTTGGTGTACAACATTGCTCCACCATGCTCTGCATACTCTCACATGCAAGGCCCCTCGGCCACACACCAATTCCCCCTTTCCTTTTCTTCCATGACCTCCCCTTTCTTTTCTTCCATCACTCCCCTTTCTTTTCTTCCATCACTCCCCCTTTCTTTTCTCCCATCACTTCCCTTTCTTTTCTTCCATCACTCCCCTTTTCTGTTCTTCCATCACTCCCCTTTCTGTTCTTCTATCCCACACAGACCATCCCAGTAGCAGACCTGGCCAAGGTGCTCTTCCTTGTTGTCATTGGCATGGTTGCCTCCCTCCTCTTCACAGCACAAACAGCAGTGGCTATTCGATCCACCACCAACACGGAGCTCTTGCCTCAGCCACCCACACCTCCTCTTCCTCCCTTTGACATGAGCCACTACCTTGCTTGGGGTATGTTGAATATACTTTCTCTGTGTCTCTCTCTCCAATCTTTCTCTCCCCAATCTCTCTCTCCCCAATCTCTCTCTCCCCCCAT
>VFQP010001727.1_pt1 | contig 27461 bp, 25 predicted proteins | sample 3512351 | NCBI WGS metagenome assembly VFQP01 (sample SAMN10412372, study PRJNA504923) | tailings metagenome | isolation source: Relicate 1 Philex TSF1 revegetated site | place: Philippines: Tuba, Benguet | collected 2017-08-29
GGCCAGAACAGGCCGTGGAAGTTGACGATGTCCTTGCCGATGAAGTGATGCAGTTCAGTTCCGGCATCGGCGTCAAGCCAGGCGTCGAAATCGAGCCCGTCGCGCGCGCACAGCGCCTTGAAGCTGCTGAGGTATCCGATCGGCGCATCCAGCCAAACGTAAAAGAACTTGCCGGGATGGCCCGGAATCTCGAAGCCGAAGTAGGGCGCATCGCGCGAGATGTCCCAGGCGCGCAGGCCGCCGTCGCCGTCCAGCCATTCCGCCAGTTTCGCCTTGACGCCCGGCAACGCGACATCGCCTGCGAGCCATTCGCGCAGGAACGCCTCGAAATGGCCGAGTTCGAAGAAGAAATGCTCGGACTCGCGCACTTCCGGCGTCGCGCCGCTGACGACCGACACCGGATCGATCAGGTCGCTCGGCGAATACGTCGCGCCGCAGTGTTCGCAGTTGTCGCCGTACTGGTCGGGCGTGCCGCATTTCGGGCACGTGCCCTTGACGTAGCGGTCGGGCAGGAACATGCCGCGCACCGGATCGTAGAGCTGGGCCACGTCGCGGCGCGCGATGTGGCCGCCGGCGTCGAGACGCGCGTAGATCGTGTCGACCAGTGCGCGGTTACCGGCCGAGTGGGTCGAGTCGTAATGATCGAACGCCACGCCGAACTCGGCGAAGTCTCGCTCGTGCCCGGCCTGGATGCCGGAAATGAAGTCTTCCGGCGTGCGCCCGGCCTTCTCGGCCGCCAGCATGATCGGCGTGCCGTGGGTGTCGTCGGCACAGACGAAGTGCGCGGTGTCGCCGTCCATGCGCCGCGCCCGCACCCAGATGTCGGCCTGGATGTAGCCGACCAGATGGCCGAGGTGCAGCGGGCCGTTGGCATAGGGCAGGGCGGTGGTGACGAGCAGCTGGCGGGGCATGGGCATGGCAGTGGCGAGCGGTCGGGAATTATCGCACGCGGCGCCGCCGCGCCCGGCCGGCGCCGTGAGGCCGAGCGGCGTGCGGTGCGCGTCAACCGCCATGAAAAAGGCCCGGCGATCGCCGGGCCTTTGGAGTCAGCCGGACGGCGCGACCCGACGCCTCACTCGCGCTGCCACACCTGCTCGCGGCAGATGAACGCCACGCAGCCCGAGACGCCGAGCCGGTTGGCATCGAGCATCTTGGCCTTCGAGCGGTAGGTCTTGCCGTTCGCCGGGTCGAGGATCGTGCCGCCCGACCACTCGCTGCCGTCGGGGCGCAGATCCCAGAGGATCGTCATGCCCGTGATCGGCCGGTTGCGACGTTCGCCGCTGCACTTGTCGCAGGTCGGGTTGGGGCCGCGGTCGGACTGCAGCACCTGGGCCACGCGCCCGCTGAGCGTACCGTTGGCGGCCTGGGTGATCTCGACGATCGACTTCACCTGGCCGGTGTTGTCGTCGATCGTCTTCCAGCGGCCGACCGGCGACTGCGCCGACGCCGACAGCGAGGCCAGCATCAGCGGCAGTGCGACGAGCGCCAGCCATCCCATCTTGTTCTTCAACATCGGTCTCCTCCCTCAAGGACTGCGACGACTCGGCAGGCTTGCCCGCGCAGGTGGCGGAGTTATAGCCGATCGGATGCGGGCGCGTCGAAGGCGTGCACCGTCGTTCAGCGGCCGGCGCGAAACGGCCGCCCCCACTAGAATGGTGGCCTGCTTCCGACCCGTTGAATCGCCATGTCCCTCCGCGCCGTCGCGCGCGCGCCGCAAGGCGCGCTGTCTCCTCATCCCCGCATCCGCAACATCCTCGCCGTCGGCTCGGGCAAGGGCGGCGTGGGCAAGTCGACGACCGCGGTCAATCTGGCGCTCGCGCTCGCGGCCGAAGGCGCGCGGGTGGGCATTCTGGATGCCGACGTCTACGGGCCGAGCGTGCCCACGATGCTCGGGTTGTCGGGCAAACCGGACAGCCCGGACGGAAAGTCCATCCTGCCGATGCGTGCGCACGGCATCGAGGCGATGTCGATCGGCTTCCTGGTCGAGGCGGACACGCCGATGATCTGGCGCGGGCCCATGGCGACGTCGGCGCTCACCCAACTGCTCAACGACACGCTGTGGGGCGGGGACGAGGGCCTCGACTATCTGCTGGTCGACCTGCCGCCCGGCACCGGCGACATCCAGCTGACGCTCGCGCAGAAGATTCCGGTGGCCGGCGCGGTGGTCGTGACCACGCCGCAGGACGTGGCGACGCTGGACGCGCGCAAGGCGCTGAAGATGTTCGAGAAGGTCGAGGTCGCGGTGCTCGGACTCGTGGAGAACATGGCCCAGCACGTCTGTTCGAAGTGCGGTCACGTGGAGCATCTGTTCGGCAGCGGCGGCGGCGAGCGCATGGCGGCACAGTACGGTGTGCCGTTGCTGGGATCGCTGCCGCTGGAGATCGGCATCCGCGAGCAGGGGGATGCGGGCGTGCCGATCGTGGCCTCGGCGCCGGAATCGGCGGCCGCGCAGGCGTACCGCGATACCGCGCGACGTCTGGTCGTCGAGCTGGAGCGGCGGCCGCGGGTTTCGATCCCGATTTCGGCGTCACTGGTCTGAGGGCGGCGGCACCGGCCGCGCGTGCAGCCGGCACGTGATCGGAGGCTGCCGGCCCGGACGGACGTCGACCCGCGGCTTGCGCCTCGTACGGCACCTGGGGCCCGTGGAATCGTCGGCGCCCTGAAGGGGGCCGGGCGTTGCCGGTGCGATACCCGCCGAGAGCGCGCGGGTCTCGCGCTCGCAATACCGCCCGGCCGCGCATGGCGGATGCGGCTCCGATCGGCTGCGGCCCGGGGGTGACGCGGGACGGGCGGCACGGCGACAATAGGCGTTCCCGTCCGCGCCGCAGGCCCCCGACCCGATGACCATCAAGAGCGACCGCTGGATCCGCCGCATGTCCGAACAGCCCGGCGGCATGATCGAGCCGTTCGAGGCGGGGCAGGTCAAGCAGGCGGACGGACAGCGGATCGTCAGCTACGGCACGTCGAGCTACGGCTACGACGTGCGTTGCTCGCGCGAGTTCAAGGTGTTCACCAACATCAACTCGACGATCGTCGATCCCAAGCACTTCGATCCGAAGAGCTTCGTCGACGTGGTGGGCGACGAGTGCATCATCCCGCCGAATTCGTTCGCGCTCGCGCGCACCGTCGAGTACTTCCGCATTCCGCGCGACGTGCTGGTGGTGTGCCTGGGCAAGAGCACCTACGCGCGCTGCGGCATCATCGTCAACGTCACGCCGCTGGAGCCGGAGTGGGAAGGCCACGTGACGCTCGAATTCAGCAACACCACGCCGCTGCCCGCGCGTATCTACGCGAACGAGGGCGTGGCGCAGATGCTGTTCTTCCAGTCCGACGAGGTCTGCGAGACCTCGTACCGCGACCGGGGCGGCAAGTACCAGGGCCAGACCGGCGTCACCCTGCCGCGCACCTGAGGTCGACTCGGGGGGCTGACGCTGCCGCGACATCGAAGGTCGCGTCTCGTGTCGAGCGTTGACGCTGCAGCGGGCCGGGCTTCCGGCGTCTGCGAACACATCTTATGGATCGCCAAGGCTCCGCGGTCTGCCAGGACTCGCGTTGCGCATTGCGCTGCGTGCGACCGCGCGGAGCCGCATCCGTCGCCGGGCGCGGCGACTGTGCGGTGAAGCGTGGACCTGCGCCCGGTAGCCGCTTCGCGCTGCTCGAGACGTCGCGCCATTCGCCTCGCTGTCCGCGCCGGTGCGGCGCTCGGCGCCCTTGTCCGCGCGCGCAGCAAGGGCGCGTGCCAGCGGACCCGGCTGCGTGCACGCGGCGGCGCGGACCGGCGCTGCGCGTTGCAAGCGGCGCTGGCGGGCTGCGTGCGCGTGACCGCAGGTACGAGCTGCTCGCACCGTGCAGCGCCCGCGAACGGCATGAATGTGCCCGGGCGGCGGCACGTCGGCGGCGGCGCGGCGCGACCAGCTGCGCCGTAGGCCGCGGGGGCGCCTATGCCGGCAGATGCCGGGTCAGCACGCTGATCCGCTCGACCAGCTGCTCGGGCGAGTAGGGCCGCGCCGCAACCCGGCCCCAGACCGGCGCAGGCCAGGCGGGATCGTCCTGGTTGCGCCCGATCACGTGCACATGCAGTTGCGGCACGAGGTTGCCCAGCGCCGCGACATTGAGCTTGAACGGCTGGAACGCGGCGCGGAGCGCGCGTGCGGCGAGGTCGATCTCGTCGGTGAGCGTCCGCCGCTGTGCCGCGTCCAGGTCGATGAGTTCGCGCGCATCGGCGACACGCGGCACCAGGACCAGCCACGGATAGTTGGCATCGTCCATCAGGCGCAGTTCGCACAGGTCCAGGCTGGCGAGGGGATGGGTGTCGTCGGCGAGGCGCGGGTCCAGGGTGTATCCGGCAGGCAGGGACATGGCGATCCGTCCTTCAGCGCAGGGCTGTGGCGAGGAATTTCATCGTCCGGCGGCGTGCATCCGCAGCGCTGTCGGGCGCGTAGTGGGCGGGGTCGACGTCGCGGTTGAAGCCGTGGCCGGCGGGGTAGACGTGCACCTCGGCCGCGGGTTGCCGCTGGCGATGCGCCTCGATGTCCGCGGGCGGAATGCTGGCGTCCTCCGCGCCGAAGTGGAACAGCATCGGCGCCTGCAGCACTTCGTCCAGGACGGGAACGGTGCGCGCGCCGTAATAGCTCACCGCCGGCAGCCCCAGGCGCGTGTTGGCGAGGAAGGCCAGCGTACCGCCCCAGCAGAAGCCGACCGCCGCGATCTGCCGGTGGCCGTCCTGGCGCAGCAGGTCGCGCGTTGCGCGCAGGATGCCGACCGCGGCGTCGAGCCCCAGTTCGCCGGCCAGGCGGCGGCCTTCGGCGAAGCCGTCGTCGTCGTAGCCGAGCTCGACGTTGCGGGACACGGGGTCGAACAGCGCCGGCGCGATCGCCACGTAGCCCGCCGCGGCGTAGCCGTCGGCGATGCTGCGGATGTGGGCGTTGACCCCGAAGATCTCCTGGATCACGACGACCGCGCCCTTGGCGGCGGCCTTGTGCGGCGGATCGGCGCGCCAGGCGGCGACCGGCCCGGAGGGTGTGGCGACGACGATGTCCCGACCCATGCCAACCTCCGACGTGTTCATCAGACCGGCCCGAGTCTAACCGAGGCTCCGGGCCACCGCGGGCACGCGAAGCCGGGCGGTATACTGCGCGGTCCGTCCGCCTCGCCGCGCCGGCGCTCCGCCGCCCGTTCGCGCGCCGGCGACCCGTCTCCTGTCCAGCCACGGTCCCCATGTCCGCAGCCAATCCCAAGGTCGGTTTCGTCAGTCTCGGCTGCCCGAAAGCCCTCGTCGATTCCGAACGCATCCTCACCCAGTTGCGGGTGGAGGGCTACGACATCGTACCCAGCTACGACGATGCCGATGTCGTCGTCGTCAACACCTGCGGCTTCATCGACTCGGCGGTGACCGAATCGCTGGATGCGATCGGCGAGGCCATCGCCGAGAACGGCAAGGTCATCGTGACCGGGTGCCTGGGCAAGCGCGAAGAGGTGATCCGCGAGGCGCACCCGGGCGTGCTGTCGATCAGCGGGCCGCAGGATTACGGCTCGGTGATGCGCGCGGTCCACACGGCCGCGCCACAGGTGCACAACCCCTTCGTCGATCTGGTGCCGCGGCGCGCGGCGGCCGACGACATCGGCATCAAGCTCACGCCCAAGCATTACGCGTATCTCAAGATTTCCGAAGGCTGCAACCACCGCTGCAGCTTCTGCATCATCCCGTCGATGCGCGGCGACCTGGTCTCGCGTCCGGTTGACGACGTGCTGCGCGAGGCCGAGAAGCTGGTGCGCGGCGGCGTGCGCGAGCTGCTGGTGATCTCGCAGGACACGTCCGCCTACGGCGTCGACGTGCGTTACGCCGAACGCACCTGGCGCGAGCGTCAATACGCGACGCGCATGAAAGCGCTGTGCGAAGGCCTGTCGGAACTGGGCGTGTGGACGCGCCTGCATTACGTGTACCCGTATCCGCACGTCGACGACATCATTCCGCTGATGACCGAGCGCCATGCCGACGGCATGCCCAAGCTGCTGCCGTATCTCGACGTGCCGCTGCAGCACGCCAGTCCGCGCATTCTCAAGCTGATGAAGCGGCCCGGCGCGATCGACAAGACCCGGGAGCGCATCGCGCGCTGGCGCGAGATCTGCCCGGAGCTGACGATCCGCAGCACCTTCATCGTCGGCTTCCCCGGTGAGACCGAGGACGATTTCCAGCAGCTGCTGGATTTCCTCGACGAGGCGCAACTGGACCGTGTCGGCGCGTTCGCGTATTCGCCGGTCGAGGGCGCCACCGCGAACGCGCTGCCGGATGCGGTGCCCGAAGAGGTGAAGCAGGCGCGTCTCGCGCGCTTCATGGAGAAGCAGGCCGAGATTTCCACCGCGCGGCTCGAAGCCAAGGTCGGCAGCGTGCAGACCTGTCTGGTGGACGTGGTCGACGGCGAACTGGCGATCGCGCGCACGATGGGCGACGCGCCCGAGATCGACGGCGTCGTGCAGATCCAGGACGGCCGCGACGCCGGCCTGCAGCCGGGCGATTTCGTCGATGTCGCGATCATGGGCAGCGACGAGCACGACCTCTACGGCGAGGTTGACGAGGTGCTGGGTTGAGCCGCGGCGTGGTCCTGGCCCTGTCGGCGCTGGTCCTCGCGCTGGGCGCCGGTGCCGCGCAGGCCGACGGACTCAGCGGGACCTATCGTCCGGCGGGCGACACGGGCTCCCTGCCGGCCGGCGCGCAGCTCACCGTGCGCGCCGAAGGTCGCGGCTGGCTGGCGATGTTCCAGGGCGAAGGACTGGCGCTGTTGCCGCTCGCCGGGTTCGAACAGGCCGGCCTGTTCCCGGGCGTGCCGGCGGCTGCCGGCCTGCGATGCGCGTCGTCGGCGGCGTTCCTGCTGTGCCGCGTGGCGCCGGGCACCGAACTGCCGGACAAGGGCTTCACGTCGCGGACCGGCTGGTTCATGGCGTTCTCCGACCGGCAGATCTTCGACATGGAGCGGGTCGACTGATGCTGCCGTGGGGCGCGCGACGGCGCGTTGAACGGCGTACGCGACGCCCGGCAAGGCCCGGCCTGCAAGCGCGTTCGTAGCGACCCGCAGCGGGCGTGCCGTCAGGGCGGCGGGTCTCCGCTGGCGCGGAATTCCGCGTCGACCGTGTCGAGGTAGGTCCAGACCGCCGATTCGATCGCGTCGAGCGCGCTGATCGCACCGGGCAGTCGTTCGCGGCCGCCGTCGCCGCCGTCGTCGCGCATGCGCCCGGACGCGTTGTAGTCGACCAGGGATTGCCACGCCGGCAGGCGCGCGTCGACGGTGTCCAGCAGCGCCCGCAGCGCCGCGTCCGACCGGGTGTCGCCGGGCAGCGCCAGGGCGGCGCCGGCCCGCGCTTCGAAGTCGGGACCGAAATGATGCGTGTCGCTGCGCGCCCGCCAGAACGCGCCCAGCCGGAATCGCTCGTCGTCCGCGGCGCGCGGGCTGCGCGGCGGCGGACCCCGTTCGATCGGAAACCCGCGCAGGCGCTGCGCGATGGCCGCATGGGCCTGCGCCTTCGGCGCCGACGCGTCGGCGGTGGGCAGCGCGGGTTCTGCGGAACGGGGCGCGGATCGGGCGGCGCCGTCATCAGGCGCGCGGTCTCCAGCGCAGGCCGACACACCGGCCAGCGCCAGCGCCGCGAGTGCCACGCGCAGGCCGTGCGGCCAGCGCCGCGCCCCGAGCGTGCAGGCGTTCACCGGCCGTAGTCCACCGCCAGCACCGCGAATACGCGCCGTCCGCCGGGCAGTTCGACCGCGAACTCGTCGTCGACGCGCTTCTTCAGCAGCGCGCGGGCCAGCGGCGAATCGATGCTGATCCAGCCGAGCCGCGCATCCGTCTCGTCCGGGCCGACGATGCGGTAGCGGCTGCATTCGCCGCTGTCGACGTCTTCCAGTTCGACGTGCGCGCCGAAGAACACGGCGTCCGGATCGGTCGGTGCGGTGTCGACCACGCGCAGCGCTTCCAGCCGCTTGCTGAGGTAGCGCACGCGGCGGTCGATCTCGCCCAGCTGTTTCTTGCGGTAGGTGTATTCGGCGTTCTCCGAACGGTCGCCCTCGGCCGCCGCGGCCGACAGTGCACGCACGACTTCGGGGCGGCGCACGCGCCACAGATCGTCGAGTTCGGCCTTCAGCCGCGCATGCCCCTCGGGCGTGATCAGCGCGGTGCTTTTCTCTGCGGGCGGGCGCCAGCGGCTCATCGCACGCTCACTTCAGCCGGATCCCGCCGAGGATGTTGCGCATGATCCGGTTGGTGACCGTGCGCACCGCCTGCTTGCCCGCGGCCTGCACCGCGCCCTGGCGCCGGTTGGTGCCGAACAGGAACTCGTTGACCATGCGGCCGATGCCGCCTTCGTTCGACGACGCCTGACTGCCCGCGTTTCCGCCCGTCGCCGGCGGAGCATCGACAGCGCTGGCTTCGGCGCGCTGGGCCAGGCGTTCGGCCGCCGATTCGCGGTTGATCGCGGTGTCGTACTTCGCGCCCACCGGACTGCCGGCGCGCACCGTCGCGCGCTCGGCATCGCTGATCGCGCCCATGCGGCACCGCGGCGGCGCGATCAGCACGCGCTCGACGGGCATCGGCACGCCCGTGTCCTGCAGCATCGAGACCAGCGCCTCGCCGGTGCCCAGCGTGGCGATGGTGGCGGCGACGTCGAGCGCCGGGTTGGCGACGAAGGTCTGCGCGGCCGTGCGCACGGCTTTCTGGTCGCGCGGCGTGTAGGCGCGCAGGGCGTGCTGCACGCGATTGCCGAGCTGGCCGAGCACCGCATCGGGCACGTCGTCGGGGAACTGCGAGCAGAAGTACACGCCGACGCCCTTGGAGCGCACCAGCCGCACCACCTGCTCGATGCGCTGCTGCAGCGCCGCTGGCGCGTCGCCGAACAGCAGATGCGCCTCGTCGAACACGAACACCAGTTTCGGCCGGTCGAGATCACCGACCTCGGGCAGGGTCTCGTAGAACTGCGACAGCAGCCACAGGAGGAAGGTCGCGTACAGCCGCGGTTTGAGCAGCAGCCGGTCGGCGGCCAGGATGCCGATCACGCCGCGGCCGTCGGTGCGGGTGCGCATCAGATCGGCCAGCTCCAGCGCAGGCTCCCCGAAGAATTGCGTGCCGCCATCCTGGTCCAGGCGCAGCAGCGCACGCTGGATCGCCGCGATCGACGGCGCGCTGACCAGGCCGTATTCGGTGGAGACGGTCTTGCGCTCTTCGGCAACGAGGCCCAGCAGCGCACGCAGATCGTCGAGGTCGAGCAGCAGCAGGCCGCGGTCGTCGGCCAGCTTGAATACGATGTCGAGCACGCCCGACTGGGTGTCGTTGAGTTCGAGGATGCGCGCCAGCAGCGTCGGCCCCATCTCGCTGACCGTCGTGCGCACCGGATGGCCGGAGACGCCGAACAGGTCCCAGAACACGACGGGACTGGCCTCGGGCACATAGCCGTCGACGTCGAGTTGCGCGGCGCGCTGGAGAACGCGGTCCGAGCCGTCGCCCGCCACGGCCAGTCCGGCCACGTCCCCCTTCACATCGGCCATGAACACCGGCACGCCGATGCGCGAGAACCCCTCGGCCAGCGTCATCAGCGTGACCGTCTTGCCGGTGCCGGTGGCGCCGGCCACCAGGCCGTGGCGGTTGGCGAGCCGCGGCAGCAGATGCACCGGGCCGGCGTCCGGTGTGGTGACGGCCTTGCCGACGAGGATCGGATCCATGCGCGTGGTCCAAAAAGCGATGCCGCGATTCTAGCGAGTGCGTCACGCCACGCGCCTTGCCCCGTTTCGACGGCGGGGGCTACCCTGCGTGCCCCGTTCGCAGGACCCCGTGCCGATGCCCATGCCCGTTTCCCTGATCGCCCGACTCGGTGCATCCGCGCTCGTGCTGGCCCTCGGCGGCCACACCGCCGATGCGAATGCGCAATCGCGCCGGGACCGGGAGGCCAGCGAAGCGCTCGAACAGCGCATGGTCGAGGCCGAGGCGCGTTACCGCCAGGCGCTGGTGCAGATCGCCAACGACGATCCCGCGGGTCTCGATGCGAGCAACGCCGCGCTGGAGGACATGGAGGACGTGATCCTGGCCTGCGAGCGCCAGCGCGGCTGTGGCGTGTCGCAGCTGCTGACGAGCTACAAGCGCCTGCTCAAGGCCGATGCCGATGCCCAGGCCGGGCAGGGCGCCGACGGCAGCGCCCCCGCGCGTCCGGAGGACGGCGCGCTGCCGACCGCCGACGTGCCGGCCGCGGCCAGCGCCGCCGCGCTGCTCACCGAGGACGAGCGCTTCAAGCGCATGGTCGAACTCAATCCGGCCGTGCAGGCCTCGATCCGCCGCTGGCTCACCGACATGCGCGTGTCGTTGATCACCAGCCACGAGAACTACCAGTACATGCGTCATCTGATGTCGCCGGCATTCAAGCGCAGCGGCCTGCCCGAGGCGCTGCTGTTCGGCATCCTGGCCAAGGAATCCAACGGCCGCGTGCATGCGCGCTCGCGCGCCGGCGCCGCCGGGCCGCTGCAGTTCATGCCCGCCACCGGGCGCCGCTTCGGTCTCGGCCCGGACGGCACCGGCTTCGATACGCGTTACGACCCGCGACTGGCCGCCGACGCGGCCGCCGGCTACCTCAACGAACGCTTCGCCCAGCACGGCAAAGAGATCGAATACTGGCTGGCTGCCTACAACGGCGGCGAGGGGCGCGCGCTGCGCGTCTACCGCGAGGCCAACGGGCGCCGGTTCTGGGATCCGGACATCTACAACCAGTTCCCGGCCGAAACCAAGGACTACGTGCCGATGGTGATCGCGGCGGCCTGGCTGTACCTGCACCCCGAGGAATACGGCCTGAGCTTTCCGCGGGTGGACGCCCGACCGGCGACGTTCACGCTGGAGCGCCCCGCCTCGGTCTACGAGCTGACGATCTGCCTGGGCAACGGCACCACCCGCGACGGTTACATGCGCGCGCTGCGCAACCTCAATCCCAGCTACGAACCGGAAACGCTGATTCCGGCCGGTACCACGCTCAACGGCACCGTGCGCATGGCCGGCCTCTACCGCCAGTGGTGCGCGCGCGGCGCGCGGGCCGATCTCGCCGCGCAGCTGGTCAACAGCGATCCGCGTGCGGCGATCGTGCGCACCGGCGCGATCGAGGTGCTGCCGGCGAGCGACGACGCGCCACCGGCGGCGATCGCGCCCGCACCGGCCGCCCCGCGTCCGCCGCAGGCCGCGTCGACACCGGCGCGCAGCCACCGCGTCGCCCGCGGCGAGACCCTCGGTGCGATTTCCCAGCGCTACGGCTGCGACACGGCCACGCTGGCGCGCGCGAACAACCTGCGGGCGCCGGCGTACGCGCTGCGGCAGGGCCAGTCGCTGACGCTGGAAGGCTGCACGCGCTGACCGCCGCTCCGGCGCATGGCGGGCGGTGCGTGCCGCACCTCGCTGCCGCGCTGCGCGGCGTCCCCGCGCGACGACTCTCGCGGCGGGCGCCGGGCGGTGACGCACCTGGCCGCGTCCCCTGACGACACCGCGCTGCGTGATCGTCGCGCGTCACGGGCACGCCGCTGCAGATCGCGGCGGGATGCCCCGGCATGTGAAACGTCGCTGCCGCAGGCAAGTGCGGCCTCCGTTACGGGCCGATGCGTCGATGGCGGCGGAGTGCCCCTGGATCCATCCGCTCCGCCCGGTGCGCGGGCGTGCGTCCCGCTTCAGGCGGTCGTGCGCCGCGCCAGTGCCTGGCCGAGGCGCACCGGCGATTCGGCGTGCAGCGACGGTTCGAGTTCGGCCACGCCCCTGGGCAACAGGACGACGACGGTCGAGCCGTAGTTGAAGCGGGCCATCTCCTCGAAGCGCTGCAGCGTGATGTTCCGGCCGCGGTAGTCCTTGCGCTGGAGGCGATCGCCGTAGGCCGGAATCTCTTCGCCGCTCCACACCGTTTCCACACCGGACACCAGCAAGGCGCCGACCATCACCTGGACCATCGGCCCGAAATCGGTGTCGAAATGGCACACCAGCCGCTCGTTGCGTGCGAACAGCCGCGGCACCCTGGCGACCGCGGCGGTGCCGACGCTGAACAACCGCCCCGGCACGTGCACGGTTTCGCGCAGCGTGCCCGTCCACGGCATGTGCACGCGGTGGTAGTCGCGCGGAGACAGATAGACCGTGGCGTAGACACCGTCGAGAAACGGCGCCGCGTCGGCCGCGTCACCGAGCAGCTCGGCCACGGTGAACGACTGGCCCTTGGCCTGGAAGATGCGTCCGGCCTCGATCGGGCCGCACTGGCTGATGTGGCCGTCGGCCGGCATCAGCAGCGCGCGCGGATCGGGATCGGGCACGCGCGCGCCTTCGCGCAGCGCACGGGTGAAGAAGGCGTTGAAGCTGGCGTAGGAGGCCGGGTCCGCGTCCGCCGCTTCCGACAGGTCCACACCGAACTTGCGCACCACTGTGTCGATCAGCCAGCGCCGCGTGCGCGGGTTCTGCGAATACGCCAGCCGCCGTGCCAGTGACGAGAGGTAACGGTGCGGCAGGGCGTAGGTCAGCTTGGTGACGAGACTCATGGGCGCGATTCCGCGGTCAGTTTGGCAAGGTCGGCCGCGATCGCCTCCGGCTGCGGCGTTTCGGCATTGAGCACGCGGCCCGAGACCACGCCGGCCATGCGGCCCTGCGGGTCGAGCACCGCCAGCGACGCACTGTGGTCGATGGTGTAGGCGCCGTCGGGCGCGGCTGCATCGAGCGGCACGCGGGCGAACACCATCGACAGTGATCGGGTGAAGGCCTCCAGCGCGGGCACGTCGGCCGTCGCGACCAGGGTGTCGCGATGGAAGGCGTGGGCGTAGTCGCCGAGACGCTCCGGCGTATCGCGCTCGGGATCGACGGAGACGAACAGCACGCGCGGACGGATCGCCTCGGGCAGCGCTTCCCACTGGCGCTGCGCCTGGGCGAGGTGGGTCAGCGTCATCGGGCAGATGTCCGGGCACTGGGTGAAGCCGATGAACACCAGCGTCCAGTGGCCCGCGAGTTCACCCGGCAACAGCTGGGTGCCGTCGGACTGCTGCAGCGCGAAGCCGGGAATCTCGCGTGGCTGCGGATACAGCTGCACGACCTCGAGTTCGCTCTGCGCGCCCGCGGGCGCGGCGACGAACCAGCGCTGCGCCGCCAGCAGGCCGAGGCCGCCGGCCAGCGCGACGCAGAGAATGACCAGGGTGGTGCGGTTGAACATCGCCGGATCCGTGTCGGGTGCCGTCCATGATACCCGGCGCGCTGGCGCCGCCCCCGCGGCGCTGTCGCGCGTCTCGCGGCGACGCGCGGGCACGGTGCGGCATCTCGCTCGGCGCGCATCGGACGGTCGCCGTGGTCGGCGGCGCGCGCGGGCTGGAATCCGGGCGGAACCGGCGCTGACCTATACTTCCCGGCCATCACGCCGTCCCCCGAGCCCCGCGCGCGCCATGACCGAAGAACTGCAGACCATCGTCGACCTGATCCGCTACGGCGCCAGCCGTTTCAATGCCGCCGGGCTGACCTTCGGCCACAGCTACGACAACGCGATCGACGAGGCCACCCAGCTCACCCTGCACGCGCTGCACCTGCCGCACGATCTCAGCCCGGTCTACGGCCAATCGCGGGTCACGCTGGCGGAAAAGGAAGACGTGCTCGGTCTGTTCCTGCGCCGCATCGAGGAACGCGTGCCGGCGGCGTATCTGACCGGCGAGGCCTGGTTCGCGGGACTGAGCTTCAAATCCGACGCGCGTGCACTGGTGCCGCGTTCGCCGATCGCCGAGCTGATTCTCGGCGGCTTCGAGCCGTGGCTCGGCGGGCGCGAGGTGCGCCGTGCGCTGGACCTGTGCACCGGCTCGGGCTGCATCGCGATCGCGATGGCGCACCACAATCCCGACTGGCACGTCGACGGCGTGGATCTCAGCGACGAGGCCCTGTCGCTCGCCGCCGAAAACGAGAAGCGCCTTGAGGTGCGCAATACGCGTTTTCTCAAGTCCGACCTGTTCGACGGCCTGCAGGGCGAGCATTACGACCTGATCGTCACCAATCCGCCCTACGTCACCAACGACGAGACCGACGCGCTGCCGAAGGAGTACTCCTACGAGCCCGAGATGGGCCTGCGCGCCGGCGACGACGGCCTCGATCTGGTGCTGAAGATCCTGCGCGACGCGCCGCGGCATCTCACCGAGGACGGCCTGCTGATCTGCGAGGTCGGCGAGTCCGAGCAGCATCTGGTGAAGCTGCTGCCGGAGCTGCCGCTGATGTGGATCGAGTTCCAGGTCGGCCAGATGGGCATCTTCGTCGTCGAGCGCCACGACCTGGTCACCCACAGCGCGCGCATCACCCAGCTCGCGGCCGAGCGTGAGGCCGCGACGTCGGCCGCGGTCGAGGCGACGGGGAGCGCGGGAGCGGGCCTGTTCTGAGGCCCACCGTCATCCCGGCGAGCCCCGGGATTCCGTGGCTTCCACGGTGTCCGGGCCTTCCGGGCGACGTTTCGAGGGCCGCGATCAGCGTCGCCGGAGTCCCGCGTGACCAGAGCTGCGTCTGTTGAAAGCCGCAGGGATGACGGCGGGCCGGGTCGAACGCGACTGCCGCAAGGTCGACCCGTCACGGTGCGTCCACGCATCACGCCGGCGCGTTAAGCTTGCCGGCCCCGCGTTTCCATGCCGCGCGACCACGCGCCACTCATGTCCAGCAACCGCTTCGGCCAACTGTTCTCCGTCACCACCTTCGGCGAAAGCCACGGGCCGGCGATCGGCTGCGTGGTCGACGGCTGCCCGCCCGGCATCGCGCTGGCGGCCGAGGATTTCGAACACGATCTCGCACGGCGCGCGACCGGCAGGAGTCGCCACACCTCGGCGCGACGCGAAGCCGATGCGGTGGAGATCCTCAGCGGCGTGTACGAAGGCCGGACCACCGGTACGCCGATCGCGCTGCTGATCCGCAACACCGACGCGCGCAGCAAGGACTACGGCAACATCGCCCAGCAGTTTCGGCCCGGCCATGCGGATTACGCCTACTGGCAGAAGTACGGCATCCGCGATCCGCGCGGCGGCGGGCGCTCGTCGGCGCGCGAGACCACGATGCGCGTCGCCGCGGCGGTGATCGCCAAGAAGTGGCTCGACGAGCGCTACGGCGTGCGCGTGCACGGCTATCTGTCGCAGCTCGGCGAGATCGTGCCGGCGCGCGTCGACGGCGCCGCGATCGACTGGGACGTCGTCGAATCCAACCCGTTCTTCTGGCCCGACGCCGCGCAGGTTTCGGACCTCGAAAGCTACATGGACGCGCTGCGCAAGTCCGGCGACTCGGTCGGCGCGCGCGTGACCGCCGTAGCCGACGGCGTGCCGCCGGGCTGGGGCGAACCGGTCTACGGCAAGCTCGACGGTGAACTGGCCGCGGCGATGATGTCGATCAATGCGGTCAAGGGCGTCGAGATCGGCGCCGGCTTCGCGTCGATCGTCCAGAAGGGCAGCGAACACCGCGATCTGATGACGCCGCAGGGGTTCACCTCCAATCACGCCGGCGGCGTGCTCGGCGGCATCAGCACCGGCCAGCAGATCGTGGTGTCCACCGCGTTCAAGCCGACGTCGAGCCTGCGCCTGCCGGCCGACGGTCTGGATACCGATGGCCACGTGGTCAAAGTGATCACCACCGGCCGCCACGACCCGTGCGTCGGCATCCGCGCGACGCCGATCTGCGAGGCGATGCTGGCCCTGGTGCTGATGGACCAGGCGCTGCGCCATCGCGCGCAGTGCGGTGATGTCGGCATCGTGACGCCGCGCATTCCCGGACGCGTCGATGGCTGAGCGACGGCCGAGGGTCTGGGTGTCGCAGCCGCTGTTCGACGATGTCGTCGCGCGCCTGCACGACCATTTCGACGTCGACCAGGTCGCTGCCGTGCATGAGCACGACGCGGCCGGCATCGCGGCCGCGCTGGGCGACGTCGACGGCGCGCTGGTGACGCTGAACGAGCGCGTCGGACGTGACGAGATCGCGAACGCGACGAAGCTGCGCGCGGTCGCCAACGTCGGCGTCGGCTACGACAATCTCGACATCGATGCGCTGCATGCGCGCGGCATCGTTGCGACGAATACGCCGGACGTGCTGACCGAAACCACCGCCGATTTCGGCTTCGCGCTGATGATGGCCGCTGCGCGTCGCGTCACCGAGGCCGAGCGCCATCTGCGCGCCGGCCGGTGGCAGGGCTGGAACTTCAAGGGCCTGCTCGGCGCCGATCTGCACGGCAGCACGCTGGGCATCCTCGGCATGGGCCGGATCGGGCAGGGCATCGCCAGGCGTGCGTCCGGCTTCGAGATGCGCGTGCTCTACCACAACCGCAGCCGCCTGCCGGCCGATATCGAGCGCGACTGCAGGGCGGAGTACGTCGACTTCGACACGCTGCTCGCGCAGGCCGATCACCTGGTGCTGGTGCTGCCGTATTCGGCCGCCAGCCACCACATCGTCGATGCCGCCGCACTGGCGAAGATGAAGCCGACCGCGACGCTGACCAACATCGCGCGCGGCGGCATCGTCGACGAACCCGCGCTGGCCGACGCGCTGGGCAGCGGTCGACTGGCGTCGGCCGCGCTCGACGTGTTCGAGGGCGAGCCTGCGGTCGATCCGCGCCTGCTCGCGCTGGACACCATCGTGCTCACGCCGCACATCGCCAGCGGCAGTCTCACCACGCGCCGCGCGATGGTCGCACTCGCCGTCGACAATCTGATCGCCGCGCTGGGCGCCGGACCGGAGGCCGGGCGTCCGCCGACGCCGATCGTGCCTGCCGCGACCGGCGGCAAAGACGCGAAACGTCCGGGAACCGCCTGAGCGTCCAGGGCGGTTCCCCGAACCCGATCCAGTGCAGTGCCCGCGCCACGCGCGGACCCGACTCCAGACTTTCCAGAGACCCGTCCATGTCCAGTTCCCAGCCCCGCCGTTTCCGCGTTGCCGTCGTCGGTGCCACCGGCGCCGTCGGCGAGACCATGCTGTCGATCCTCGCCGAGCGCGCGTTCCCCGTGTCCGAGCTCGTCGCGCTCGCCAGCGAGCGCTCGGCCGGCACCACCGTGAAGTTCGGCGATGACGACATCGTCGTGCAGGACCTCGCCACCTTCGATCCGGCCGGCGTCGACATCGCGCTGTTCTCCGCCGGCGGCGACACCAGCAAGGCCTTTGCTCCGAAGTTCGCCGCGGCCGGCGCCGTCGTCATCGACAACAGTTCGGCCTTCCGCTACGACGACGACGTGCCGCTGGTCGTCAGCGAGGTCAATCCCGACGCGGCGCGCACGCGTCCGCGCGGCATCATCGCCAACCCCAACTGCTCGACGATGCAGATGCTGGTCGCGCTGGCGCCGCTGCACCGCCGCGCCGGGATCGTGCGCATCAACGTCTCGACCTACCAGTCGGTCTCGGGCGCGGGCCGCTCGGCGATGGAAGAGCTGGGCCGGCAGACCGGCGATCTGCTGAACTTCCGTGACATCGACCCGCAGAAGTTCCCGGTGCAGATCGCGTTCAACCTGATCCCGCAGATCGATGCGTTTCTCGAGAACGGCTTCACCAAGGAGGAGATGAAGCTGGTCTGGGAGACCCACAAGATCCTCGGCGACGCCAGCATCCGGGTGAACCCGACCGCGGTGCGCGTGCCGGTGTTCTACGGCCATTCGGAGGCGGTCGCGGTCGAGCTGCGCGAGCGCATCAGCGTCGACGAGGCGCGCGCGCTGCTGGCGGCGGCGCCGGGTGTCGAGGTCGTCGACGACCGCACCGCCGGCGGCTATCCGACCCCGGTCACGCATGCGTCGGGCCGCGATCCGGTGTTCGTCGGGCGCATCCGCGAGGATCTCTCGCATCCCAACGGCCTGAACCTCTGGATCGTCGCCGACAACATCCGCAAGGGCGCCGCGCTCAACGCGGTGCAGGTCGCCGAGCTGGTCGCGGCCGAGGGCTGATCGTTGCGGATCGGGAGGCCGCGCCGCTACAGTCGCCGGATGATCAGGGGAACCACCATCGTGCGCATCGCGCAGCGTCTGCTGCTGGCCGGCCTGTTGCTGGCCGTGGCCGGACCGGTGCTCGCGCTGGGCCTGGGACGCATCGAGGTGCGCTCGCAGCAGGGTCAGCCATTGCTGGCCGAGATCCCCATCGTCTCCAGCGACCCGGCCGAGCTGCGCGCGCTGCAGGCGCGGCTGGCCTCGCCGGAGACCTTTGCGCGCATCGGCCTGGAGCCGCCACAGGGACTGGTCTCGGATCTGCAGTTCAGTGTGGCGCTGGACCCGCGCGGACGGCCGGTGATCCGGGTCACCAGCGCCGCGCCGGTCACGCAGGAATCGCTGACCTTCCTGGTCGAGGTCGACTGGGGGCAGGGCCGGCTGGTGCGCGAGTACTCGGCCCTGGTGGCGGTGCCCGACACCCTGGCCGCACCGGCGCAGCCGGCGATCCAGGCGCCGGCGGTCGCACCGCCGGCGAGCATCGTGCGCGCGCCGGCGACCGCGCCGACGCCCGGTGCCGACTCTGCGGGCGAAACTGCCGCGTCGGCCGATGTCGCCGCCGGGGTGCCCGCCACGCCCGCGGCCCGTCCAGCGGCGTCGCAGGCCCCCGCCGTGCCCGGCGAACTCGCGCCGGTCCAGGCCGGCCAGACCCTGTCGGCGATCGCCGCGCCGCTGGCGGCCGAGGCGGGCATCACCGTCAACCAGGCGATGGTGCTGCTGCTGCGGAACAACCCGGAAGCGTTCATCGGCGGCAACCTCAACCTGGTGCGCCAGGGCGCGGTGCTGCGCGTGCCGGCGCGCGACCAGTGGACGGAATTCAGCGCGGCCGAGGCCAATGCCGTGGTGCGCGAGCAGGTGGGGCAGTGGCGCGAGATGCGCCGCCCCGCGCCGCAGCCCGACGCGGTCGGCGCGGACGCGGTCGCGGCCGGTGCGCCTGCCGCGGCGGACGCGCCCACGGGCGCCGGTCCCCAGGCCCGGCTCGAGATCACACCGCCGTCGGGCGATGCCCAGCGTGCGGGCACGCAATCCGGCATCGATGCCGGGGGTGGAGGGGACATGCTGCGTCAGGAACTGCAACAGGCCAACGAATCGATCGCCGCGCGGACCGCCGAGGTCGAGGAGCTGAAGGCGCGGCTGGCCGATCTGGAACAGCTGCAGGCGCAGCAGCAGCAGCTGATCGCGCTCAAGGATGCCGAGCTCGCGGCCGCGCAGCAGCGCATGGAGGCCAGCAATCAGGAGCAGGCGGCATCGGCCGCCTCGATTCCCTGGCTGTGGCTGGGCGTGGGCCTGCTGATCGTCGCCGCGCTCGCGTTCGTGCTGGGCCGTCGTGGACGGACGCCGGCGACCTTGCCCGGGCGCCGGCTCGACAGCGCCGCGCTCGCCGCCGGCATGCCGGGCGGTGGCGTGGCGCCGGCCTCGTCGCCGGCTCCGGCGTTCGTGGTCACGCCGACGGCGCCGCCGACGCCGGTCGCGCCGCCCGTGCCGGCAGCGGCCGGGCCGACCTGGCATGCCGGGCAGGGCAGCGCGCACCACCCGCAATCGTCCGCGCCGGCCGCAGTGGAGCCGCAGGCGGCGCCGGCGGTCGTCGTCGATGCGGAGGTGCCGGCCGATGTCGCGCCGTCGCCGCCGGCGCTGGATCCGGTGACGCCGCCGGTGGGCGTCGAGCGTCTGGAACTGGCACGCGCGTACCTCGATCTCGGCGATACCGACACCGCGCGCACGCTGCTGCAGGAAGTTCTCCACGGCGACGATCCCGGCGCGGCGACCGACGCGGCGCGGCTGTTGCGCACGCTGGACTGATCGGCCGGCAATGCGGATCGCGCTGGGCGTCGAGTACGACGGCAATGGCTTCCTCGGCTGGCAGCGCCTGAGCAAGGCGGGTGCGGGCGGACAGGAATCGGTGCAGGCGGCGCTGGAGACCGCGTTGTCACGGATCGCGAACCATCCGGTGGCCACGACCTGCTCGGGCCGCACCGACGCCGGCGTGCACGCGCGTTGCCAGGTGGTGCACTTCGACACCGAGGCCGAACGCGCGCCGCGTGCATGGATGCTCGGTGCGACCACGCTGATGCCGCCCCAGATCAGTGTGCGCTGGTGCCAGCCGATGCCCGACGATTTCAATGCGCGGTTCTCGGCCCGCGCCCGCCAGTACCGCTACCGCATCCTCAACCGGCCCGTACGTCCGGCGCTGCATCGCCAGTACCTGTCCTGGGAGCTGCGCCCGCTCGACGCCGACGCCATGCACCGCGCGGCGCAGGCGCTGCTGGGCGAACAGGACTTCTCCGCATTCCGCACCGTGCATTGCCAGGCGCCGCATGCGCGCCGCGAGCTGCAGCGGATCTCGGTGCACCGGATCGACGACGAAGTGGTGGTCGAGGTCCAGGCCAACGCATTTCTGCATCACATGGTGCGCAACATCGTCGGCTCGTTGCTGGAGATCGGCGCCGGGGCACAGTCCGAGGGCTGGATGGGTGAACTGCTCGCCGGTCGGGATCGCAGTCGCGCCGGCCCGACCGCGCCGGCCGCGGGCCTGGTGTTTCTGGGGCCGCTGTATCCGCCCGAATGGGCGTTGCCGGCCGAAGTGACGTTCGCGGCATGAGTGCATCCCCGTCCCCCGCGATCAAGTTCTGCGGTCTCACCCGGCGCGAGGACGTCGCGGCGGCGGTCGCGCTCGGCGTCGATTGCGTCGGCTTCGTGTTCGCCGCACGCAGCCCGCGGCGGCTGGACGTCGATGCGGCGCGCGCGCTGCGCGACGCGGTGCCGGCATCGGTGCGCCTGGTCGCCCTGATGATGGACGACCCCGCGTCGACGGTGGCCGAGGTGGTCGCTGCTGTCGCGCCCGATGTGCTGCAGTTCCACGGTGCCGAACCCGACGCGTTCTGCGCCGGCTTCGGCCTGCCGTATTGGAAGGCGATCGCAATGGGCGGCGCGCCGGCATCCGCGCTCGCGTCACTGCAGGCCTATCCACGCGCAGCGGCGTTGCTGTTCGACGGCCATGCGGCCGGCGAACCGGGCGGCGGTGGCCAGACCTTCGACTGGCAGGCGCTGCCGCGCTCGCTCGATCGTCCCTTCTGGCTGGCGGGCGGCCTCGATGCCGGCAACGTCGCGCAGGCCGTGGCCACGGCGCGTCCCGACGGTGTCGATGTCTCGAGCGGCATCGAGCGCGCACCGGGCCTCAAGGATCACGCGCGGATGCGCGCATTCGTCGAGGCCGTGCGCGGCGCCCGATAGCGCGCGTCGATGGGGGTGGAGCGGCGCCCGGGCGACTCCGGGTATGCGCGCCGGCGGGTCGGGTGTTCCGGGCAAGCCGCGGTCGCGCGCGAGCGCCTGGGCATGTCGTGGCAGGCGTCGCGTCGCAGGTCGAACGGGGCGCGCGCGCAGCCACACGATCGCGCTGGTTCTTCCTCGTCGCAGCGCTTGCGCGCGATGGCGCCTTCCGAAGCGAGCGTCCTGCCGGTTGCAGGCGCGCGCCTGGCCCAGGCCGGGGGCAAGCCGTGTCCGGACAACGCGACGCGGGCACGCCAGCCGAAGCCGCGCTCGCCGGTCGACGACAGGGCAGTTCCGCCGCCGATCGACACGATTGGCCCAGGCGCCCCGTGTAAGCGCGCTCGAGTAATGAGAATTGCCGGGAACGCCGATTCGCGCGCGAGCGCACGTGGACATGGCGAGCGGGCCACTGAACCGCGCGGGACGCGCGCGTGGCCGACATTGCAGCCGAGCGTCGCACGCCCGCACCGTCACGCCAGCTGCGCCCTCAGCCACGCCGCCAACGGGGCGAGGCGGGCATCCACCGCATCGCGGCGTGTGGCCAGTACCCAGTGCGCATCGGTCTCGACGAAGCCCCAGGGCGCCAGCAGGCGACCGGCCGCGATGTCGTCGGCCACGAGCTCCTGCGGCGCGATCGCAACGCCCAGGCCCGCGGTGGCCGCTTCCAGCAGGAAATACAGATGCTCGAACCCGGTCGCCAGCTGCGGCATGACGCCGGCGGCGCCGGCGCGCTCGGCCCAGGCCGGCCAGGCCTGCGGGCGCGACGCCGTGTGCAGCAGCGGCTCGTTCAGCAGCGCGGCCGGCGACAGCGCGGTGATGCGCGTCGCGTCCTCGAGACGTGGGCTCAGCACCGGACCGATCCGCTCGACCGCCAGCCGCTGCACCCGCCACGTCTCCGGCCATGGGCCGCTGCCGATCAGCAGGGCCGCATCGAGGCCGGGCAGGGACGGCGCGAAGCTGCCCTCGTGCGGCGACAGGTGCAGGGTCAGCGCCGGCAGTGCGCTCGCCAGCCGCGGCAGCCGCGGAATCATCCAGCGTGCCAGCAGGCTGCCCGGGCAGCCCAGCACCAGCGCGGCGTCGCCCCCGGTGCGCTGGATCGTGGCGATCGCGCTGCGCAGTTGCCCGAACGCGTCGCCGGCGGCGTCGCACAGCCGCGTCCCGGCGCCGGTCAGGCGCAGGCCGCGGCCCGCGCGTTCGAACAACGGTGTGCCGATCGCCTCCTCCAGCAGCCGCACCTGTCGGCTCACGGCGCCGTGGGTGACGTGCAGTTCGTCGGCCGCGCGGCTGAGGCTGCCCAGCCGGGCCGCGGCCTCGAAGGCGCGAAGTGCATTGAGCGGGGGCAGGCCATCGGCCGACATATGTGAGATTTACTGACGGATCGCGCAGATCTTATCGCTTATCGAGGCGGTGACCTGTGCGCTAGAGTGCAGATCACTCCTCGTCCTGCGACGGTCTGCCGTCGACCGCCATGTCCGCGATGCCGCTGTCCGATTACCACGCCTTCCCCGATGCGAACGGCCACTTCGGCCGCTACGGCGGGCGCTTCGTCGCCGACACGCTGATGGAGCCGATCGCGGAACTCGCGGCCGCCTACGACGCCGCGAAGGCCGATCCCGCATTCCAGCAGGCCTTCGACCGGGATCTCGCGCATTACGTCGGCCGGCCGAGCCCGATCTATCACGCGGAGCGCCTCAGCGAGGCCGTCGGCGGCGCACGCATCCTGCTCAAGCGCGAGGACCTGAACCACACCGGTGCGCACAAGATCAACAACACCGTCGGCCAGGCGCTGCTCGCCAGCCGCATGGGCAAGACCCGGATCATCGCCGAGACCGGCGCCGGCCAGCACGGCGTCGCCAGCGCCACGGTCGCCGCGCGCCTGGGCCTGGAATGCGTGGTCTACATGGGGGCCACCGATATCGAGCGGCAGAAGATCAACGTCTACCGCATGCGCCTGCTCGGCGCGCAGGTGGTGCCGGTGACCTCGGGTTCGGCGACGCTCAAGGACGCGCTCAACGAGGCGATGCGCGACTGGGTGTCCAATGTGCGCGACACCTTCTACATCATCGGCACCGTCGCCGGTCCCGACCCGTATCCGCGCATGGTCCGCGATTTCAACGCCATCGTCGGCCGCGAGGCGCGCGCGCAGATGCTGGCCGAATACGGCCGCCTGCCGGATGCGATCACCGCCTGCGTCGGCGGCGGCAGCAATGCGATCGGCCTGTTCCATGCGTTTCTCAATGACGCGGACGTGCGCATCGTCGGCGCCGAAGCCGCGGGCGACGGCATCGACACCGGGCGCCATGCGGCCTCGATCGCCGCCGGCCGGCCCGGCGTGCTGCACGGCAACCGCACCTACGTGATCTGCGACGACGACGGCCAGATCATCGAAACCCATTCGGTCTCCGCGGGCCTCGATTACCCGGGCGTCGGCCCGGAGCACGCCTTCCTCGCCGACGCCGGCCGTGCGCAGTACGTGGGCATCACCGACGACGAGGCCCTGGCCGCGTTCCACCAGCTCGCGAAGACCGAAGGCATCCTCGCCGCGCTCGAATCCAGCCACGCGATCGCCCAGGCGATCAAGCTCGCGCGCGAACTGCCCAGGGACGCGATCGTGCTCGCCAACCTGTCCGGCCGCGGCGACAAGGACGTGCACACCATCGCGCAGCGGGACGGCCTCGTGCTGTGAGTGCCCACGCCGAACCCGAGACGACACTGCCGGCCGCGGCAGCCCCCAGCACCGGATCGCCACGGACCCTGATGAACCGCATCGACACCCGCTTCGCCACGCTCCGCAGCGCCGGCCGCAAGGCCCTGATCCCGTTCTTCACCGCTGGCGATCCCGCGCTCGAAGCGAGCGTGCCGGTGATGCACGCCCTGGTCGCGGCCGGCGCCGACGTGATCGAGCTCGGCGTGCCGTTTTCCGACCCGATGGCCGACGGCCCGACGATCCAGCGCAGCTCCGAGCGCGCACTGGGGCGGGGCGCGGGCATGACCTACGTGCTCGACGCCGTGCGCGAGTTCCGGGCCAAGGACACCGTCACCCCGGTCGTGCTGATGGGCTACCTCAACCCCGTCGACATCCGCGGCGCGGACACGTTCGCCCGGCAGGCCGCGGCGGCGGGCGTCGACGGCGTGCTGCTGGTCGACCTGCCGCCCGAGGAAGCGGGCGACTTCCGCGCGGCGTTCGACGCGGCCGGGATCGCGCTGGTGCTGCTGGCGTCGCCGACGACGACCGACGCGCGCATGGAGGCCCAGTGCGACGGCGCCCAGGGCTATCTGTACTACGTCAGCTTCGCCGGGGTCACCGGGGCGGCCGACCGGCTCGACACCGCACAGGCCTCGGCCCGCCTGCGCCGGATCCGCGCAGCGAGCCGCGCGCCGGTCGTCGCCGGCTTCGGCATTCGCGATGCCGCGAGCGCCGCGGCGATGGCGATCGATGCGGACGGCGTGGTGGTGGGCAGTGCCCTGGTCGATGCCCTCGACGGCGCCGCGAGCGCCGAGGAGGCCGCCGCCCGCGCCGGGGCCTTCCTGGCGCCGCTGCGGGCGGCCCTCGACGCCGCCTGACTGCGCCTCGGGGGCAGGCCGGGCGTGCCCGGGCGGTCGGTTACACTTCCGCGCTTCACGGCCCCGTATCGGCCGTCGGGAGAAGACAGCCCATGTCCTGGTTGCAGAAGATCATGCCGCCGCGCATCCGCACCGATGCCGCCGCGGTCAAGAAGCGCAGCGTCCCCGAGGGGCTCTGGGAGAAGTGCGAGCGCTGCGGCACCGTCCTCTACGGGCCGGAGCTGGAGGAGAACCTCGAGGTCTGTCCGAAGTGCGCGTTCCATCGGCCGATCCGCGCCCGCGCGCGGCTGAAGACGTTCCTCGACGCCGGCTCGGGCCGCGAGATCGCCGGCGAACTCGGCCCCACCGATGTGCTGAAGTTCAAGGACCAGAAGAAGTATTCCGAGCGCATCAAGGCCGCGCAGCGCGCCACCGGCGAGCGCGATGCGCTGGTCGTCATGGAGGGCCTGCTGAAGGCACGCCCGATCGTCGCCTCGGCCTTCGATTTCGCCTACATGGGCGGCTCGATGGGCTCGGTGGTCGGTGAGCGCTTCACCCGCGGCGCGGAGCGCGCGCTGGAGATCGGCAGCCCGTTCGTGAACTTCTCCGCCAGCGGCGGCGCGCGCATGCAGGAAAGCCTGTTCTCGCTGATGCAGATGGCCAAGACCTCGGCGGCGCTCGGCCGCCTGCGCGCCGCGGGCCTGCCCTACATCTCGGTGATGACCCATCCCACGACCGGCGGCGTCTCCGCGTCGTTCGCAATGCTCGGCGACATCAACATGGCCGAACCCGAGGCGCTGATCGGCTTTGCCGGTCCGCGCGTGATCGAGCAGACCGTGCGCGAGACGCTGCCCGAAGGCTTCCAGCGCAGCGAGTTCCTGCTCGAGCACGGCGCGATCGACCAGATCTGCGACCGTCGCGAGCTGCGCGACCGCATCGCGAGCCTGTTGGCGATGATGATGCGTCAGCCGATGACCGGGACGGCGGCATGAGCCGTCGCTACTTCGGCACCGACGGCATTCGCGGCCGGGTCGGCGAGGGCGCGATCTCGGCCGACTTCGTGCTGCGCCTGGGCAACGCCTACGGCCATTCGCTGCGCGGCCGCGGCAGCGACTGGCGCCGTCCGCAGGTGCTGATCGGCAAGGACACCCGCATCTCGAACTACATGTTCGAGGCGGCGCTGGAAGCCGGCCTGGTCGCGGCCGGCGTCGACGTGCAGCTGATGGGTCCGATGCCGACGCCCGCGGTCGCGCACCTCACGCGCTCGCTCGGCGCAGACGGCGGCATCGTCATTTCCGCCTCACACAACCCGCACCACGACAACGGCATCAAGTTCTTCAGTGCCCACGGCGAGAAGCTCGACGATGCCACCGAGCTCGCGATCGAAGCCGCGCTCGACCAGCCGTTCCACACCGTGGCCTCGGAAAAACTCGGCAAGGCCGTGCGCACGCGCGATGCCGTGGGCCGCTACGTGGAAGCCTGCAAGGCCTCGGTGCCGCGCGGCTTCGATCTCGACGGCATGCGCATCGTCGTCGACTGCGCGAACGGCGCGACCTACCAGGTCGGCCCGATCGTGCTGCGCGAACTCGGCGCCCAGATCGAAGTGATCGGCGCCGAGCCCAACGGCGTCAACATCAACGACGGCGTGGGCTCCACGCATCCCGAATTCCTCAGCGAGCGGGTCAGCCGCAGCGGCGCGAATCTCGGTATCGCCTTCGACGGCGACGGCGACCGCGTGCTGTTCGTCGACGCCAACGGCACCGTGCGCGACGGCGACGATCTGCTCTACGTGCTGGCCAGCGACTGGCAGCGCGACGGGCGCCTGCGCGGGCCGGTGGTCGGCACGCTGATGAGCAACTACGGCCTGGAGCGCGCGTTCGGCGAGGCCGGCATCGGCTTCATGCGCGCCAAGGTCGGCGATCGCTACGTGCACCAGGCGCTGCTCGAACACGACGGCATCCTGGGCGGCGAAACCTCCGGGCATCTGCTGTGCCTGGACCGGGCGACCACCGGCGACGGCATCATCAGTGCGCTGCAGGTGCTCGAGGTGCTGCGCCGTCGCGGTGTGTCGCTGCAGGACGCGCTGCACGGCTTCGGCAAGGTGCCGCAGAAGACGATCAACGTGCGTTACACGGGCGACGCGAAGCCCGCCGACGCGCCCGCGGTGCAGACCGCATTGGCGCAGGCGCAGGCGGCGGTGCAGGGCCGGGGACGTGCGTTCCTGCGCCCGTCGGGCACCGAGCCCGTGGTCCGCGTCACGGTGGAGGCCGACGACGCGGCGCTGATGCAATCCACCCTCGACCAGCTGGCCGACGCCGTGCGCGCGGCCGCGGCCTGATTTCCAGGACTTTCCCATGACCGCCCGTATTCCGACCCTCGACATCCGCCGCTTCGACACAGACCGCGAGGCCTTCGTCGCCGAACTCGGCGCCGCCTACCGCGAGTGGGGTTTCGCCGGCATCAATGGCCACGGCATTCCGCAGGCGCAGATCGACGGCGCCTACGACGTGTTCAAGGCGTTCTTCGCGCTGCCCGAAGCGACCAAGAAGCAGTACCACGTGCCCGGCGGTGGCGGTGCGCGCGGCTATACCGCGTTCGGCGTCGAGACCGCCAAGGGCGCGACGCACTTCGACCTCAAGGAGTTCTGGCACATCGGCCGGGAGATTCCGGACGATTCGAAGTACCGCGACGTGATGCCGCCGAACCTGTGGCC
>VFQP010001728.1_pt1 | contig 27447 bp, 19 predicted proteins | sample 3512351 | NCBI WGS metagenome assembly VFQP01 (sample SAMN10412372, study PRJNA504923) | tailings metagenome | isolation source: Relicate 1 Philex TSF1 revegetated site | place: Philippines: Tuba, Benguet | collected 2017-08-29
TTCGCGCGGCTTACTTTTGTCTTGTCAAAAGTAAGCAAAACCGCCATCGCCGGACACTCGCCGATGCGATGAAGCCGCATCGGTTCCCTGCGCTCCTCGCCCGACGCGGCACGCAGCCCAAACTCGCTTCGCTCAGACATGGGCTGCTCTTCGGCCACGTCAGGCTCCGGTGCTCGGCTCGCTTTACGGCTCGACACCGCAAGAGCCGAAGCAACAGCGGAAGCAACAGCCGAAGCCAACGCCGAAGCCGCAGCCGCAGCCGCAGCAGAAGCAGGAACAGGAGCAGGAACAGAAGCAGGAACCGACGCGGTTGCATACATCTGGATTGCCAGCGAAGCGGGCGCCTCGACCCTCGAATCTCCCGTCATGGCGCGCAACGCAGACAAAGGCGCAACAGGCCGAATCACCGCCGCACACTCTCCGGCGGCCCGAGATAACTCGGACGCAGTCCATCCCGCACGATCTCGATCCGTTGCACCACGACACCCGGATCGATCCGCCACAGCTTCAATGTCTGCGCACCCGCCTCGACGCGATGCCGCGAAGTCGCGACGTGCACGCTGTCGCTGACCGCGCGCTCCCAGGCCTGGAACTGCGCATGTCCGGGCGTGGGGTCGAGATGCATGGTGACCGTCTGCGGCGGCGCGTCGTCGAACGAGACCGCGTAGCGCAGGCCGCCGCGGTGCTGGTAGTCGAGCGTCGGCGACAGGACGACGCGGACCTCGACGTCGCCGGCGCCCGCCAGGTGCACCGGGTATTCGAGCCACGCGCCCGAGGCGTCCGTTGCCGTCGCGGCGGCGGTGACCGGCACCGAGGTCACCGAAGACAGCGTGCGGCCCAGGTGGGGAATCGTCTCCCAGCCGAGACCCTCCGGCGCAACCGCACGCGCGTGGTGCGCGGCCTCGATCGCGACGACGCCGTCGCTCTCGACGAAGCCGGTGACGGGCGCGGCCGGTTTCGACACCGGCACGACGATGCGGACCTCGGTGCGGTCGCTGCCGAGCAGATCGATCTGTCCGACATGCGCACCCGCCGGCAGCGCGTCCCAGTCCACCTCGATGCGCAGCGGCGTTTCGCCGGTGACCTCCGCGGACGCCGGTGTAACCCGCAGCCAGGGCTGCGACGGCGTGGCGGTGAACATGAACGATGCAGTTCCGCGGTTGAAGACCGTGGCCTCGCGCGAGGAGGCGCCGTGCGGATCGAGCGGCGGCAGGCGTGCCGCCATCGTGGGCACCGGCCAGCCGCGAGGATCGCCGTCGATCGCCACGCCCATCGTGCCGCGCTCGCGCACGTCCACGCGCGACAGCGCCGGCATGACGTTGCGGTCGGGCTGCTGCCAGTGGGTGTAGCCGATGCGCGGCTGCGACATCATGTGGATCCATTTGCCGCCGGCGATGTCCTGTTCGTAGACGCGGGCGAGTTCGGCATCGCTGGCGAAGCGACGCTCGGCCTCGTCGGCCCAGGCATTCGCCGAGGCGCGGCCTTGCGCGGCATACAGCCGGTTGCGGGCGACGGCGACGTAGAGGTGCGCGAGGTTCGCGCTGGCCAGCACGGGATACTCGACCAACTGGTACCAGGCATCGCGATGCGAGTCACCGAGCGCGGTGCCGATGCGCTGCGTGCGCTCGACCAGGGCATCCCAGTCCGCCAGCACGCGATCGGCCTCGCCGAAATTGACCAGGCTCCAGGTGTCCGGCGACTGCAGCTCGGGTTTGCGCCGCGCGTTGTACTGCGTGTAGCGGGTGAGGATCTCGCCGATCTCCGCCGCATGGGCATCGCCGAACTGCTCGGCGGCGAAGGCCTGCGGATAGGCGGTCACGGCCTCGACCGGATAGGCATCGGGTGCCCAGGCGTAGTCGAGAAAGAAACTGATCGGAAATTCCATCGGCTTGATGTCGCCCACGTTGACCACCCACAGGCGGTCGGCACCGTGCGCGTGCGCCAGACGCATCTGCTCCCACACGCGCTCGATCTGGGTGGTGTTGATCCACTTGTAGTTGCGCGGGCCGCCGACGTAGTCGAAGTGGTAGTAAACGCCGTAGCCGCCGTCGCGGGCCGCGCCGGGCGTGGGCAGCCGACGGATGTTGCCCCAGTTGTCGTCGGCGAACAGCAGGGTCACGTCGTCCGGCACCTGCATGCCGGCGTCGAAATAATCCTGCACCTCCTTGTACAGCGCCCAGACCTGCGGCGTGGCCTCGACCGGCTTGCCGGTGACCTCGGCCAGGATGCGGCGCTGGTCGGCGACGATGGTCTCGAGCAGCGTGATGGCGGTGGCCTCGCTCATCGGCTCGTCGCCGTCGCCGCGCATGCCCAGGGTCACGACGTTCTCGTTCGTGCCCATGCGGCGGATGCCCTCGCGCCAGAAATTCTGCAGCCGCTCGCGATTGCGCGTGTAGTCCCAGGCGCCTTCGCCGTAGCGGGACCATTCGACGTGCGCGCGCATCATCGGTTCGTGGTGGCTGGTGCCGATGACCACGCCCATCTCGTCGGCCAGCGTGGCGTTGCGCGGATCGTCGTCGTAGAACGCGCGGCCCCACATCGCCGGCCACAGGTAGTTGCCCTTGTGGCGCAGGATCAGCTGGAACACGCGTTCGTAGAACTGGTGGTTCGGCCCGCCGTGAGTGGCCCGCATCCAGCCGCCGAGCGCCGGATCCTCGTCGTTGATGAAGATGCCGCGGTAGCGCACCGCCGGCGCATCGACGAAGCGCCCCGGCGCGATGTGCAGTGTGGTCCTGCGTTCGGGCGCCACGTCGGCCCACCAGGTCCAGGGCGAGACGCCGATGCGGCGCGAGAGTTCGTACAGGCCGAAGATCGTGCCGCGCTTGTCGGCGCCGACGATCACCAGGGCGCGCTCGATGCCGGGCTCGGGCGCGTCGACGAGCTGCAGCGAATAGCCTTCCCACTGGCCGGCCACGCCGCTGGTATCCAGCGCGTGCTCACGCACGATGCGATCGATGCGCGGGCTGTGGCCGAGCGTGCCGGCGATGATCGCCAGGCGCGGCGAGCCACCCGGTGCGGGCACGGCGCGGGCTTCCAAGCCCGAGACGGCGGCGAGATCCGCGCGCAGGTCGTCGGCGGCACGCGCGACACCGGGAAAATCGGCGTCGTCGATCAATACCGGCAGCACGCGCCCCTCTTCGATCAGGGCGAGCGCGTCGGGCACGGCCTGCACACACACCGCAGCGGGCTGTGCGCAGTCGCGGGCGTGCAGCGGTGCGATCCAGACCAGCGCCAGTACCAGCAGCGCAGCGGCAGGGGCGCGCCTGCGCGCGAACCCGGGTGGCCGGACACGCCTTGTCGCGCGCGAGCGCGCTCCCACAGTCGGCATCACTGCGTGACCTCGCCGCGGACGTAGGTGCGCAGCCATTCGAGCGCCGGGCGTTCGCGGCCCTCGCGATCGATCAGGTAGGCGCGCTGTTCGGTGCGCCACACGCCGGGCCGGAAGCCCCACAGCGTCACGCCTTCGACGGCCGGGTGTTCCCAGAACACCGGGAAGATCCGCTGCATGGCTTCGAGCTGGACGGCATCGGTCGGGCCGTCGACGTCGAGTTCGGTCACGTGGATCGGCAGGCCGGTCGAGGCCAGCAGATCGAGGCTTTCGCGATGCACCGACATCGGGGTTTCGGTGGTGGTCGAGAACGCATGGCCCTGCACACCGATCACGTCGATGAGGTTTTCGGCCTGCAGCAGCTGCACGATCGCGTGGTAGCGCTTCGCATCATCGGGCGTGTTGGTGATGCTGTAGTCGTTGAGCATCAGGCGCGCGTCGGGGAAATGCGTGCGTGCCAGGCGGAAGGATTCCAGCACCCACTCCCAGCCGCTCTCGCCGTCGCCGCCGAGCGCCTGCGCATAATTGCCGCCGTCCTCGTCGTCCTGCGTCGGCGGGTCGTGCAGCGGCTCGTTGACGACCTCCACGATGTCGATCTCGGGATAGCGCGCAGCCACGGCCGCGAACCACTCCTCGATCTCGGCGCGTTGTTCCTCGGGCGGCAGGTGACGGATCCACTCCGGCTGCTGGTTGCCCCAGACCATGACGTGCATCTGGAACGGCAGGCCGTTGTCCTTGGCCAGCCGGTAGGCCGCATCGAGCCGGTCCCAGACCATCAGGTCGCGCTGCTCCTCGACTTCGCCCCACTTGCCGGCGTTCTCGGGCGTGACCTTGTTCCAGTACACCAGGAAGTCCTCGTCCTGCAGCGGCGAATGCGCGCTGCCGAGGAACTTGTCCAGCCCGTGGGCGAGGGCGGTCGACGGCGCCGGCTCGGCATCGGGCGTAGACGGCGCATCGGCCGTGCGATCCCCACAGGCGGCGAGGGCCAGCGCCACTGCGGCGAGCAGGAACGGACGGGTCTTTTTCATCACTTTCTCCCTGGAACGGAACATCGGCTGCCGCGAATCCCGATCGGGCCTCGCGCGCGCGGCGTCATGCCGCAGGTCTCGCTGCTTCCACGCGGGCGGATGCATCGCGTGCAGTCGCGCCCAGCGGCTGCGCGCCGCGCGGCGTCGAGAGCCCTGCACACAACGCAGCATTGCCCGGCCTCAGCCTGCACGATCGAGTGGCGCCGGCGCGAGACGGGGGGCGAGCACGTGGATCACCAGCAGGGCGGCGAGATAGGCGCCGCCGGCCATCAGAAACAGCGCGGCATAGCTGCCCGTGGTCTGCCGCAGCCAACCGGCGCCGAGATTCATGAAGAAGCCGCCCATCGCACCGGCGAAACCGCCGATGCCGACGACCGAGGCCACCGCTGCGCGCGGAAACATGTCCGAGGTCAGCGTGAACAGGTTGGCCGAGAAGCCCTGGTGCGCTGCGGCGGCCAGACCGATCAGCCACACGGCGGCCCACTGGGCCTCGACGTGCGGCGCGAACACCACCGGCAGGATGCACAGCGCGCACAGCAGCATCGCGGTCTTGCGCGCGGCGTTCGCGGTCCATCCGCGCTTCATCAGGAACGAGCTGAACCAGCCGCCGCCCACCGAGCCGACATCCGCCAGCAGGAACACGGTCACCATCGGCAGGCCGATCGTGCGCAGATCCACGCCGAAGCGGTCGGCCAGGAACATCGGAAACCAGAACAGGTAGAACCACCACACCGAGTCGCTGAGGAACTTGCCGGCGGTGAAGGCCCAGGTCTGGCGGAACCGCAGCAGCTGCAGCCACGAGGCGCGGACGGGCGGGTCGGGCGGGTCGCTTTCGATCAGGGCGAGTTCCGCGGGTGACACCTTCGGGTGCTCGGCCGGCCGCCGGTACATCGGCCACCAGAAGGCCAGCCACACGAGTCCGGTGAGGCCGGTCACCACGAACGCGGTGCGCCAGCCCCAGGTCAGCGCCAGCCACGGCACGACCAGCGGTGCGACGATCGCGCCGATGTTCGAACCCGCATTGAAGATGCCGGTCGCGAGTGCTCGCTCGCGCTTCGGAAACCACTCGGCGACGGTCTTGACCGCGGCCGGAAAATTGCCGGACTCCCCGAGGCCGAGCGCGAAACGCATCATGCTGAAACCGGTCACCGAGTTCACCAGCGCATGCGCGGCGGCGGCGATCGACCAGACGGTCAGATACACGCCGTAACCGAGCCGCGTGCCGACACGGTCGATGAACCAGCCGGCGAACAGGAAGCCGATCGCGTAGGCGAGGGTGAACGATGCGCTGATGACACCGTAGTCGCGCTCGCTCCAGCCGAACTCGGCGACCAGCGTCGGCGCGAGCACGCCGAGCACCGCGCGGTCGACGTAGTTGATGGTGGTGGCGAAGAACAGCAGCGCGCAGATCACCCAGCGGTAGCGGCTGATGACACTGTGCGGCGAGGCGACCGCGGCGACGGCGCCGTCCACGAGCCTGCTCATCGCGAGCTCCACCGTGTGGTGCACATGCGTATCGCCGCCATCCCGTCCCCCGACGCAGCGCGCCTTGAAAGTGATAGCGCTATCATTATCACAGCGTCGGAGATGACGCCTCTTGCAGCGCACAAAAGCACAAGCGAGTCATTCGGAAGGCTCGCTTCGAGCGGTAATTAGTACGGTTTTTCGAGGCTCTAAGCGCGCCATGCCACGTCATGCTGCTACGCAGCGTGCGCATCTCGAATGATAGCGCTACCGTAAAGATCACGTCATATCCGGCCTTTCGTTCCGGCCTGCGACGTCGGGGTTGTCCACACAATCAAGCCACACTGCCGACGCGCCTTCGCGATCGGCGGGTCGTCACCAGAAACGGGAGGGGGAGTACGGTGCAATTGAAAGTCACGAGAACGGCGTTGTCGCGTGCGTTGAGTCTGGCGCTGCTCGGCATGGCGAGCGCATCCGCGCTGGCGCAGAGCCCGCAGGCGCAGACGCCGGCCACACCCGCCACATCGCCGCCCGCGGAATCCGACGCGGTCACGCAGCTCGATGCGGTGTCCGTCACCGGCTACCGCCAGAGCCTGCAGTTCGCCACCGAAGCCAAGCGTGATTCGACCGGCTTCACCGATTCCATCTTCGCCGAGGATCTGGGCAAATTCCCCGATACCAACATCGCCGAATCGCTGACCCGCATCCCGGGCATCCAGTTGAATCGCGACGTCAACGGCGAAGGCCTCAACATCGCGATCCGCGGTCTCGGCAGCAGCTTCACCAAGACCCTGATCAACGGCGCATCGGTGGCCACCGCATCGATCGGTCTGGATGCCACCAACCAGAACCGCGAGGTGGATCTCAACATCTTCCCGACCGAGTTCTTCACCGAAGTCACGGTCTACAAATCGCCGCAGGCCAGCCTGCCGGAAGGCGGCGCCGCCGGCGTGGTCGACATGCGCAGCGTGCGTCCGTTCGACCGGCCGGGCACGCACGTCTCCTACCAGCTGCAGGCGGATTACAACGACATCAGCAGCAAGACCAGTCCGCGCGCGTCGTCGATCTTCAGCTGGACCAACGAGGACGGCACATTCGGCACGCTGGTCGGCGTGACCTCGACCCGCGGCAAGCTCGGCGTGGAAGGTTACGAGACGATCGGCTGGACCAACCCGAATCTCACCAACGCGCAGTGCGGCAGTCCCGGCGCGGCCGGCAGCTTTCCCACGCTGGGCCAGCGCTGCAATCTGACCGGCGGTAACGGCTGGCGCATTCCAGACACCGTCCCCAACAATGCCGCGACGATCGCCGCCGGCCTCACGCCGGGCACGCCGATCGATGCCGCCTGGCTGGTCGCCAACAACCCGGGCCTCACCACCGACCAGATCGGTGAAGCACTGATTCCGCGTCTCGGCCGTCCGGTGTACATGTCCGGCGATCGCGATCGCGACGCGGTGCTCGCCGCATTCGAGTGGCGTCCGAACGAGCGCCTGCACATGTGGGTGGACACGCTCTACACCAAGGCCAAGCGCACCAACGAGCGCATCGACATGAATCTGATCGGCCGCAACGGCCAGCTGATTCCGCTGGACATGCAGCTCGACGCGAACAACGTCGTCACCGCCGCCACGTTCACCAATGCGCAGTTCTTCCTCGAATACCGGCCCTACATCGAGGACGTGCAGTACTGGCATGTGACGCCCGGCGCGACGTTCTGGTTCACCGACGATCTCAAGCTCGACGTCGAGGCCAACCTCAGCCGCAGCTGGATGTTCCGCGAGTCGCCGACGATCCTGGTCAACTCGCCGTTCACCACGCTGCAGTACGTCAACGACGGCAACGTGCCCAGCTGGACCACCGATCTCGACCTCAACGATCCCAACCTCGGCTGGACCTGGGCGGGCGGCGGCCGGGTCAACGTGCAGAACGAAAAGCGCGTGACCGAGACCAGCGGCGTGCGCGCCGACCTGCAGTTCGGCGAGGACACCCGCAACGTCCGCGTCGGCGTGGCCTGGGACCGCAATTCGCGCACCATCCGCGGCTTCGACAACAGCCCGGCCTACGAGGATCTGGTGTGCCGTGGACTCGATCCCGACGGCAGCGTGCCCGACCCGCGTCCGGCCTGCGCCGGTGGCGGTTCTGCGCTGATTTCGAGTGCCGACCTCGCCACCTACCTGCGTCCGGGCCCGCTGGGTTTCGTCACTGTCGACGGCAACCGCTTCAAGGGGGACACCGACTACTACCGCTACCGCGACGAGGCGCCCGAATCGGGCGGCCCGAACACCGGCGGCTCCACCGGCGGCTTCGTGGAGCGCACGCTCGCGGCGTACATCGAACTCAACGGCACCACCGAGATCTGGAACCGCGACCTGCGCTTCAACGCCGGCATGCGCTGGGCCAGCACCGACCAGGACATCTCCGGGCCGGTCACCATCGGTGGCGTGCGCCAGTACCAGACGTTGAGCGGTGACTACAGCGAGTGGCTGCCGTCGTTCAGCGCCGCCTGGGACGTCGCCGACCGCGTGGTGCTGCGCATGTCGGGCTCGCGCACGATGACGCGTCCCAACCCGAGCTCGATGCTGCCCTCGACCACCTTCACCGACCAGTCGGCGCAGGTCGCGTCGCAGGGCAATCCCGAGCTCACGCCCTATCTGTCGACCAACTTCGACCTGGGCGGCGAGTGGTACACGGGTGACGAGGGCTTCGTCGGCCTGACGCTGTTCAACAAGCGGGTCGACGGCTACACCTTCCAGGGTGTGACCACGCGTCCGTTCCTGTCGCTCGGCATTCCGTTCGACGACCTCACCGACACCCAGCAACAGGCGATCAACAATCGCGGCGGCCCGGGCGTGGCCACGGTCAACGTCAACCAGCAGGTCAATGCCGACGCCGCGCTCAACATCCGCGGCTGGGAAGCGATCTGGGTGCAGCCGCTGCGCTTCGTGTTCGACGGCCTGGGCTTCATGGCGAACTACACCAAGATCGACATCTCCACCGTCGGCCGCGACGCCGGCGCGCTGGCCGGCAACGTCTACGGGGTGTCGCCGTCGATGTGGAACGCCACCACGTACTGGGAGAACAGCGTCGCGTCGGTGCGGCTGTCCTACACCTGGCAGGAGGGTGCGGTCGGCACCGGCCCCAACCAGCAGGGCATTCCGCAGGCGCAGATCTTCGGTGACGACCGCGGCCAGCTCGATCTGGCGGCCAGCTACACGCTGTCCAATGTGCGTTCGCAGCCGCAGATCACCTTCAACATCCTCAACATCACCGGCGAGGAGCGCCGATCCAACTTCTGGTATCCCAATGCCGTCAACGATCTCTACGATCCCGGACGCACCTACAGCATCGGCATCCGCGGAACGTTCTGATCACATGCATCTCCACGTCGTCTCCCCACGGTCTGTCCCGACGCTCCGGCGTCGGGGCGGGCCGTGTTTTTTCCACAGGCGTCGCGCGTCTGCCGGAATCACCTGTGCCGCTCCGGTGCACGCGATGCCGGACGCGCGCCGATGTCCATGCGCCTCCCACCGTGTCCGCGCCCGCGGCCACGGCATTCCCACGGGTGCCACGCCGCAATGAATTCCGCCTCTCCCTCCCGCGCCACCGAAGTGCTGTCCGTCCGCGAAAAGCTGGGCTACAGCCTGGGCGACCTCGCCGCCAACCTGATCTTCCAGACCCTGGTCACGTACCTGGCGTTCTTCTACACCGACGTCTACGCGTTGCCCGCCGCGACCGCGGCGACGATCATCTTCGTCGTCGGCCTGCTCGGCGCGTTCGTGTTCACGCCGATCATCGGTCTGCTGGCCGACCGCACGCACACGCGCTGGGGCAAGTTCCGGCCGTGGATCCTGTGGACCGCGGTGCCGTTCGGTGCACTGGCGCTGCTGGCCTTCAGCACGCCGGATCTCGGCGAGCGCGGCAAGGTGATCTATGCGCTGGTCACCTACACGCTGCTGGTGCTGGTCTACGGCGCCAACAACCTGCCGTATGCCGCGCTGAGCGGGGTGCTCACCGGCAACATGGACCAGCGCAACAGCCTGTCGTCGTACCGCTTCGTCGCGGTGATGGTGGCGCAGTTCGTCATCCAGGTGCTGCTGCTGCCGATGGTGCTGATCCTCGGTGACGGCGACCGCGTGCGCGGTTTCGAGCAGGTGATGACGATCTTCGCCGTCGTCGGCACGGTGTTCTTCCTGATCACCTTCCTCACCACACGCGAGCGCATCGTGCCCGCGCAGACGCAGTCGTCCGGCGTGATGCAGGATCTGGGCGATCTCGCCCGCAACCGACCGTGGCTGATCATGCTGACGCTGACGGTGCTGGTGTTCATCACCCTCGCACTCAAGGGCGGCATGACGATCTACTACTTCCAGTACTACCTCGACGAGGCGGCGCTGGCGGCGTTCCTGCAGTCCACGGGCTTCAACGGCTTCATCGCCGGTCTCAATGCCGCGTTGACCGGCGCGGGGCTGTCCGGCTTCCAGTGGCCGGAAGACGCGCCGACCTCGGCCTTCAGTCTGTTCAATGCCGGCGGCATCATCTTCATGATTCTCGGCATCGGTCTGTCACGGCCGCTGGCCGAGCGCTTCGGCAAGCGTGATGTGTTCGGCGGCGCGTTGTTCGTGGCGACGCTGTTCGTACTGGCCTTCTATCTGTATCCGCCGGACGCGATCTGGCTGGTCTTCGGCTCACAGATCCTGCACGGCTTCTTCTACGGCATCACGATTCCGCTGCTGTGGGCGATGATCGCGGATGTCGCCGACTACTCCGAATGGACCAACCACCGCCGTGCGACGGCGATCATCTTCTCGGCGATGCTGTGCGGTCTCAAGGTCGGGCTGAGCATCGGCGGCGCGCTGGTCGCCGCGATCCTCGCCCATTACGGGTACGCCACCGGCGGCGGTGCGCAATCGGACGCGGTGACGGACGGCATCCGGCTGGCGATCAGCGTGTACTGCTCGATCCCGTTTCTGCTGGCGGTCGGGCTGCTGTTCTTCTACCGGATCGACAAGGCCATGGAGAATCGCCTGGAGCGTGAACTCGGCGAGCGCCGCGTGGCCGCGGAGGTGACGGCATGAGCGCGTATCCCGTGCCGCCCACGGCCGAAACGCTGGGCGAGGCTGCGCTGTCGGCGGAACTCGAGGCGCTGAAACGCAAGGCCGTGTCGCCGCCGTTGGTGACCCACATCTACACCGCCGATCCATCGGCGCACGTGTTCGAGGGGCGGCTGTACATCTATCCCTCGCACGACATCGATGCAGGCACGCCGTTCGACGACGAGGGCGGCCATTTCGGGATGGTCGATTACCACGTCCTGCGCATGGACGCCCCGGACGGTGAAGTGGTGGACTGCGGCCCGGCGCTGCACGTGCGCGACGTACCGTGGGCGAAGCGACAGATGTGGGCGCCCGACGCCGCGTGTCGTGACGGGCGCTACTACTTCTATTTTCCGGCCAAGGATGCCGAAGACATCTTCCGCATCGGCGTGGCGGTCGGCGACCGGCCCGAAGGTCCGTTCACGGCGCAGCCCGACGCGATGGCCGGCACCTACTCGATCGATCCGGCTGTCTATGCGGACGATGACGGCGAGCAGTACCTGTACTTCGGTGGCATCTGGGGCGGGCAGCTGCAGAAGTACCGGGACAACGTCCGCGATGCCGCGCACGAGGAACCCGTGGGCGACGCGCCTGCACTCGGCGCGCGGGTCGGACGCCTGCGTGCGGACATGCTCGAACTCGATGAGCCGACGCGCGAGGTGGTGATCCTCGACGAACACGGCCAGCCGCTGCGCGCCGACGATCACAGCCGCCGCTTCTTCGAAGGCCCGTGGGTGCACAAGCATGCCGGGCGCTACTACTTCTCCTATTCGACCGGCAACACCCATCTGCTGTGCTACGCGGTCGGCGACAGTCCGTACGGGCCCTTCACCTACCAGGGCGTGATTTTGAAGCCGGTGGTCGGCTGGACCACGCATCACTCGATCGTCGAATTCGACGGTCGCTGGTGGCTCTACTACCACGACGCGCTGCACTCGGGCGGCGTGACCCACCTGCGCACGGCCAAGGTGACCGAACTGCATCACGACAGCGACGGGCGGATCCGCACGATCGATCCCTATGGCGGATGAGGCTGGTGACGGCGCACAGGCGCCGCTCGCGCCGGGCACATTGCTCGACATCGAATGCGGCGCGCTGCGGGTCAGCGTCGCGCCGTCAGCCGGTGGCCGCATCGCGCAGATCGTGTACGCGGACGATGCCCAACTGGTCGGCCCCGACGACGGTCATCCGCAGACGATCGCGTGGGGCTGTTATCCGATGCTGCCCTGGGCCGGGCGGGTGCGGAATGGCCGCTTCCGCTTCGACGGCCACGCGCATCGGCTTGCGCCCAATCTCGGTCCGCATGCGATCCACGGCGTCGGGTTCGCGCTGCCGTGGCACGTCGAACTGCATACGGCGGACTGCATCGTCCTGTCGCTGCAGCTGCCGCGCGACGTGCGCTGGCCGTTCGGCGGCATCGCCCGGCAGACCATCCGCGCGATGCCGCGATGCCTGCGGCTGACGCTCGGACTGCAGGCCGAAGACCAGGCCATGCCCGCGGTGATCGGCTGGCATCCCTGGTTCCGCAAGCCGGACCGCATTGAATTCGCTCCCGCCGCGGTCTACCCCCGCGATGCGGAGGGCATCGCCACGCGACCCTTGGCGCCGCCGCCGCCACCGCCCTGGGACGACTGTTTCACCGGAGCCGATGGTGCCGTGCTCCATCGCGACGGACAGCGCGTCACGCTCACATCGGACTGCAGCCACTGGGTGGTGTTCGACGAGACCGCGCACGCCACCTGCGTCGAGCCGCAGAGCGGGCCACCGGATGCCTTCAATCTCGAGCCGTCCCGACTGGACGCAGGCCAGGCGATCACGCACTGGTTCGAGATGACGTGGAGACGCTGACGCGCCTCATCCGTGACGACAGCGCGGCGGCGTCGGCTCAAGGCCTGCCGGACGCGGTGGTTCCGACCGCGTGGCCCGATGCGGGTGGACCGTCATGCGGACCCGATGCGCGCCGGTGCCATCGAGCGGATCGTGGGTGCACCTGTCCTCTGGCGCAGCACCGGGCCAGCGGATAGTTTCCGGTCACCCCCCGCGGCCTGGGGCCGGTTGCGCCAGGACGCGTCCACACTGAAAGGACTCTCCGTGAGCGATCCCTGCAATTCGCATGGAACAGCTGCGCCTCCCGTCTCTCCCTATGCGCCGCCGGCCGCTGCTCTGCAGGCGACGCCGGATCCGATCTCGCGGCTCGCGGTGTCCGAGACGTGGAAGCGCCGGTTTCGCCTGATCGAACGGGCGGGCGGGCCGGCACTCCCTGATTTCCGCTCGCTCCCGGCGAAGGAGCGCTTCGGCCTCAACTTCAATTTCCTGGCGTTCTTCTTCGGTCCGATCTATTACCTGATCAAAGGATTGTGGCGGCAGGCGGTGGTCTACCTGGCATGCGCGGTCGCGCTGGTGATGGTGTTCGAGCTGATGGGGCTCGGACAGTTCGCGCGCGGCGTGGGTTACGGTGTCGCGGCGGTCTACGCGATGCGCGCGAACGTCAGCTACTACCGACGGGTCGTGCTGGGTGATGCGCCCTGGTTCTGAGGCGTCGCTGTGCCACCGCCTGTCGAGTTCCGCATTGACTGCGGAACGCAATCCGCCAGCGACGCGATCTCCGGCATGACGAACGGCGCCGGTGTGAGCGGTGGCTCCCTTGACCTCCACGGGCCCCGGCCCACGAACGCGTCGCCCTCGTTTCCGGGCGACCATCCGGGCGCACCGGCGGCGCGGGTGTCTGTGACCTGGGAACATTCTGCCGCGACACCCCGCGACCGCCCTGCCTGCATCGCAGCACGCGCCGTGGTCGAAAAAAATGCAGAACGTGAGCGGCGGCGATGCATCGAGGAGCACGCCTTGGAGGCGCCGGTCCTGACTGCACAGGCGCGTGCGCGGATCAAGTCGGCCTTGCCGCCGCGTGTGCCGTGTTGGCCAAATAATGACCAGCGGTTTCGGCGCCGCCTCGAAAGCGGACTCCACGCGGTTATCCACATGTTTGTCATCAGACGATCCACATCCGGTGTGGACAACGTCGCCGGGGACGCTTCACGACGCGCCGTCAAGTCGCCGGCCGTGCGGCGACCGCTTGTATCGCGAATCGGCGATCCGACGCGCGCGATGCCTCGCGGCCGCCATGCGGCTGACCGACCGGCGCGGCGAGTGTTGCCGCACATCGGCGTGCGCAGATCAAGCGGGGATCGAATCCGTTTCCGTTGCGGTGGTGAAGAAATCGCCAGCCCATCGCGGCCGCCTCGCAGGCGGGGCGGCGCGGCTTATCCACATGTTTGTCGTCAGACGATCCACACCGTATGTGGACAACGGTGTGACTAGCCGCGCACTGGCGGCACGTCAACGTCGGGCTGTATGTCGCGCGCGTGCGGTGCCGGCGGCATCTCTGATGCAGACAGCGAACGCGCCATCGCGCAGCCGGCGTCGGTCAGCCGCGCCAGCGTGCGCTCGCCATCCTCGAAGGTGCGTACCCAGCCGGGGCCGGATGTGTCACCGATCGCGTCGTCGCCGAGATAGGCGAGGGTGCGCAGCAGCACGCTCATGCGGATGCCCAGGCGTTTGCACAGCCGCGGCAATGACATGCCGTCCGGCGCCGCGGCGAGTTCCGCCAGCAGCGCTCCGAGCAGGGCTTCCTCAGCGGACGACGGCATGGATGTCGCGCTGGCGCGGCATGTGCGCGCCGACGTCGGCGACGTGCGGGGTGACGATCACCGGCACCGATTTCGACGTGGGCGTGCGCGACTCGTCGGCGAAGCTCGACAGCGGCACCAGCGGATTGGTCTCGGGGTAGTACGCCGCCAGGCAGCCGCGCGGGATGTTGTATTCGACCAGCAGGAAGCGCGGCGCCTGTCGGCGCACGCCGTCCTCGCAGATGCTTTCCAGGTCCACCCAGTCACCGGCGTGCATCCCGAGTGCGGCGATGTCGTCGGCGTTCGCGAACAGCACACGACGCTCGCCGAACACGCCGCGATAGCGGTCGTCGAGGCCGTAGATCGTGGTGTTGTACTGGTCGTGCGAGCGCGTGGTCGCCAGCGTGAACACCGGCTGCGTACCGTGCATGCGACGCGCGCGGTGGATCGGGTTGTCGGTGGGCACGGCGCAGGGCAGGAACACCGCCTTGCCCGCCGGATTGACCCACTGGCGGTCGCGCGCGGTGTTCGACAGGCGGAAGCCCCCGGGCACGCGCACGCGGGTGTTGAAGTCGTGGAAGTCGTCGAAGGTCGCCGCGATCATGTCGCGGATGCGGTCGTAATCCTCGATCGCGCCCAGCCAGTCGATCTTCGAGCGCGTGCCGAGCGTGGCATGCGCCAGGCGCGCGACGATCGCAGGTTCCGACAGCAGGGTGTCCGAGGCCGGCGGATTGATGCCCGACGACAGGTGCACCATGCTCATCGAATCCTCGACGGTCACGCCCTGCGGGCCGCCGGCCTGGATGTCGATCTCGGTGCGGCCGAGGCACGGCAGGATCACCGCGTCCTTGCCGTGCACCAGATGGCTGCGGTTGAGCTTGGTGGTCACGTGCACGGTGAGGTCGCAGCGGCGCAGACCGCGCGCGGTGGCCTCGGTGTCGGGCGTGGCGATGGCGAAGTTGCCACCCATGCCGAAGAACACCCTGGCGCGACCGTCGATCATCGCCTCGATCGCGCCGACGGTGTCGTAGCCGTCCTCGCGCGGCGGCTCGAAGCCGAACACGTTGCGCACGCGGTCGAGGAAGGCGGCCGGCGGCTTTTCGTAGATCATCATCGTGCGGTCGCCCTGCACGTTGCTGTGGCCGCGCACGGGGCACGCGCCCGCGCCTTCGCGGCCGAGATTGCCGCGCAGCAGCAGCAGGTTGACGATCATGTTGATCGTCGCGACCGAATGCTTGTGCTGGGTGATGCCCATGCCCCAGCAGGCGATGACGCGCTCGCTGGTCAGATACAGCTCGCCGGCGCGGCGGATCTGCGCCTCGTCGAGGCCGGATTCCTCGATGATCACGTCCCAGGGTTCGGCCAGCACGTCGGCCATGAAGGCTTCGAAGCCGGTGGTGTGTTCGGCGATGAAGGCCTGGTCGAGCAGGGACGCCCCCCCGTTGCCGGTGGCTTCGATGTCGCGCTCGAGCACGTGCTTGATCATGCCCTTCACCGCGGCGAGATCGCCGCCGATCTTGAGCTGGAAGTAATCCGACGAGATCTGCGTCGAGCCGTAGGTCGCCATCTCCAGCTTGTCCTGCGGATCGGCGAAGCGCTCCAGGCCGCGCTCGCGCAGCGGATTGAACGAGACGATCTTCGCGCCGCGCCGCGCCGCCTCGCGCAGCTCGCCGAGCATGCGCGGATGGTTGGTGCCCGGGTTCTGGCCGAAGATGAAGATGCCGTCGGCGTGCTCGAAATCGTGCAGCGACACCGTGCCCTTGCCGACGCCGATCTGCTTCTTCATCGCGGTGCCGGACGATTCGTGGCACATGTTGGAGCAGTCGGGAAAATTGTTGGTGCCGTACTCGCGCACGAACAGCTGGTACAGGAACGCGGCCTCGTTCGAGGTGCGGCCCGAGGTGTAGAAGATCGCCTCGTCGGGCGAGGGCAGGGCGTTGAGATGCCCGGCGATGAGGTCGAAGGCCGCGTCCCAGCTCACCGGGACGTAGTGGTCGGTGGCGGCGTCGTAACGCATCGGCGTGGTCAGGCGGCCCTGCTGTTCGAGCCAGTAATCGCTGTACTCGGCGAGCTGGGTCACCGTGTGTTTCGCGAACAGTTCGGGGCCGGCGCGGAACTTCGTCGCTTCGGCGGCCACGGCCTTGGCGCCGTTCTCGCAGAACTCGAAGGTCGAGGTGTGGTCGCGATCGGGCCAGGCGCAGCCGGGGCAGTCGAAGCCGTCGGGCTGGTTCGCGCGCAGCAGCGTCTTCGCGCCGCTGATCGCGATCTTCTGCTCGCTCAGGTGCCTGGCGACGCTCTTGAGCGCGCCCCAGCCACCGGCGGGGCCGTCGTAGGTGCGGATCGTGTCGTTGCTCATGGTGCGGAGGTCCTGCCTGGGCGCGCGGGTGCCGGCGATGTCGCCGATGGCGGCAGCAACCGCTGCGCGTGGGTGTACACGGCGTGCCCGTCGTCGCGGGCGAAGCCGATCAGTGTCAGATGGGCGCGTTCGGCGAGCGAGATCGCGAGCGCCGTCGGCGCGGAGATCGCCGCCATCAGCGCGATGCCGACGCTCGCCGCCTTCATCGCCATTTCGTAGCTGGCGCGACTGGTGACGACGAGAAAGCCGTCGGCGGGATCGAAGCCCCGCGTGTGCAACGCGCCGATCAGCTTGTCGAGCGCGTTGTGGCGGCCGACGTCTTCGCGGACCAGTTGCAGCGTGCCATCGAGCGCGGCCCAGCCGGCCGCATGGGTGGCGCCGGTGAGCGCGGCGATGGATTGCGCATCGCGCAGGGCGCGCAACGCCCTGGACAGTGACTCGGGTGACACGCGCACGTCGGTCGCGACCGGCGCGGGATAACGCAGCGCGGCTTCCAGCAGTTCGCTGCCGCAGACGCCGCAGCCGCTGCGGCCGCTCATGCTGCGACGACGCAAGGCCAGCGCCTCGGCGCGCGTGTCGGGAATCCGCAGGCGGATCTCGATGCCTTCGATGAAGTGCTGGATGCCTTCGATCGCCACATCGCCCGGCGACGCGACGATGCCCTCGCTGAGCGCGAAGCCGCGCGCGAAATCCTCGAGATCGGCGGGCGTGGCCATCATCACCGCGAACGGCACGTCGTTGTAGACGAAGGCCACCGGCACCTCCTCGGCGACATGGTCGTCGAGCGGCTGCATCGATCCGCCGCGCCAGCGTTGCACCGGGCGGCGGACCGCGCCGGCCGGCGGTGCGGATTCGAAGTCGGCGTGGCGGGTGTGGTCTGTCATGTCGGAACGATACCGGCGCGCGCGTGAGCAGGCGCCGGTGTCATGGCCTCAGGAGAACAGCACCAGTGCCTTTTCGAGCGTCTTCCAGATGCCGAATGCCAGCGGGATACCGACCGCGGCCCAGCAGAAGGCGACCAGCAGCGGGCTGCCACCCGAGCCGATCCGGTCCATCTCGTCCTGCGACACCAGCGACTTGCCCGACGCGTCGACCTTCTCGTGCGCCAGCTGCTTCTCGTGCGCCAGTTCCTCCGGCGTCATGAAGTGCTTGGCGTTGACCGGGCGCACCAGCAGGTTGCACACCAGGCCCAGCAGCAGCATGCCGGCGAGGATGTACATCGTGGTGTTGTAGACCTGCGAGGGCGGCATGCCGAGGCCGAGCTGGTGCTCGCGCATGTAGCCGATGACCAGCGGACCGAGGATGCCGGCGGTCGCCCAGGCGGTCAGCAGACGGCCGTGGATCGCGCCGACGTGCTGGGTGCCGAACAGGTCGGCCAGATAGGCCGGCACGGTGGCGAAGCCGCCGCCGTACATCGACAGGATGATGCAGAAGGCGATGACGAACAGCGCGATCGAACCGGCGTTGCCGAGCGTCGGCGCAGCGGCATACAGGGCGATGCCAAGCACGAAGAAGATCGAATAGGTGAGCTTGCGACCGAACTTGTCCGACATCGAGGCCCAGAAGAAGCGGCCGACGATGTTGGCCAGGCTCAGCATGCCGACGAAGCCGGCGGCGATCGCGGCAATCGCCGAGAGTTGTTCAGCGCTGAGCTCACGGAAGCCCGCGTCTACGCCGATCAGGCGACCGCCGAACATCTCCTGCAGCATCGGCGAGGCCAGACCCAGCACACCGATACCGGCCGACACGTTGAGGCACAGCGCGCCCCAGACCAGCCAGAACTGCGGAATGCCCCAGACCTTTTTCACGTGCACGTGGCCCTGGGTGATCATCGCGTTGTTGGTCGCCGGCGGTGGCGTCCAGCCCTTGGGCTTCCAGCCGGTCGGCGGCACGCGATAGCCGAAGGCGCCGGCCATCATGAAGACGAAGTAGACGATGGCCATGACCAGGAAGGTCTCCTTCACGCCGACCGAGGTCGGGGTCGCGAAGTGGCGCATCAGCATGTCGGCCAGCGGGCTGCCGATCAGCGCGCCGCCGCCGAAGCCCATGATCGCCATGCCGGTCGCCATGCCGCGGCGGTCCGGAAACCACTTGATCAGGGTCGACACGGGCGAGATGTAGCCCAGGCCCAGACCGATGCCGCCGATCACGCCCGAGCCCAGCCACAGCATCCAGATCTGGTGCAGGTGCACGCCGAGCGCGGAGATCAGCAGGCCGCCGCACCAGCACAGCGCGGCGACGAAGCCGGCCTTGCGCGGGCCGACGCGTTCCAGCCAGCCGCCCCAGATCGCCGCCGAGCAGCCCAGCAGCACGAAGAACAGTGTGTACATCCATTGCAGTTCGCTGATCTGCCAGTCGCAGCTGGCCGAGGTGATGCGGGCGAAGAACCCCATCTCCGGGCCACAGGCGATCGGCGCATTGATGCCGACGGCCATCGACAGCGGCAGCCAGAACACGCTGAAGCCGTAGGCCATGCCGATGCACAGGTGGATCGCCAGCGCCGCCGGCGGCACCAGCCAGCGGTTGAAACCGGGCCTGGCGATGATGCGCTCCTTCGACAGCAGGCTGCCTTCGGGCGCGCGGCGGGCCGCATGCGTGGTGGTGGTGGAGCTGTCGGCCATGAAGTCGTCCCCGGATGGTGCGCGGGGCGCAACCGCCCCTTGCTTATGTTCTGCGCCGCATATTGGCTGCGACAAAGTGTCGCAACCCTACGCCGACACCGCTTGCCGGGCCAGCGTCATTGGTCGAATATCCGGCTCTACAGAACATATTGAATCTGCGCCGGGCGCGCTCGACCCGGCGCACGGAGCGCGAGAGTCCGCATGTACAAGGTCCGTATCCAGCCGCGCTGGGAGCTCGAAAACGCCGACGGTGCCCGCTTGCCCGCACATCTGGTCGATCTGCTGGTGGCCGTGCGCGCGAGCGGCTCGCTGGCGGCGGCCGCCCGCAGCGTGGGCCTGTCCTATCGCTATGCCTGGGGCCAGTTGCAGGCCGCGCGCGACGTGTTCGGGCAGCCGCTGTTGCGCATGACCCGGGGCCGCGGCGCGCGGCTCACCGCAATCGGCGAGCGTCTGGTCTGGGCCGACAACCGCATCGCCGCGCGCCTGTCGCCGATGCTCGACAGCCTGGCGACCGAACTCGAAGCCGAACTCGAACGCACCGTCAGCGCACACGCGATGCCGCTGCGGGTGCACGCCTCGCACGGCTTCGGCGTGGAGGCCCTGCGTCGCACGATGGCCGAAGCCGATCTGCCGCTGGATCTCAAATACCGCAGTCCCGACGATGCGCTGTCGGCGCTGCGCAGCGGCGCCTGCGACATCGCGGGCCTGCATCTGCCGATCGGTGATCTCGAACCCGCGCTGTTCGCGCACTACCGCGACCGCCTGGATCTCGACGCCGATCGCGTGATCCATCTGGCGATGCGCCGCCAGGGCCTTGTGCTGGCGCCGGGCAATCCGCGGCGCATCGAAACCCTGCAGGATCTCGAACGCCCCGACGTCCGCATGATCCATCGCCAGCCGGGCTCGGGCACGCGACTGTTGCTCGAGGCCATGCTCGCCCGGCACGGCATCGCCTTCGAGCGCATCCGCGCCTGCGACGTCGAGGAGCTCACCCATGCCGCCGTCTCGGCCTATGTGGCCAGTGGTCTGGCGGACGTCGGCTTCGCGCTGGAGCCGCCCGCGCGCAGGTACGGCCTGGACTTCTACCCGCTGGTCACCGAGCACTATTTCTTCCTGTGCCACAACGACGTGCTCGAATCCGGACGGCTGACTGATCTGCTGGCCCTGCTGCGCAGCGACCGCTTCCGCCGCGAACTCGGCCAGCTGCCCGGCTACGACCCGACCTGCTGCGGTCGCGTGCAGACCCTGCCGGAAGCGTTCGAGTCGGCGCGTTGAATGACGCGCGCCGCCGGATTGCGGAGGCCCATGTCTGTCACCTCGTCGCCGGCCATGGCACCCGGCGCGGCGTGCGCGATCGGTCCTCGCGGCAGGACGTGCGTGGTTGTCAGTCCGGTGCATCGGGCGTAGCGTGCGGCCTCGCGCCGACGGCGCGACACGCATCACCGTGATCGATCCTGGAGACGGCATGCACTGGGCTTTGCAGCTGCTCGGCGTGGCGATCGGCGGCGCCTTCGGGGGCGCGGCGCGGTTCTGGCTGTCCGGGGTGGTGGCGCGCCGGTTCGGCGAGACCTTTCCCTGGGGCACGCTGGTGGTCAACGTGAGCGGCGCGTTCGCGATCGGTGTGCTGGCGGCGCTGTGGACCGAGCGCGCAGGGCACGCGGTGCTGCACGTGCCGTTGTGGACCGGCCTGGTGGTCGGCGTGCTCGGCAGCTACACCACCGTCTCCTCGTTCTCGCTCCAGACCCTCGCGCTGCTGCGCGACGGCGAATACGCGCGCGCCTTCGGCAACGTGGCCGGCTCGCTGCTCGGGTGCCTGGCCGCGGTGTCGGCGGGCTACCTGTTGACGCTCCACGCCGGAAGCCGCGGATGAGTGCGAATGCCGGGCGCGTGTATGCCGCGGTGATGCTGGGCAGCGCACTGGGCGCGGCCGCGCGCTTCGCCTGCTCGCTGGCGATGCTGCATCTGCTGGGTCCGGGATTTCCCTGGGGCACGCTGACGGTGAATGGGGTCGGTTCGTTCCTGATCGGCCTGTTCGCCGCGGTGACCGGACCCGGCGGACGGATCTTCGCCACGCCGGCGCAGCGCCAGTTCCTGCTGGCCGGCGTCTGTGGCGGCTTCACCACGTTCTCGGTCTTCAGCCTGGAAACGCTCTACCTCGTCGAGGCGGGGGCGCCCGGTCTGGCCGGTTTCAATCTCGCCGCATCGATCGCGGCATGGCTGCTGGCCGTGTGGGCCGGTCACGCTATAGGCGCGCGGTTCAACCGTCTCGAGGAGAGCCTGCAATGAGAACGACCATTCCCGCCACATCGTTGCGGCTGTTCGTCGGCGAGGCCGAGATCGTCGAAGGCCGGCCGGTATACGAAGCGCGGGTACTCGCAGCGCGTGAGCCCGGCCTCGCGGGCGCCACGGTGGTGCGCGGCGCGCTCGGCTACGGGCACACCAGTCGTCTGCACACCGGCAAGATCCTGCGCCTCTCCGACGACCTGCCGGTCATCGTCGAACCGGTGGACACGCCCGAGGCGATCGAGCGCTTCCTCGACGCGGTCGAGCCGATGCTCGACCGCTGCGTGGTGACGACGACGCCAGTCCAGCGGCTGCAGCGCGACGCGCCGGCCCCGCAGCGCGAACGCTGAGCCGGCGCGCGTCGATCGTTCACTCGATCGGCTCGTCCAGCATCAGCTGACGCGCGAAACGCACCGGCGGCGCGCCCTGGGCCAGCATCGCGTCGTGGTACTGCTTGAGGTTGAACGCTTCGCCGGCCTTGGCTTCGGCGGCCTTGCGCGCGTCGAAGTGTTCCTGCGCGCCGACGAAGTACGTGGCGAGCTGGGTCGACGAGAGCTGCGCGCGGATCCACTTGCCCTCGGCTTCGCTGGTCTGCTGGAAGGTCTGGCGGACCATCAGGTCCATCGCCTGGTCCTTGCTCCAGTTGTCGACGTGGATGCCCTGGTCGAGGATCGCGTTGGCCACCGCGCGCGCATAGAACTTCAGCTGCATCAGCCGGAACAGCGGGTCGTGGTCGGCGTAGCCGGCGTCGGCCATCATCCGCTCGGTATAGACCGCCCAGCCTTCGGCGAACGGGCCGGAGCGGAACACCGCGCGCAGCGTCGAGGGGTGGTTCACCGAATGCGCGCCTTCGAGGTAATGGCCGGGCATCGCCTCGTGGATCGTCAGCACGTGGATCATGTGCTTGTTGTATTCGCGCAGGAACGAATCAACCTGGCCGTCGTCCCAGTCGTCGGGGATCGGCGAGATCGCGTAGTAGGTGTCCAGGCCCTTGTCGAGCGGGCCGGGCGAATCGCAGTACGCGACCGCGACACCGCGCTGGAATTCCGGCATCAGAATGATCTTGACCGGGTCGTCCGGCACCGTGACCAGATCGTGCTTGCGGGTGAATTCGGTGGCGACGTCCAGCGTGTGCTTCGCGAAGTCGACGACCTCGTCGCGGCCCGGCTTGTCGGCATAGGCGACTTCCATCGCCGCTTCGATCGCGGCCTGGCGCTGGTCCTCGCTCGGCTGCGCCGGCGTTTCGGGCGCGCCGTCACGATCCTTGAGCACGGCCTGGGCGACGACGTACATCTCGTCGCGGATGCGCGCCAGCTCGGCTTCGGCGCGCTGGCGGATGTCCTGCCGCGACAGCGAGGAATTGAGCGCGAACTTCAGCTTGCGGTCGTAGGTCTCCGCGCCGATGCGGAACTCGCCCTTCGCGTTCGGCACCAGCGTGCCGTCGAGCCAGGCCTGGTGCTCGTCGACGGCCTTGCGCAGGCCTTCGACCGCGGCATCGAGACGCGCACGGTCCTCGCCCTGCAGCTGGTCTGCATTGGGCGCGATGAAGGTGTCGATCAGCGACAGCACGCCCCTGTTCTGCGCCGCGACCGTGCGCGCATGCGTGGCGGGCACGCGCGCAGGATCGAGGTTCTCGCGTGCCTGGGCGAAAATCGTCGGAATCTTCTCCATGCGCGCGGTTGCCGACTTCAGGCGCTCGGGCATCGGCGCAAATTCGCGCGCCATCAGGTTGTAGATCGCACCGCCGGCCAGGCCGCTGTAGATCTGCGGATCCCAGGCCCAGCTCTGCAGGGTGTCCGCTTCCCAGATGCCGTATTCGAGCGTGTTCTTCAGGATCAGTGCGTCGACGTGGTTGTCGCGCGAGAGCGCGTCGAAATCCATGGCGTCGAGTTCGGCGAGGTAACGACGGTTGAATTCGAGGCTCGTCTGACGCCCGGCTTCGGACAGGTCGTCGACCTCGGCATCGAAGCGGTGGTCGCCGATCTGGGTGGCCGAGATCGGCGAGAGCTTCATCGCCTCGTCGAGATAGCGCTTCGACAGTGCGGCGAACGCAGCGTCGGCCTGCGACGGTGCGGTAGCGGACGCGCCATCCTGCGTGGTGGCGGGCGTCGTGGGCGCCTCGCGGTTGCAGCCGGTGAGGGACGCGGTGAGCACGGCAACGGCGAGCAGGGAACGGCGCATGTGAAAGCTTCGGCAGTCGGGACAGCGGGGAAGCATAGGCGGGCACGCGGAGCGGCGCCTGTGCCGATCGTGCCGGCTCAGGTGCAGGAGCGCGTTCGCGCGCGATGAGGCCTGACCGCTAGAGCCCCTGTTCGCGCGCGAGCGCGCTCCTGCGCGGCGCGGATTTGACGCATGCATCGTCGGCAACCAAGAATCGGGTGCTGTGCGGCCCTCGCCGCGGGGAGAGTGCAATGCGGCGTCGCGACTTCATGGCCTTCGGTGGCATCGGACTGGGCAGCCTGTTGTTGCCCGGCGGCATCGGACGCGCGATCGCTGCCGAGGACCTCGCCAGCACGCTGGATCCCGTGCTGAAGAAACGGCTCGCCGACGTCGCGTTGCAGGCATCGCGCGACGGCGGCGGCAGTTACTGCGACGTGCGCATCGGGCGCTATCTGCGCCAGTACGTGATGACGCGCGAGACGCGGGTCGAGAACGTGGTCAACGAGGAGTCGACGGGCGTCGGCATCCGCGTGATCGCCGATGGCGCCTGGGGCTTCGCGGCCACACGCGCGCTTGATCACGACGGCGTCGCCGAGGCCACGCGGCAGGCGCTGGCGATCGCCAAGGCCAACGCGCGCATCCAGACAACGCCGGTGCAGTTGGCACCGGTGCGCGGCGTGGGCGAGGTGAACTGGGCCACGCCCGTGCGCCGCAATGGCATGGCCGTGCCGCTGGAAGAGAAGGTCGCGCTGCTGATGGACGTCAATGCCGCGGCGACAGCGGCCGGCGCGGATTTCGTCAGCTCGCGGCTGTTCCTGGTCAACGAGCAGAAGTATTTCGCGAGTACCGAAGGCTCCTACATCGACCAGGACGTGCACCGCATCTGGGCGCCGTTCACCGTCACCGCGGTCGACAAGGCCAGCGGCAAGTTCCGCACGCGCGACGGCCTGTCGGCGCCGATGGGCCTGGGCTACGAATACCTCACGCCCGATCCCGCGCAACGCTTCGAACTGCCGGGCGGCGTGATCGCCTACGGCCAGGCCTACGACATGCGTGCCGATGCCGCGGCCGCGGCACGGCAGGCGCGCGAAAAGCTCGTGGCGCCTTCGGTGCAGCCGGGCCGATACGACCTGGTGCTCGACCCGTCCAACCTGTTCCTGACCATCCACGAGAACGTCGGCCATCCGCTCGAGCTCGACCGCGTCCTGGGGTACGAGGCCAATTACGCCGGCACCAGCTTCGCCACGCTCGACAAACGCGAGGACGGCTATCGCTGGGGCAGCGACATCGTCAATTTCTTCGCCGACAAGACCCAGCCCGGCAGCCTCGGCGCGGTCGGCTACGACGATGAAGGCGTGCCGTGCAAGCGCTGGGATCTGGTCAAGGACGGCATCCTCGTCGACTACCAGGCCACGCGCGACCAGGCCCACATCCTCGGCAAGACCGAATCCGACGGCTGCAGCTACGCCGATGCGTGGTCCAGCGTGCAGTTCCAGCGCATGCCCAACGTCTCGCTGGCGCCGGGCAAGACGCCGCTGACGGTGCGCGACATGATCGCCGGCGTCGAGCGCGGCCTGTACATCCACGGGCGCGGCTCGTATTCGATCGACCAGCAGCGCTACAACGCGCAGTTCGGCGGCCAGCTGTACTACGCGATCAGGAACGGCGAGATCGCCGGCATGGTCGAGGACGCCGCCTACCAGATCCGCACGCCGGAATTCTGGAACGCGTGCAGCGCGATCTGCGACGAACGCGACTTCCGGCTCGGCGGTTCGTTCTTCGACGGCAAGGGCCAGCCGAGCCAGGTGTCGGCGGTGTCGCACGGCTCGGCGACCACGCGCTTCGACGGCATCAACATCATCAATACCGCACGCAACCTGTGATTCGTGATTCGTGATTCGGGAAAGCGGGGCGCTGCTGCTCTCGCGCGTTCGAGTCACCGGTCACGGATCCATCAATCACGGCGTCTGTGCCAAAAGTCACTGGACGCTGCGTGGGGGCCGCGTCAAGAATCGGGATCGCGCGCCGACGGCGTTGCGCCTGCCACTCCGCCCTCGGCACGTCGCTGCGGGCCTTCGTTCCGGGAGAGTTCCCTTGCATAGACGCGATTTTCTCGCCCTCGCTGGTGTCGGTGCGGGCGGCCTGCTGCTGCCTGCCGTCTTCGGCAAGGTCATCGCCGCCGAACAACTGACCTCCGTGCTCGATGTCGGCTTCAAGAAGCGGCTCGCCGATGCCGGCCTCAATGCCGCGACGTCTGCCGGCGCCACCTACTGCGACGTCCGCGTGGGACGCTATCTGCGCCAGTTCGTGATGCCGCGCGAGGACAAGGTGCAGAACGTGGTGAGCACAGAGTCGACGGGCGTCGGCGTGCGCGTGATCGCCGGTGGCGCCTGGGGCTTCGCGGCCACCAACACGCTCACCGAGCAGGGCGTGGCCGAGGCTGCGCGCCAGGCGACGGCGATCGCGATGGCGAATTCGAAGGTGCAGACCGCGCCGGTGCAGCTGGCGCCGGTGCGCGGTGTGGGCGAGGTGTCCTGGCGCACGCCGATCACCAAAAACGGCATGGAAGTGCCGGTCGCCGAGAAGGTCGAGCTGCTGCTGGGCGTGAACGCGGCCGCCATCGGTGCGGGCGCGAGCTTCGTCAACTCCACGCTGTTCCTGGTCAACGAGCAGAAGTATTTCGCCAGCACCGACGGCTCCTACATCGACCAGGACGTGCACCGCATCTGGGCGCCGATGACGGTCACCGCGATCGACACCGCCAGCGGCAAATTCCGCACCCGCAGCGGCCTGTCCTCGCCGATGGGCATGGGCTACGAGTATCTCGACGGCGACGCCTCGCAGAAGTTCGTCTCGCCCAATGGCGTGGTCAATTACGGCCGGTCCTACGACATGCGCGAGGACGCCATCGCCGCGGCGCGCCAGGCGCAGGAAAAGCTGCGCGCCCCGTCGGTCAAGCCGGGCCGCTACGACCTGGTGCTCGACCCGTCCAACCTCTGGCTGACCATTCACGAGAACGTGGGCCACCCGCTCGAACTCGACCGCGTGCTCGGCTACGAGGCCAACTACGCCGGCACCAGCTTCGCCAATCTCGACCGCCGCGCCGAGCGCTTCCAGTACGGCAGCGACATCGTCACGCTGTTCGCCGACAAGACACAGCCGGGCAGCCTCGGCGCCGTGGGCTACGACGACGAGGGCGTGGCGACCAAACGCTGGGATCTGATCAGCAATGGCCGCCTCGTCGATTTCCAGACCATCCGCGACCAGGCCCACATCCTCGGCAAGAGCGAATCCGACGGCTGCTGCTATGCCGATTCGTGGTCCAGCGTGCAGTTCCAGCGCATGCCCAACGTCTCGCTGGCGCCCGGCAAGACGACGCTCAGCGTCTCGGACATGATCAAGGACGTCGAGAACGGCATCTACATCATCGGCGACGGTTCGTTCTCGATCGACCAGCAGCGCTACAACGCGCAGTTCGGCGGCCAGCT
>VFQP010001729.1_pt1 | contig 27439 bp, 24 predicted proteins | sample 3512351 | NCBI WGS metagenome assembly VFQP01 (sample SAMN10412372, study PRJNA504923) | tailings metagenome | isolation source: Relicate 1 Philex TSF1 revegetated site | place: Philippines: Tuba, Benguet | collected 2017-08-29
CAAACGCGCCGCAGCCAGCCGATAGAACTCGCGCGAGTACAGGTTGACCACGCCACTTGCCGATGGTGGCGGTGGCTCCAGGGTGATCAGGTCATAGCGTTGCGAACTCTGCAGCAGCTCGCGACGACCGTCGCGCAGGCGCACATCGATGCGTGGATCGGTACCGGCCCCATAGTTGCCCTGGAAAGTCGGTACCGCACGTACCACGGCGGGCAGCAGCTCGGCCACCACACGCTGCTCCAGGCCCGGATACTGCAACGTGGCACCTGCCGTGATACCGGTGCCGAGCCCGATCACCAGCGTGGCGCGCGGCGTACCATTGTGCACGATCAATGGCAGCAAGGCCTGCAAGCGCATATAGCGCAGCGATGTCATGGTGTCGCCGGAGTTGGAGACACCCTGGATATAGAGCCGGTGAAAGCGTTGCGACGCCTTGCCCTGCTCCACCACGGCCACGGTGGCGCCTCGGCTCTCCTCATAAAACACCAGCGATCCGCCGCGCGACTTGGCCAGCAAGGTGGCGAAGCGGTCGGCGGGTGTGGCCACCGCCACGATCAGCGTGATCACGGCCAGCAACGGTACTGCAAAGCGCGCGCGGCGTTGTACGCCATCACCGAATGCCACGGCCAGCACCGCGACAAAGCCGCCTGCAGCGGCCAGCACCCCGAGCGTCTCGACCACACCAATCCATGGCACCAGCACGAAACCGGCCAGCACCGAACCTGCGATACCGCCGACCGTATTCAGCGCCAGCACGGTGCCGACACCTGTACCGACGCGTGCGGGATCGACCGACAGGCGTACCACGTACGGAAACGCCGCGCCCAGCAGCAGCGTCGGCACGAACACCACACACAATGCGGCCACTGCAAAGCTGGCGCAGGTAGCGGCCAGCAAGCTGCCGGTCGCCCCGAGCACGCGTTGCGAAACCAACTGCTGTGCGGCCGGTAGCCATTCGCCAAGCCATGCGAACTCCACCAGCGCCGCGAGTCCGGCGCCCACGATCAGCAGCGCAAACATTCCCCAAGGGTCGCTGGCGCGGTCGACACGCCTTGCCACCATGGCACTGCCGATCACCAGACCGGCCAGATAGGTGGCCAGCATCACCGCAAACGCAAAGGCGCGTGTGCTCATGAACTGAACCATCGCTTGCGACCAGACCACCTCATAGCCGAGCGCGATGCCGCCGGCCAATGCATAGAGGCCCAACGCAAGCATGCGCTGGCCGGACCTATGGGAAGCGGTCGCGCCGGCTGCGCGGGTATCGCCACGCGTCGGTGTCGCGCTCCTGCCGAACCACCAGGCGCCGAACGCTGCCAGCACGTTCAGCAATGCCGCGGACACGGCGCTGCCCGTGATGCCGAACTGCGGAATCCACACGAATGCGGCAAGCAGTGTCCCGACAATCGCGCCAGCGGTATTTGCCGCGTAGAGCTGTCCACCGTGCGCGCCCAGTTGCGCGCCTTCGGTACGGACGGCGCGCATCAGTGCGGGTAGTGTTCCGCCCATCGCAATCGCCGGCAGGCCTACCAGCAGAACCGGCAGCGCCCATGCCGCGCCGCCAATGCGCGAATCCAGCCAGGCAAACGGTGCGGCCGCATGCGACAGGCCCAGGGTTGCGCCGATCGCCAGCACGGCAATCGCGCATTCCAGCCACAGGTAGAGCCGCCATGCCGACGGCGCACGGTCGGCGAGGCGGCCCACCGCCCAGCCGCCGAGCGCCAGCCCGCCAAAGAACGCGCTGACGCCAATCGTCACGGCGTGTATGTCGACACCCACCACCAGCGACAACTGCTTGATCCACAGCACCTGGTAGACCAGGCCGGCCACGCCGGAAAGAAACAGTAACGCCGCAGCCTGCCAGAGGCCGCGGCGCAGGCTGGCACGTTCCGCACGCTTGCGTACCATGCCAGCTCCCAGTTTGCGGCTGTTCGCCGTCACTTCTTCTGCTGCTGTTGCTGCTTCTGGAGTTGATCCGCTACCTGACGCTTGATCTTCTCGCTGGCCTGGTCGATGGTGAAACTCGCCGGAATCTGGCTCGGCGGGTAATCAACAAAGGTCTGCAGGAAATTGATCGCGCGGCGGTTGCCCTCGATAAACAGGTACGGATTCTCGGTCTCCAGCTGGTGGTAGAGGTTGGTCGGGCCGGTATCGGCACGTTCGTACGGATCCATCCTCAGGTTGAAGTACTTCGGCGCGCGCAGGCACGTGAACGGTTCCTTCCAGACCATGAACCCGCCCTGCTGCCGCTGTTCGCAGAAGACCACCTTCCACGCCGTGGGCGTGGTGGCGCCTTGCGTCAACACGTCGTAACGCATGGCTACCAGTTCGGCATCGTCATTGAAGTAGTAGAACTCGCTGCGTGCACTCTTGTCGGTCTGTCCGGTCAGCATGGGCAACTGGTTGTAGCCGTCCAGATGGACCTTGAAGCTCTTGCCACCAAGGCTTGCGCCCTTGAGCAGCCGGTCCTTGACGTCGCCGTCACCAGCGGCCGCAAGCAGTGTCGGGAACCAGTCGAGGCCCGACATCAGCCCGTTGCTGACACTTCCGGGCTGGATCTTGCCCGGCCAGCGGATCATCGCCGGCACACGATAGGCACCTTCCCAGTTCGAATCCTTCTCGCTGCGGAACGGGGTGTTGGCGGCATCGGGCCATGTGAAGAAGTTGGGTCCGTTGTCGGTGGTGTAGAGCACGATCGTGTTGTTCGTGATGCCCGCATCGTCCAGCGACTTGAGCAGCTTGCCCACGTTCTGGTCCATCTCCCACATGCCATCGGCGTACTCGTGTCCTGCGCCAAGGCCGGCCTTGCCGCGATTCTCGGCACGTACGTGGGTGAACAGGTGCATGCGCGTAAAGTTCATCCAGACAAAGAACGGCTGCTTCGCATCGGCCTGCTTCTTGATGTAGTTGATCGCCGCGCCAGTGGTTTCGTCGTCGATCGTTTCCATGCGCTTGCGGTTCAGCGGACCGGTATCCTCGATCTTGCCATCCGCCGTGCTGTGCATGACGCCGCGCGGGTTGTAGAACTTGAGGAAGTCGGGGTTGTCCTTGGGCCAGTATGGCCGCTCAGGCTCTTCCTCGGCATTCAGGTGGTACAGGTTTCCGAAGAACTCGTCGAACCCGTGCTTGGTCGGCAGGAAGCGATCCTGGTCGCCAAGGTGGTTCTTGCCGAATTGCGCGGTGGCATAGCCCAGCGGCTTCAATGCCTGCGCGATGGTGACATCACGGTCCTGCAGGCCAACCGGCGCGCCTGGCAGGCCAACCTTCGACAGACCCGTACGGAACACGGTCTGGCCGGTGATGAATGTCGACCGACCCGCCGTACAGCTGTTCTCGGCGTAGTAGTCCGTCATCATCATGCCTTCGCGCGCGATGCGATCGATGTTCGGTGTCTTGTAGCCAACCACGCCGTGGCTGAACGCGCTGACATTGCCCAGCCCCACGTCATCGCCAAAGATCACGAGGATATTGGGCTTGCCGGTCTGCCCGCCTTGCGCGCCGGCCGGAGCGGCGGCCACGGGCGAGGCGCCGGTGGCTTCGGGCGCGGATGCAGCCGGAGCGGGCGCGACCGGCGTTGCCGGCACCGATGCCGTCGGCGGTGGCGCAGCAGGCGCCGGGGCCTGTGCCGCAGGTGTCTGCGCAGGCTTGTTCTCGTCGGCCTTCTTGCAGCCGGCCACGGCCAGGATCGCCACGACCACTGCGGTCGTGGCCAGCCTGGACAGGCAGGTACGCGGTATGGGGCTCATCGATTGCTCCCGTTGTAGTGGACGCATTGCGTTCACGGTTGGGTTCGTACGGACGGATAGATCTGCGACCAGTCCTGCTGCATGCTGATGACGGTCCAGCCACGTGCCCGGGCTTCGTCCAGGGCACGGTCGAGCTTGCCGATACCGGACTTGCGGTCGTAGGCGAACTCGCGCTCGGCGTCGTCGTGGTGGACCAGCACGGCCAGTCGCGAGCCCGTGCCAGCCATCGTGTACTGCAGCATCTGCAAGTCGCCATCGGAGTTGCCCACGGCCAGGATCGGCCGTCTGCCGATCTGGCGGTAGATGCCCACTGGCTTGCCGGCGCCATCGTTGATGAACTCAAGCTTGGGGCCGCGTACCAGCGTGGGCTGGCCGCCACGCATTTCATAGGTCACCGACTGCGTGGACCCGACCACCTGTTCCGGCGGAATGCCATACACGCGCTCGGACCACGGGCGCATGAACTCGATGGTGCCGCCGGATACGATAAAGGTCTTGAAGCCATTGGCGCGCAGGTAGTTCAGCAGTTCGAGCTGAGGTTGAAACACCAGGTCGGTATAGCGCCGATTGAACTTCGGGTGGCGCGCGGTATCGAGCCACGCGCGTATCGTGCGATCGTATTCGTCAACCGTCATGCCACTGTTTGCCTGCGCAATCAGTGGCAGCAGGCGCTTTTCCTCGCGCATCAGGCCAGCCATGTCGTTGGCCATGATGGCCTTGAAGGCAGGGTTGCTTTTCCACTCGGGATGCTGCGGCGCGGCGGCGCGCACCTGGTCGAGCAGGAAGAAGAACTGGAAGTACAGCGGCTGCTCGCTCCACAGCGTGCCGTCGTTGTCAAACACCGCAATGCGCTCGGCTGGCGGCACATACTCGGGCGAGCCCTGCCGCGTGACGCTTTCCACGAATCGGACAATGGTCTGGCGCGCTGCGCCGTCACGCCACGACGGCAGCGCAGTGGCGGCACTCGCGGCACTACTGGCACCGGCCGATGGCGTGCCACCCGTTGAGCCGCCGCCCGGTGCCGATGCGCACCCGCCAAGCGTGGCAACCAGCAACGCAAGCACAACAGCATGTGCGAGCCCATGACGAATACGCTGAACGCCTCCTGCCCCGGCAACTGACATGCGCACGTCTCCTGTCTGTTGGTGATGTCCGAACCGTCTGCTGGTACCGTTGTTGCTACTGCTGTTGCTACGCTACTGTCGCTACTGCCTGATCGATGCCAGCGCCGCCGGCTCGCGCGTGGCAGCCCAGCGGCTGTCGTCCATCACCAGCCGGAAGCCCAGATGCGACATGCTCGTGTAGGGATCGGTACCGCGCCGCGCGCTGGGGCGATAACTGAGGCAAAAGTCCTCGTTGCACAGGAACGATCCGCCCCGCGTGACGCGCTTGGGCGCTTTCACGGGTACGCCAGGCTCGGTCGGGTCCCACGAGTCGGCTGGTCCCGCCGGGTTCTGTATCAAGGCCGCCACCGTGGCTTCGCGCCGGAACTGGTCGGCGCGATACCAGTCGGCCACCCATTGCCACGCATTGCCGGTCATGTCGAAGAGGCCGTAGCCGTTGGCGGGAAACGTGCCCACCGGGCTGGTACCTGACGCGCCGCCGGCCTTGGCACTGACCACCGGGAATGGCTGCACCTGCTGGCCCTGCCAGACATTGGCCATCTGCCGGCCATCGGGCGCGAACTGGTCGCCCCAGCTGTACGTGGCCTGCTCCAGTCCGCCCCGTGCCGCGAATTCCCATTCGGCTTCGGTCGGCAAGCGTTTGCCGACCCATTTGGCGTACGCCTGCGCATCCTCGTACGAGACCTGCACCACGGGGTGGTTGTCCTTGCCATCGATCGAGCTGCCCGGACCCGCCGGATGTTTCCAGTCAGCGCCGGGGACAAAACGCCACCAACGCCAATACTCGCGCAATGGCACCGGGCTGTTCGTGCCGACAAACACCATGGCACCCGCCACCATCGCACTAGCGGGCGGCCGTGGCGTACCGGGCGGCAACTGGACCTTCATGGTCTCCCAGTCGGGCACGCGTTCGGCCGTGGTCAGGTAGCCGGTGGCTTCGACAAACTTGCGGAACTCGGCATTGGTGACGTGGTGCTGGTCCATCCAGAAGCCATTGACATGGACCTTGTGCGCCGGCCGTTCATTGGCCTGGGACAGTTTGTGATCGCTGCCCATCAGGAAATCGCCGCCGGGCACGTGCACCATGCCACGCGGGCCGTTCACGCCATCGCCGGGCTGGATGGCGGTGGCTGCGCCCCGACTGGCATGCGCGGTGTACCAATACGTCACGCCCGCGCCGGCCACGGCCATGACCAGTGCAAACGTCGCCAGCAATACGTACCGCCGCCGTACGGCGGAGGCGGCAACCGCGCTGCCGCTCTGCCTCGCTCCCATTGACACTCCTTGCGCATTGCCTCGCAATAGCGTTTTCCGTTGCCGTCAGCCGGACAATCCAACCAAGTATGGGTGGCGACCCCGTGCGAGAGGAATGCAATCTTTTGGTTGTTTGATCTGAATGATTTTGTCGCGCTACGGATTCAGCGGCGGCAGGCGAGACCTGTCGTTTCCCCGGCCACCCGCAGGGCGCACGTGCAGCAGTCGTGCCCCCCGCCGCCAGCGCCATGCGCCATAGCCAAGCGCCAGGGCCAGCGCCGCAAGCCCGGTTACAAGCCGCCAGTCCAGCCAGTCGGGCCAGCTGAACGGTGCGCCGCCGGTCGGTGCCAGTCCGAAGCCGGACGCGGCGCGGCTGACTTTCACCGTGACGGCCGGGGCCGAGGACTGCGCCCGCTTGCCGCTGGCCGGGTCATACCACGCCACCGAAACAGCGGGCAGCGTAAAGCTGCCGCTGCCGCCGAACACATAGGTGATGGTCTCCACGCGCCGACCGCCACTGGTGCCGGCCGGCTCATCACCGGTCGCCGGCACACCATCCTGCAGTTGCGGATCGGCCCTGAACTGCTTGACGCCGCGCACGGCGGCCAGCGCAGGCGGTTCGATCATCATCGCCGGGGTGCCCGGTGCGAAGATGGTGATGGTGCGTACCAGCGCATCGCCAGCGCGCACGTGGGCATCCTTGCCGCTGAGCGGCTGGTCGAACTGCTGGGTGATATGGATGGGTGCCGCCGGAAGCGTCGAGGGAACGCCGGTTGCCTGTGCCGGGGTTCCCTGCTGGCCGCCCGCGTGGCTCGTGGTGGCGGGCAACGTGACGCTGGCCTCGCGCGGTTTGCCGTCGTCGCCGGCATAGGTAAAGCGGATCTCGGGCGATGGCAGCGTAAAGTCGCCGGCCGTCTGCGGCGTGAACGAGTAGGTTTTGCTGATACCTGCATAACTGACGCCATCGATTGATTCGGTCGAGTTCGCGGCACGCTCATCCGGCATGGTCACCACGGCACCCGGCACCTGCAACGATGGAAAGGCCGGCGCCGACAGAAAGAAATTCGGTGCCAGGATCGTCACTTCGATCCGTAGGGACTGCCCTGCCACCACAGGCTGCTGCCCCATGACCTTGATGCGGATCGTGGGCTCGGCTGCCCACGCCGTGGCGCTCACGCATACCAGCAATGTAGCCAGCCAGCGCATGGTCATTGCCTGGCCTCCTGCAGTGCAAACTTGCGCGCCAACATTTCGGTGGGTGAAGTCTGGATCGCACGCATCCACATGTCGGCGTTCTGCTGGACCAGCCCCGGCTGCGTCTTGTCGCCATCTGGCGGCGGAGGCGGCTTGCTGGCATCGAGCTCGATCTTGTCTGGCTTCAGGTCCGGCGGTTCCTCATCGCCCTTGTCCTGGTTCTGCTTGTGCTGCAGCCGTTGCTGCACCAGCGCCAGGTTGCGTTGCGCAGGTTGCCAGCCCGGGCGCTGCTGTAGCACCAGGCGGTAGCGCGCCACCGCCTCCTTGTACTTCTGCTGCTGCGCCAGTGCATTGCCAAGGTTGAACTGCGCGTCAGTGGTGTTGATCAATTCGAATGCGCGCGCGGCATCGGCGAATTTTCCGGCGCGATAGTAGGCCACGCCGCGCCACATCGGATCATCGAACAGTGTGGCAGCAGCGTCGAAGTCGCCGCGCTCGAATGCGCGGCGCGCTTGCTGGTCATGCGTGAGCCACAGGTCAACAAAGCGCCATGGGCGCGCCGCCGCGGTAGCTTGCGCCTGGACATCGGTCAGTGGCATGCCTAGCGCCATGGCCACCGCCAGTCCGGCAATCCAGCGGATGGTCCAACCCTTGCGGAACCAGAGCAGTGCCAGCAATGCAATCGGGATGGTCAGCGGCCAGCCGGCGTCGTGCCATCGCAGCGTGTCCTGCGAGCTGGACTGTTCCAGATGTGACTGGACGTGACGCTGTACCCACGCCACGTCGTCATCGCTTTCGGGCGTCAAGGTCGCCACCGCAACGCCGGAATCGCGCAACCGGTGCAATGCGGCCGCATCGAGCCCTGGTGCGGAACCATCTCCCTGTTTGAGCGGGCCTCCGGCTTCGGTGCCGATGGCCAGTACCACGACCTGGGTATGCGGATCGCGCTTGCGCAGACTCTCGGCCGCGGCAGGCTCGACACCATCGGTCAGCAGCAGGATCGTGCCCGGTACCGGCTCGTTTGCCATGGCTGCGCCGATGGTGCGCAGCGCCAGCGCGGTATCCTTGCCCGGCACCGGCATGATGCGTGTCTGCAACGCATCGGCAAAGGTCTGCAGCAATGCCGCATCATCGGTCAGCGGCAGCACCAGGTGAGTAGACCCGGCGTAGGCGTAGAGGGCCGTACGCCCGCCATCACGATGGGCCAGCAGCGCCTTCAACTTGAGCTTGGCCCGTTCGAGCCGCGTGGGCGTGACGTCGATCGCATTCATCGTGGGCGTCAGGTCGACGGCAATCGCGAGCGGCGCCTTGTCGGCCAGGAATGGCGGACGCTCGCGCTCCCATGACGGACCAGCCAGGGCAAACGCGCCCAGGGCCAGCGCCAGCGTGGCCAGGTGGACCGGACGCAGCGCACGATGGCGGCGTTCGCCGACGATCAGCGCGTCGAGCAGATGCGGTGCGATGGTGCCGCGCCAACGGCGCCGTACATCGCCCTGCCGATTTACGGCCCACGGCAGCCATACGGCAGCCGCCAGCATCAGCAGCCACCATGGCCGCAGGAAATGGAACTGTGCGATGCCATGGAACCAGTCGCTCATGCGGCGGGCTCCTTGCGCGCAGTTGGCAGCGGCGCACGCGCTACCCACCTTGCATAGCCGGCCATCGCCAGTTGGTAGGCCATGATCAGGAGCATGGCCGCGCCAAGCGGCCACATGAACAGCTCACGGCGCGGCCGCCAGCTCAGTTTCTTTTCCCTGTGCGGCGTCACCCGGTCAAGCGTGGCGTAGATCGAGGCCAGCGCGGTCTGGTCGGCGCCAAAGAAGTAGCGCCCGCCCGTGGTGCTGGCGATGCGCTGCAGCGTATCCAGATCCACCTTCTGTTCACCGGTGGCGGCCGGGTCGCCAATGCCCACGGCATGCACGATCACGCCGCGCGCCTTGGCAATGGCCGCCGCCTGCACTGGCGGCATGCGGCTGGCGGTATCGTTGCCATCGGTCAGCAAGATCAGCACCTTCTCCGCGGCATGGCTGTTGTCGAACAGCTTGATCCCGAGTCCGATTGCATCGCCCAGTGAGGTACTGGCGCCTGCCATGCCTGGCACCATGTCGTCGATCAGGGTGCGAACCAGCGCATGGTCGAGCGTGAAAGGTGCCAATGGATAGGGCGCGTCGCCAAATACGATCAGGCCGATGCGGTCCCCCGGACGATGCGCAACGAAGTCGCTCACCACCTGCCGTACGGCCTGTACCCGTGCTTCCACCGCGCCCGAGGGGTCCTTGAAATCGCGGGTATCCATCGATTGCGACAGGTCGAGCGCCAGCAGCAGATCGCGCACCGGCTCGGTCTTGTAGATCGGTGGTTCCAGAAACTGTGGACGTGCCAGTGCGACCACCACCAGTGCCCACACCAGCGGCGCCAGCAGATGCTGCACAAGGTTGCGACGCGGCACATGCGCCCCAGCGGCAGGCTGCAATCCCGCTGCGTCGGCCACCTCACCAAAGAATGGCAGGCGCACCGAGGCGCTCGGTTCACGATATGGCGGCAGCCGCCACCAGACCAGCAGGGGCAACGGCAGCAGCACGAACAGCCACGGGTAGGCGAAGGCAATCATCGCACTGGCGCCTGGTGTCCGGTAATCCAGCGCCGGCAAGCCGTGGCGGTGGCGTCAGCCTGCTGCGCGGGCCATTGCGTCAACGTCACGGCGCCGCGATATTCGTTTTCCAGCAGTATCGCCAGCGGCGCCACGGCATCGCCGGCCTTGCCGGCATGGGCTTGCAGGAAATCCCGCCATGCCGCGCCCGAAAGCTCGGCCACGGCCTCGCGCGGCCACGCTGCCAGCACGGTGCGCTTGAGCAGTTCCGCCAGTGCCAGCAGCGCCTGCACACGCGGCGCTCCGTCGCTACGCAGCCCGGCTTGCAACCGCGCAAGTTCAGCCAGCGCTTCACGCCGGTAGCGATTGGCGCGCCAGTGTCGCCATGCGCGCCAACCGAGCCAAAGCGCCGCACCCAGCAGGCAAATGCCCAGCACCAGCCAACCCGCCGTCCGAGGTAACCAGGCAGGTGGCATTGGCAAGACGATATCGGCCAGGTCGTTCACCGTCGGCAATCTCCGTCGCAATGCCAGAGGCTGGCATGCCGGCAGGTTAGCGCGTGGTGTACGGAAACCGAATTAAACGTTTTAGTCGAGCCAGTTGAACGATTTCGGTGGCGACTCAGCCCGCATCCGTGTCGAGGTACACCGCCGTGGTACTGATCGACGCATGGCCAAGCTGCTTTTGCACGGCTTTGCGCGTCGCGCCGCGCGCGAGCGCGTGGGCACCGGCTGTATGCCGCAGCCAGTGCGCGCTCGCCTGCGCGAAATGCGTCGCACCTGTGGCATCGTCGCCTTGCAGCGCGTGGCCCGCGTGCGTGAAGCAACGCTTCCAGATCGCTGCAACCTGTGCCACCGACAACGGGCCATCGTTACCGTCTTCCTTGATACGGCCAATCAACGGCGTGGCTGCCGGCAGCCGTTCGATATCACGACCAAGGCCGCGCGCCTCGGTGTGGTTGCGTAGTGCATCGATAGCCGTTTCCGGCAGCGCAATCGTACGTGGCTTTGCACCGCTGACGGCGAGCGTACATCCATCGGACCAGGAAAGATCGCCGATGGTGGCTTGCGCCTGCTCAGAGATGCGCAGCCCCGTGGCATAGGCCAGCCGCAGCATGAATGACAGCCGCGTCGTGCGCGGATCCGCGTCAGGCAGCGTGGCAACGAAGGTTTTCAGGTATTGCCATTGCGCGCGGCTGAAACTGCGATCCGCCTGGATGCGCGGTGGCGCCGCTTCTGGCCGAGCCACCGCTGCGAACGGATTCGCCGTCAGATGCCCCTGTTCGACCAACCACGTGCAGAGCACCTTCAGTACCTTGCTGGCATGGCCGATGCTCGATGGCGATAGCGGGCCTTCGAATGGGCGCCATTCGTGCCGGTCGCGCGGTGTGCCACGTCGGCCGACCCATTGCGTGGCCGGTTGCGGATCGGCAAGAAACGCCAGATATGCGTGGCCGTCTTCCGCCGTGAGCGAAGCAAGCGTCTTGCCGCGCGCGAACACGGTCCATAGCAGGAAACGTTCAGCCTGTGTGCGATAGGTACGCCACGTGTGACTGGCCTCGGGTCGATAGCCTTGCAGCCAGGCCTGGATGGCCGCTGCGTCGGCTTGTGCGGCACCGCCTTGCAGCAACTCAAGCGGCGCCACGGACGCTGGCCGGTGCGCCATGCCGGTTGCCATCGACTGCTCGGCGAGCCACGCCTCGATCTGGCGGGCCGTGGTCGCACCAATTCCAGGTGCGGCGCGATACCAGTTTCGGAGATCGTCGGCCACGGCCTGCCGCAGGGTACCCAATGTCGGCCATCCCGCAGACACGAGTTTGTTGGCGATGGCAGGCGCTAACCAGCCGGCCACCGCGTCGCCGGGTGCGGGCCGCATCAGCAGCAACGGTTGTAGCGCGTCGAGTGCGCGCAGCAGCTTGCGCTGGCGAGTCTGGCGCGTAGCGACGTTTTCGTTCGCGTGAGGCTGGATCATCGCCAGCCAGGATTTTTCCGTCAGGATCGCGGCTTCGCCATCATGGCGAGGTCGCGTGGCCAGCCGTTTGACACCGCGCACCAGTTCGCTTTCAATCCAGCCCAGCATCGTGCGTGCCTGCCGCAAGTCAAGCCCGGGCGTCAGGTAGCGACTGGCCAGCCGACCCAGCTCCAACCCTTGCAGGTAACCACGGTAGTAGGCAAAGTGATGCGGTCCGAGCAGTTGGGCAGGCGCGACCGGCGGACGCTGGCGCCGACGGACAGGTGTGACGTTAGACAAGGCGGGAAAACAAAAACGGCGAAGGGCGCGATGATATCCCAATCTGTTGTCTCCGCTCTCCCGGAGACAACCGTCAGGGTGCAGTTGTCATCGGAAATTTCAGACTCACCGACAGCCCACCGAGTGGTGACGTTCCAAGTTCGAACTTACCGCCATACAACGCGCTGACATCACGCACGATGGCAAGGCCCAGTCCGCTGCCCTCCACCGATTCGTCGAGCCTGGCAAACGGCTGCACGGCGTGGGCCATGACGTCGGCCGGCATGCCTGGACCGTCATCGTCGATGCGGATTTCCACGGTGTCGGGATGCCGGGCGAGGCTTACCTGAATCGTGCCTCGCGCCCACTGCCAGGCGTTGTCGAGCAAGTTTCCCAGCATCTCCACCAGATCCTGCCGGTCGCCAGGAAAATCGGCAGAGCCATCGATACGGACCTCGATCGGATGTTCCGCATGCAGCCGCGTCAAGGCGCGCACCAATTCCTCCACCGCCGGGCGAATGGCCACCTTGCCGCGTGAAGCCCCACTCGCCCCCGCCGCGCGGGCACGGGCCAGATGCCGATCCACCTGCTGGCGCATTGCGTTGACCTGTTGCGTGACGCCTTGCGCTGCTGGCTCAGGCAGCGAGGCGGCACTGTTGGCCAGGATAGCCAGCGGCGTCTTGACCGCGTGCGCCAGGTCGGCCGCCTGGCGGCGCGATCGTTCAACGGCTTCGTGATTGCGCTGCAGCAGCACGTTGATCTCATCGACCAGTGGCTGAACTTCGGGCGGCCATGCGCCAGGCAGCGTCGGTTCGCGCTCCGCATGCAGGCGGGCCACGGCAGCGCGCAGTTGCGACAACGGTGCCAGCCCGAAGCGGATCTGGGCCCAGACCGCGCCAAGAATGCCAAGTCCTAGTACGCCGAGCGACAGCCAGAGCAGATGCCGGAACGAACGCTTGGCCTGGCGCAGCTCGGTGCGATCCAGTGCTACCGTGATATCGACAAACCCGTCGGCACCGGCAAGTTGCAAGCGGCGGGACTTGACCAGCAATGACTGATCCTTGGGTCCGATGCGGATATCGGCATCGCCATGTCCCACCTGCCGCTCGACCACCGTCGGGATATCGATGTCCCACAGCGAGCGCGAGCGCAGGGTCTGGGTGCCCGCGGCAGCCTGCCAGTAAGCACCCGAGTACGGCAGGTCGAAGCGCGGATCGGCCGGCTGCCGCGTCAGTTCAAGCTGACCGTCGGCGCGCCACTCCAGCGCGGCGGCAAGACTGGTGAGGTCGCGGTCGAGCTCGGTAATATACGTGCGGTCGACATGCCGGCCAAACAGCGTGTCGAGCAACCAGCCCGTGGTACACAGCGTGCCCGCTACCCATAACGTGGCAATCACCAGCAACCGCCGCGCAATCGAGGTACGTTTCATGCGGCCCCGGCCGGCACGCGCATGCGATATCCGAGACCTCGCACCGTCTCGATCACATCGACGCCCAGCTTCTTGCGCAAACGGCCCACGAAAACCTCGATCGTATTGCTGTCGCGATCGAAATCCTGCGCATAAATATGCTCGGTCAGCGTGGTCTTGCTGATGATCGTACCCTGGTGGTGCATCAGATAGTCGAGCACCTTCAGTTCATGCGCGGTCAGCGTGACCGGCGTACCGTTGACACTGACCTGTCCGGTCCCGGGCACCAGCAGCACCGGTCCGCACGACATCGTTGGCGCAACGCGGCCAGCCGAACGCCGGATCAGCGCGCGAATCCGCGCCAGCAATTCTTCAGTACGAAACGGTTTGGTCAGGTAGTCGTCGGCGCCCGCGTCGATGCCTTCCACTTTTTCGACCCAACTGTCGCGTGCGGTCAGGATCAGCACGGGAACGTTATTGCCGGCCTGCCGCCAGCGCCTGAGCACGGTCAGTCCGTCGAGCCGGGGCAAACCCAGGTCGAGCACGATCGTGTCATACGGATGTTCGCGACCCAGATGTTCGGCGTCGATGCCATCGGCGGCATGGTCCACCGCATAACCCGCCTGGCTCAGTGCCTGCGAGAGCTGGTCGGCCAGCGTGCTTTCATCTTCGACTAGCAGGATGCGCATGGATGATCAGGGCTTGCGTGCCTTGTCGAGATCATGGCCCTTGGCCTTGAGCAGCTTCGCATCGCGCGCATCGTATTCGAGCTTGGCGATGGTGCTGGTTGGCAGCAGCAGCTTGACCTCGTATTTCCAGATGCCATCGTCGCGATCGAGCTTGACGTCGATCACGTCACCGGAGTACTGGCGCGAGACCGTTTCCAGGATGCGCGACAGCGGCAGGATCTCGCCGGAACGCAGTGCGGCGCGGGCACGGTCCGCATCGGTGTCGGCATGCGACACACTGACCGTGCCAGCCGCACCGAGCACGGCCAGCAGCAGCAACATGCGGGCGCCAGCACGCAGCCAGGCGCCAAGGCGGAATCGGAACAAACGAGAAAGGGGCGAAGCAGTCATCGGCAGCATTGTCCGGGAGGCAAGCTGAACGGAGCCTGAACGGATTGCTCAGGCGCCATTCAGGTTCCCCGGCGCATGATGCCCTCAAGATTCCCACAACATCGGCACCATGTCACGCTCGAACACATCCCCCTGGCTGCATTCTTCAACGCTACGCGGCCTTGGCGCCGGCCTGGCCCAGCTTGCACCGCTGGCCGTGGCCATGGCCGCCTCGGCCCTGCCCTTCTGGTTCCAAACGCTGGGCCGCTAGGCTGGGCGGACCCCGCTTACGATCCGACCGTCACGAACACCGGGTTCGAATAGAACCACAGGTCGTTATAGTTGCGCGCGTTGATCGCGTTGAAACGCGCATTGTCTTCGGTCACCGTGGTCTTCTGGTCGGGCAGCGGATTGCCATTCGACGTTTCACCGGCCACGTTCATGCCCAGGTTGGTACCGCGCAGGCGGAAGTACTGGTTCTTCGTCGCCGTGTAGGTATAGGTAATCGTGTTGTACCCGTCCTTGTCGAGTTTCCAGTCCGCCGACGTAAACGTGGCAATCACCTTGGTCGAGTCGTTGGTTTCCTTGCTGTAGCCCGGCGTACCGGCGGCGGCGCGCGGCGTGACATCGCCAGCAATCAGGTCGATATGATCGACCACCGGGCGCATGTTCACGTTGACGCCACCATTGATCGGATACTGGTAGTTGTTGCGATCCGGGCTCTTGAAGCGGATCGTCACCGTTACCGTTTCGCCTGCCTTCGCCTTCAACTCGCCACCCATCTCGCTCTTGCTGGCGCCGCTGGCAAGGTTGAAGTCGAGCGCGTTGATCAGGTCACCGAACACCGAGAACATCCGGCCCGAGCGTACGCCTTCGAGCACGCCCTTGATACCGGTGTTCTGGTTGTCGATCCACACATAGGTCCTGGCATACTCGCCGGGAAAATAGCCGCTGCTATTGGCGCCGATGGTCTTGAAGTGATGGTCGGAATTGCCCACGTTCCAGAAACGGCGGCCATCGCCAAGCAGCGCATCCCAGATTCCGCCAACTTGCGCCACCACATAGTCCACGCCACCGTAGACCCGGTTCTTCAGGTTGGCATCGACATAGGTCGCGGTGTAGCCACCGCGGTCCGGCTCCATCTGGTTGCCGACCATGCCTTCCACGGCAAAGACGATCTTCGGCGCAGTGTCGTTGAATTCGCGATAGTCGGCCGCGGTGTACTTGCCGGTATTGCGCGACGGATGGTTGATCAGCGCGTAGCTGGTATCCGGATAGTTGTCCCGTAGCCACGCCACGGCCTTGACGGCGTCGGCGTGCGTCGTGAACGCGCGCGTGCCGGTGGCATTCCAGTTGGCCACGTCCACCGCATCGAACTGGGTATCGGGACGATTCGTAAAGTAGTACTCGAACTGGTTGGCGGCCTTGGCAGCGGTGGCCAATGGCGCGCCGGTGAAGATGCCCACATTCATATGGTCATGCGTCGGCATGTCCCATTCGAACGCCGAAAAGATCAGCTTGCCGGTGTAGCTGCCATTGACCTGCAGCTGCCGTACCGCCGGCATTTCATACTGGGCCATGGCTTGCGAGAACGGCAGCGGGCCGCCAACGATGGCCGTGCCGTTCTGGTCGCGTGTGGATACGCGCAGGTGATTCGAGATGGCGGTCCAGTCCAGATTGTTGGTGACCATTGCCTGGTCCAGCACGTCGACGAGTTTGCCTTGGGCATCGTCCGATTCGATCGTATGGACGTGCAGGTCGCCTGTGGTCCATTTGCCGGTGATCTCGGCGGCCGGCGTGGACGGAGCGGTCGGCTGGGTGGCAGGCGGCGTGGTGGTATTTGTGGTCTTGTCGTCGCTGCCGTTGCAGCCGTAGAACGACAATACGACGGTCATGGCCGCCGCAGCGCTGATTGCAGATTTGATGTGACGCATGAAACTTCCCTGATAACCTTTTGATTTCTCGACCCATTTGGCCGTGCGTCTTCGGCCTGCAAGGTTGATATCGTTCGATCATTCCGCGCAAGGTCCCAGCCGCACTGGCATGGCATTAGCGGGGGCGATACTGAACGACAGGCGTTACAGGAAAGTGATGCTTTCGTGATTTTTTAGCGTCATGTTCTGAATATCAGAACACCAGCGTAGCCGTAGCCAGAACCGTGGCGGTACTGTCGAGCCGATTCTTGCTGGTCACGGTCGGCACCCAGCGCAAGCTGAACGACAGTGGCGCCTTGCCGCCAAGCTTGGTGTCATAGGTGACGATCGGGCCGATCGTGAAATCGTGCCCGCGGAAACCGTTGAGCCGGTCGGCCGTGGGCCCGGTATCGTCGCCAAGCTGCTGGACCGTCCCCATTACCAGCCCGGCGCCCCAGTTGCCGAATTTCTTCACGCCCATCACATCGAGCGTAAACAGTGGCGCATTCTGATAGTCAGTAGCCGAGTTGCGCGTGTAGAACTGAAATGCCGCGACGGCATTGAATTCCAGTCCGTACTGCGGCATCAGGTGCGTAAAGGCTACCTGTGGCACGAAGGTCCAGGTGTTCAGGCTCGGATTGGCCAGAGCATTCTTGTCATACTGGCCGGTCGGCGCCCATACATTGAAGCTCAGCGCCATATGGCTGGTCTTCGAGAAGTGATAACCGGCGATCAGCGGGCTGAAGTAGATGTCATAGAGGTTCGATGCACGGTCCGAGGTGCCGCGAGAGAACGAATTGCCGCCGGGGCCGCTGAAAACGGCATTCGTCCTGACCGTGGTCCACACATACGGCAGCGTGAAACTCGACGCAAAATTCCAGGCACCGGGGCCGGTATCCCACACCTTCATGATCGTCGCCAGTGTGAACGCGATCTTGGCATCGATACCCGCCGTAGTGCGCCCGCCAACCGGCACCTCGCGCCCGCCGCTGATCGAACCGTCCATATACAGCTCTTGCAGGTTGGCAATCCAGACCGGCTGGTCCGGAATCACCCCGACATTGGCAGACACGCTGGTTCCCGCCACCGGCCGGCCCAGCGCGCCCTCGGTCGCATGCGCGGCCAGGGGCATCAGGATTCCACCCGCGGCCAGGGCACCAAGGACTGTGGTACTTGCGCGTTTCATGCGTTCTCCTTGTGGACGTGTGCCGGCATCCATCATGGCGATGTGGATGCAGCATCGTCGCAGATTCCACAAGGAATGGAATTCAGTTTTCTAAGTTTGAGAGTTGAATGTTTTCAGGCCCTGCCAGCAACAATGCCGGCAGGGCCCGCGGCCAGCCATCAGGCCCGGACTCAGACTCAGACCGCGCCGCGCGTCTCCACATAAAGCGCATAGACCGAATGGCTGCTGGCCATATACAGCCGGTTGCGCTTGGGACCGCCAAAACACAGGTTCGGGCAGCGTTCGGGCAGGTGGATATGGCCAATGGCCTTGCCCTGCGGATTGAAGACCCGCACGCCGTCGAGCTTCGAGGGATCGGCGCCCGGCGCGCCGCTGCTGCCCCAGCCCGCCCAGATATTGCCGTCGGCGTCGACCTTGAAACCATCGAGCGCACCTGGACCGTTGGCGTCGATGACCTTGGTCTTGCCAGCAAGCTGGCCGTCGGCGCTCACGTCATACGCCCACATCACGCGGTACGGCTGGGCGCGCGACTCGATGACATAGAGCTTCTTCTCGTCCGGGGAAAACGCAAGGCCATTCGGGCCTGCGAGGTCGGCAATGACCTGCGTCACACTATTGTCCTTCGGGTCGATCCGATACACCGCATGCGGCAGCTCCGACGCGGCCTTGTCGCCCTCCCAGTCGCCAGCGATGCCGAAAGGCGGATCGGTAAACCACAGCGAGCCGTCGGACTTGCAAACGATGTCATTGGGCGAGTTGAAGCGCTTGCCCTGGTAGCGGTCGGCCAGCACCGTGATCGAGCCATCGTATTCGGTGCGCGTCACGCGCCGCGTCAGGTGCTCGCAGCTGACCAGACGGCCCTGGCGGTCACGGCAATGGCCATTGGTGAAGTTGGCCGGCGAACGGAACACGCTCCACTGATTCGACGTTTCGTCGAACTTGATGATGCGGTTGTTTGGAATATCCGAAAACAGCAGGTAACGGCCATCGGCAAAGTAGACCGGCCCTTCTACCCAGCGGAATCCCGTGGCTACCTGCTCGACCGTGGAGCTGAACAGCCGGTACTTGCCAAAGCTGGGATCGAGGATCTCGACGGCCGGGTCCGGATAACGCTGCGCAGGCTTGAACTCAAATGCTTGCGCCAGCGCCGTGCCGCTCGCGGCCACGGCGCCCAGCGCTGCGCCGGTCTTGAGCAAACGACGGCGTTGGGCATCCACGCCCGGCGTCTTGTTGTCTTCCATGTTGTCTCCTCATCGATGGGCTTTGCCCGTTATTCAACGTTTTTAGTTGTCCGACATCCTATGAGGAAAATTACTCATAAGCAAGCACTTGTACGACAACATCGTCTTGCAGTGTCTTGCCCACTTCACCAGCACGGGTAAGGCTCGGTGCTATTGTCTGGATGTGCGCGTCCGGGACAGGACGCCCGACATGCCTTCTCAACTCTCCTGAAGTCCGCCCGACCATCATGGCCAGCGCTATCCTCCTCGAAAACATCCACGCCAGCGGGCAACAACTGCTGGGCCGCCACCAGATCGACGTAGCCACGCAAAGCAAGGCCCTCGCAGGCGACGCCCTGCTTGCTGCCGTACGCGACCACGAACTGCTGGGCATCCGCTCGGCCACCCACCTCGGCGCCGACACCTTCGCCGAGGCCCGGCGCCTGTTGACCGTAGGTTGCTTCTGCATCGGCACCTCGCAGGTAGACCTCGGTGCCGCCGCGCACGCGGGCATTCCCGTGTTCAATGCGCCGTTCTCGAATACCCGCTCGGTCGCGGAACTGGTGATCGGCCAGACCGTCATGCTGATGCGCCGCATTCCCGAAAAAAGCCGCGCGGCACATCAGGGCCAATGGCAGAAAAGCGCCAAGGGATCGTTCGAGATCCGTGGCAAGACCATGGCCGTGATCGGCTACGGCAATATTGGCGCCCAGGTCGGTATCCTGGCCGAAGCGATGGGCATGCGCGTAGTGTTCTACGACATTCGTCCGCGGCTGTCGATCGGTGGCGCGATGCCGATGCACTCGCTCGAAGACGCGCTGGCGGCGGCCGATGTCGTGACGCTGCACGTACCGGCCACGCCGCAGACACGCAACCTGCTCAATGCCAAGGCGCTGGCGGGCATGCGTCCGGGCAGCATCCTGCTCAATGCATCGCGCGGTACCGTGGTCGATATCGAGGCGCTGGCAAAACTGCTCGACACGGGCCATATCGGTGGTGCCGCCATCGATGTCTTTCCGGAAGAGCCGCGCAGCAATGCCGACCCGTTCATCACGCCGCTGCAGGGCAAGCCCAACGTCATCCTGACTCCGCACGTGGGTGGCAGCACCGAGGAGGCCCAGGAAAACATTGGTGTCGAAGTGGCCACCAAGCTGGCCAATTTCCTTGAAACCGGTGCAACCATCGGCGCGGTGAACCTGCCGCAGATCCAGCCGAATCCGCTTGATTCACCGGCCCGGGTGCTCAATATCCACTACAACCGGCCCGGCACGCTGTCGCACTTCAACCAGGCACTGGCCGAGATCGGCGCCAATATCGAGGCGCAGCAATTGCAGACCGAAGGCGATATCGGCTATGCGATCACCGATATCAGCCTGGTGCCGCCGGCTGGCTGGGCGGAGCGGCTGATGGAGCATGAGGCCTTCATCCGCACGCGCGTGATCGTGGGCGACTGACCCCGCGCCGCATGCGCACCGTGCATGCGGCAGATGAAATCGGCGGATATGCGACGCCAGTCCGCCGATCCCTGATAGCCGCCACCCGGCGGCATTGTCATACTGCGCGGACAACCTCGCAGACCGGACATGACAGATCCGGCAGACATATCAGGAGACAACCTCATGCAACGACGTCGCTTGTTTCGCATCGCGCTCGCCGCTACCGGTCTGGCGCTGGCACCAACACTGTCCACCAACGCGCTGGCTGCCGATGAGTTTCCCACCCGCCCGATCCGGCTGATCGTGCCCTATGGCGCCGGAGGCGTCACTGACCAGGTGACCCGCGCACTGGCCGACGCCGCGGGCCGCGAACTGGGCCAGTCGATCGTGGTGGAGAACAAGCCCGGCGTCAGCGGCACGCTTGGTGCCACACAGATGGTGACGACCGAGCCCGACGGCTACACGCTGAGCATGGCGCCCGTGGTGATCTTCCGGCTGCCGCACGTGCAGAAGATGCGTTACGACCCGCTCAAGGACCTGACGTATGTGTCGATGATTGCCGATTACAACTTCGCCGTGGCCGTGAAGAAGGATGCGAAGTGGCAAACCATGCAGGAACTGATTGCCGATGCCAAGGCCGACAAGAAAGGGATCAGCTATGGCACCACTGGCATCTATGGCAGCCAGCACCTGACCATCTCAGAACTGGCGCGCGTATCGCAATCGAACTGGACCCACGTACCGTACAAGGGCGATGCCGAGGCCATTACGGCGCTGTTGGGTGGCTCGTCCGATGTGGCCGTCCTTTCGAATACGCTGTTGCCGTATGTGCAAAGCGGGCAGATGCGCGTACTGGCCACGCTGTCCGAGAAACGCGCGGCGGATTTCCCGAATGCGCCAACGCTGAAGGAGATCGGCTATCCGGTCTGGTCGAACTCGCCGTTTGGCATCATCGGCCCGGCCAACATGAAACCGGCCGTCGTGAAGCGGCTCGATGAGGCCTTCCGCAAAGCGTTGACCGATCCGAAGTTCCTGAACGTTACGCGCCAATACGGCATGGTCACCAACTACATGAACCCGGAACAGTACGCGGCCTATGCACAGAAGGCATTCAAGAGCGAGGGCGAGATCATCGAGCGCCTGGCTGCCGCGATGAAGAACCAGTAGTGCGAATGGGCGCCAGCGCGCGGCATGCGCGCTGGCGGTCGCCGGGGCGGCGCACGTCGCTCAGGCGCCATCGAAGAAAGGATTGCGCGGACGGTCAATCCGGTAGGTTGCCTGTCCGCCTTGCACCGATGCCATCTGCACCAAGCGCGGCTGCGTTGCAGTTGATTTGACCGATGCGGTCGTCGCTGTCTGGCTGGACAGTTTGGCTTCCGCCGCCTGGATATCGGCCGGATAGTCATTGCTGACGCGGAACGGATTGTAGCCAGCCTTCTCCACTTGCAGCAGATCGTTGCGTACCTGGGCACGCGTTTCGGGCTGTACCGCGGCAATCCCTTCGCTGGCGGCGACCTTGGCTTCCGCGGCCTGGATGTCCGCCGGATAGTTGTCGCTGTTGGCCGCGGGGTCATAACCAGCCTTTTCCACACGGACAAGATCGGCCACGACCTGGGCGCGGGTAACAGGTGCCTGGATGCTTTGGGCGAAAGTCAGGGCCGGTACCGCGACAAGCGCGGCGGCCAGCAGGTTCAACGTTTTCATGAGGGTGCTCCTTGTCAGAAGTTTGAACAACGACGCCTCTCAGCGTCTGCACCCATCATGCGCTGCAACACCGGGCCACTTTTGCACGATTGCACGGTATTGTTGCGATGTCACGGCTTGCGTTTGCGGTGCTGGCAAGTGCCTTCGTCCACATGCGCGCCGGGCCCCTGCATTGCCATCACGTCCTGCGGATTGCGCAGTGGACACGCCTTCAGCGACAGGCATCCACAACCGATGCAACCGTCGAGCTGGTCACGCAGCATGGTCAGCGTGCGGATGCGCGCATCAAGGTCCTCGCGCCATGCCGCCGATAGACGGCGCCAGTCGGCCACCGTGGGCGCCTTGCCGGTCGGCAACTTTCCGAACGCCTCGGCAATTACCGATAGCGGCAAGCCCATGCGCTGCGCCACGCGGATTACCGCCAGTCGGCGCAGGATGCCACGCGGATAGCGGCGCTGGTTGCCAGTGCTGCGCGCGCTTGAGATCAAGCCCTTCGATTCATAGAAATGCAGCGCGGAAACCGCGATGCCACTGCGTTCGGCAACTTCGCCGACTGTTAGCGGATCTCGCGAACGCTTGGGGCGTTCGGCAGCTTCCGCGACCGTAGAGGATTTTTGCTGTCGGGCCATGGCGACTGAGGCAAGGACTGAGGTAAGAAACCGCACCGCCAGCATGGTAGCGCAAACACGCTTGACCTCAAGTGCACTTGATGTTTGATACTGGCGCCCCATCCATTGAGGACCCTGCAATGCTGCTCGAATCGCCCCGCGCGCCCTACCTCGAATTCATCAATCCGCCCGATCTCTATGATCCGCGCATCAACGGCTATTCCCACGTCGCCGTGGCCAATCACGGTGCGAAAATCATCTTTGCTGCAGGCCAGGGCGGCGAGGACATGTGCGGTGGCTTGCGCGCGGACTTCGCGGCGCAAGTCAAGCAGGCACTGGCCAACCTGCGCACCGCACTGCAAGCCGCAGGCGCGGACGTTCCCGACGTAGCCAAGGTGACTGTGATGATCGTCGACCATTCGATGGAGCGGCTGGCCATCTTCAGCCGCGCATGGCGGGAACTGCTAGGCGACTGGCCTGCGCCGGCGTGCACGCTGATTCCGGTGCCACGCCTGGCGCTGGACGGCATGTTATTCGAAATCGAGGCAGTCGCCGTACTACCCTAGCAGCCCTGTCATGGGCGCTTCGGCGGTGCCGAGCTTTGGTGGCGTCGCCCTGTCTTACGTCACGAGCGATTGTCGACAGGAGGCGCATCAGGGTCGCGGCTGCCGGGGTCAGGCAGATCCTGACTGCCAACGCCCGGGGGTGCCTCGCTGTTTTGCGCTCCGCGTGCTGCGGGACCATCGGGGTTGGATGCCCGGCGCGTTGCAACCGGGTCACGCTCGTCACGTGCCTCGGCACCCGACGGTCCATCCTGTTGCGCCGTGTTGTGTTCGTCGGCATTGCGGCGACGAGCGCGATTGCGACGGCGTCGGGTACCTGCGTAGGCGAAAGGCATGGCGTCTCCTGCGTCTCGTTGTAGTTGGCCAGGCGCGGCCGGCACGGACAACATGCCGGCCTGCGAGGCTGATCAGGTTTCTGATTTGCCGGAAGTGGAACTGCCGCTCAAACCACCGAGGCCACCGCTGCCAAGCCCGCTTCCCAGGCTACCACTGCTGCCTGCGGCACTTGAGGAAGCAGTACCCGTCGACGACCTGCCTTGCGCGCCGGTGTCGCCGGAACCTCCGCTTGTCTGCGACATCTGTGACATTCCCGATGACCCGGAGCGACCAGCCATTTCCCGTGTGACGCGAATCTGGTTGTGAACGTCCTTGACCCCGAACACTTCATCTGCCATATCCTCGATTCGGTATTTCTGTTGCCGGTCCTGCACGGTACCGCTCAAGGTCACCACGCCTGCGCTGACCGACACCTCGACTTCACGAACGTCCACGCGACTGCTCAGAGCCAGCCGCTCGCACAGATCTTCGCGAATGCGCTCGTCGGAGCGTTGATAACCTTTGGGGCCGACCTGACGCGCGCGCCTGGCCATTGCCGAACCACCCGCACCGCCATACCCGCGATTCATGCTGTCGCGCTCGCTGGCACCGGTGAAGTGTTCATACGCGCGATCGTCGCTGCCGGAATCGTTGCCATAGCCGTTGCCATAACCGCGTTGTCCACCTTGTCCCCCGCGCATGCGACCTTCACCGAGGCGATCTTCGCGCCGGTCCTGGCTTTCATAATCCGATACGCCGTATCCGCCGCGATAGTGCGTGCGCATGTCAGGGGCGGGCAACGAACTGTCGCGCCATGCCTCGCGGCCACCTTGCTGCTGATTTTCCCATCCGCCTTGACGGCTACCCTCACTACGTGAGCCACCGCGCGCAGGCTGGTCCCACGTCGCACGACCCTGACCCCACTCATCGCGCTGGCTACCCTGCTGACTGGACCATTGACTGCCGCGTCCGGCTCTTTCCTCCTGATGCCAGTCTCCCCAACGCTCGCGCCCTTCGCGACCGGCAGTCTCGTCCGATCCAAAGCCATAGCGTCGGCCTGCGTCGCGACCTTCATAGGTCCGGCCCTCACCATATTCGCCATAGCGCCCTTCGCCATACTCGCCGCCCTGAGGTTGCCGCTGGGGTTGCGACTGTCGTTGCGATGAGCGCTGCGGCTGCGCTTCATAACCACCGTAACCGCTGGACGACACCGGCGTTGCACTGCGGGCGCCGCCCTGCTGTTGACCACCACCGTGCCAGTCGCTTCCAGAGCCGGGCTGGGAGCTGCCGCGGCCTTGCCAGTCACTGCTGCCGCCCTGCTGCCGATGCGTCAGCCAATCGCCGCTGAACTGCTCCTGCTGGCGTTGCCGCGATGGATAGGACGAGGCAAACGCGCGACGTTCATCGCGGGTGCTATCGTCGTCACGATCGTCATCACGATCCGTTTCGTTGTTTCCGTAGCGGCCGGAACCACTACCGCTGTTGTGTCCCTGGTTCATGAGCGTCTCCGGTTTTGGGCAATACGGGTATGCCGACGCAAGTTCCATACCGCGTCCAATGCCGCGGCATCCAGGCGTGCGAACCGATGCGTTTCGGACAGTTCAGGACAACGCCAGCCCCGCACCACCGCGAACGCGCAGGTCCTATTTACATGACCCTATAAATCCTGCAGGCGGCTCCCACAACCTGTAGTCGAGTTCCTACAGCCGATTCAGGCGCATACCCCCTGAGCGTGGTGGTGCGTGGGACATATCGTGAAGGCACCGTTACCACGTTTTAAACATCGGGAGACGCAACATGAAACGCATCCTTGCCACCAGCGTACTGGCCCTGAGTTCGATTCTCTGTGTGCCCGCCATGGCGCAACAGGCCCCGGTCTCGCCCAACGCGCCGAATCCAAGCGCACCACCGGCCCCTGAAGGCCCTGCAAATCCCCGCAGCAATACCGCACCGGGTACCATGCCGGGCAGTGCGATGAGCGGAAACATGAGCAGCGGTTCGGGCATGCAGCACGATGCCACCAAGTCCACCAAGAAGAACACGGGCGATCGGGCCAAGAAGCCGCGTCAGCAAAATGCGCCAGCCTACTCGACAATGGATGCCCCGTCCGGCCCGAAGGGTGACTCGCCGGATCCGGCGCCGAAGCAATAACGCGATCCCGTAGAACGGGATTCGCCAGGACGGTCCATACTGGTATCGCCGCGACTTCCCTTTCCCGGGGCTTCGCCCTTGCAAGTCACGGCGGCGCGCCGCATTCAGGCTTTCGAGCCCGGATGCGGCGCGTTTTTTGCGTGTGTTGGTTTGTGCTTGTCTGCCTTCTTTTGTGCGAGTGAAGTTATGCAATTGAATTTCGGATCTGCACAGGATTAACCACGCCCGCGGTATCGAATCTCCCCGCCTGGTCGCGTGCGTCATCTACAGTTAGTACGTGAATGAGTACGTGAACCGGAGACGTACATGGATGCACTGAACACCACACTGGCACGGCTTGCCCGTCTGGCACTGGCGTGTGCGGAATCGTTGTCGGCCGTGGCGGCCGCCGCACCGGACCCGCAGATCCGGGCAGTGCTGGCACACCGGGCCAATATGCAGCGCTGTGCTGCGGCCGAATTGGGCAGGCGTGCCCAGGACGGGGCGTCGATGTCTCCCGAACCATTGTCCGCAAGCCAACGGCGCAGCGAATCGCAACACGTATCGCCACCGGTCGAATCAGGAGAACTGCCGTTGCTGCGCCACGCCACGCAGCATGCCGCGCGTGCCGCCGCCGCATACGGCGAACTACTGCGCGAGCCTCTGGAAGATGCCGACCTGCGGCTTTTGCTCGCGCATTACTATCGTGGCGCCACCGAATTGCAGCGGTTGCTTGAGCAACGGGCGCTGGAATTTACTGCGTCCCGCACACCGGGTGCCGCGGCCCGCCGTTCCGTGCCGCCACTCCATTAGCGCCAGAATCAGGCAGCAATTCGGGGATATCAAGCCTGCCGATGTGCCGTAAGTTCCTGTTGCGGCTGATAGGGACGAATCACGACTGCAACGTAGTCCTGGTCATCGGGATTGACCACCAGATAAACCAGCCCCGACATGACCAGCGCAACCTCGCCAATCTGCGCCGCAATCCGTGCGGCAATAAAGTGCTGCAGCAAATGGGGATCGACACTGGCATCGATGGCGCGGGCGGCAACGGCAATCGTCGACATGCACTGCTCGGCTGCCCGACAGACCACTACCACTTCATCGATGGCATAGCCGGTCTGCGCCGCCCGCACCAGCACCGAAATGCCTTCACTGGTGCGGGCGCGATGCCAGCCCGGTTTGGCGCGAAAGTCGGGGAGCTTGAGCTTGGCGCCGAGGTTCTGGGCCACGGCATTGAACTGTTGTGCGAAATCATGGGGACTGATACCCAGCAACTGCTTCTCGACTGGGGTCGACGATACGGCCACCGATGATGCCAGGCTCAGGGTGACCAGAATGCTGGAAAGATTCATCGCTCGCTCCCTTGCGCGATCCACGCCACATGCCCTCTTGCTGCCTGCATGCGGCAATTGCCGTTCCAGCCTCTGTTGGGCGACGGCACCGGCACGGCGCATCGGGGTGGTCCCCTGTCATCACTATAGGCGTCGGGCGACACACGTGGAAACCCGGATTCGACCAACCCCTCTTCTGGCATGCAACTTGCCGCTTTTGTACTTTTCAGCCGCATCGAACCAACAGGAGTCATGATGAGCAAGATTTCTCGACACAGTCATCGGGACATGCCGGTGGACGACACCGGCGCCAGCGATCCCGATAGCGTTCCCAGCACGCTCGATCCGGATCTGGAATACGAAGTCAGCGAGGAAATCGAACGTGACCTTGCCGATGCGGGCCACAGGCGGCACATGGGATCTGACG
>VFQP010001730.1_pt1 | contig 27373 bp, 26 predicted proteins | sample 3512351 | NCBI WGS metagenome assembly VFQP01 (sample SAMN10412372, study PRJNA504923) | tailings metagenome | isolation source: Relicate 1 Philex TSF1 revegetated site | place: Philippines: Tuba, Benguet | collected 2017-08-29
GCTGCGAGGGCTCGTGGACGGGGGAACCGTAGGCTATAGGTCCAGCAGGCGGTTGGCGATGATCGCGTGCTGGGTCTCCGCGGCACCGCCGAAGATCGTGTGAGCGCGCCCATCGAGGTGCATGGACAGGATCGCCAGTTCCTGGTCCGGAAGCGCTGCATCTCCTCCGATCTCGTAGAGCGGCCGACGCGGCTCCCAGATGAGCGCATTGTAGCCGATGAGATCGATCCCCAGGCGCGTGATGGACTGGTAGATCTGCGTACCGCGCAGCTTGAGGACCGAAGACATCGCGCCCGGGCTCCCGCCCGACTGGATCGTCGACAGCAGCTTCAGCTCAATGAACTCAAGTGCGTCGATGTCGATTTCGATCTCGGAACAGCGCTCGGAGAAATTGCCACTGTACGGGCTATTCTTTTGCCTTCGCACGAGGTCGTGGAGTGTCGACAATTGACGGCGGAGGCGCGCGGCACGGAACCCCGCACCACGTTCGAACTCGAGCAGATACTTGGCGTAGGTCCAGCCCTTGTTCTCCTCGCCGATACGATCCCTCACGGGCACAAGGACATCGTCCAGAAAGACCTGGTTACACTCGTGATCGCCGCCGATCGTAATGATCGGCCTCGTCGATACGCCGGGCGACCGCATGTCGACGAGCAGAAAACTGATACCTTCCTGGCGCTTTGTCGTGTTCGCGGTCCTTACCAGCGCAAACATTCGATCGGCGAGATGCGCGTGTGTCGTCCAGATCTTGGAGCCATTGACGACGTAGTGATCGCCGTCGCGCGTGGCGTGCGTGGAGAGCGATGCCAGATCCGATCCCGCGCCGGGCTCGGAGTAGCCTTGGCACCAGAGGTCCTCCCCTGACAGTATGCGCGGAAGATAGTACTCCTTCTGCCAATCCGACCCGAACTTCATGAGAACCGGACCGACCATCTGGATGCCGAAGGGCGACAGACGCGGCGCGCCGGCGCGGGCACTCTCGCTCTCGAATATGTATCGCTGCGCCGGCGTCCATCCCGGACCGCCGTACTCCCTCGGCCAATAAGGAGCCACCCACCCGCGTCTGTAGAGAGCGGCCTGCCAGCTCTTAAATACGTCCGGCTCGGTTGTGGAGGCTGCCGTGAGGCTCTGCCCCCGCTTTGCCATCTCGGTCAGATGATGCGCAATGAATTCGCGCACTTCATCGCGGAATGCCGCCTCGTCTCGAGAGAAACCCAGATCCATCGCTACCGCCTTCAAAGCGTTCGTTCTGTACTCTGCCAGGCACGCGCATGGTTTCTCAGGTGCATATCCGGTGAACCGAACATGGCCTCGATGGTCATCAGGCGCTTGAAGTACGCGCCCACGTTGAGCTCATCCGTCACGCCCATCGCGCCGTGAAGCTGAACGGCCTGCTCGGAGATGAAGCGCCCCGCCCGCCCGACCTTCAATTTCGCACCCGACGCAGCGCGCGCGCGGCGCTCCGGCGCATCTGTCGCCATGAGCGCAGCCCGCAGCGAGCTGGCGCGCGCCTCCTCGAGCTGAACCGCCATACTCGCCATGCGATGGCGCAGAACCTGATTGTCGGCGAGCGGTTTGCCGAACTGGATGCGCGTCTTCGTGTAGGCGATCGTATCGTCAAGAAGGACCTGCATGCAGCCGATCGCTTCGAAGCAGACAGCCGCAATCGCAAGATCACTAATGGCTTCGATCACACCGGCGGCGCTCTCATTCCTACCAAGCAGCATGGCCGGCACATTCTCGAACGCGATATTGGCCGCACGCGCCCCATCCAGGAGGAGGTAGGGCGCAATCCGGACGCCGGATGCGTTGGCGGAAACCACGAACACCCTGATGCTCGGACGATCATGCGGATCATTCGAGACGCGGGCAGTCACGAGTAAAGTGTCCGCCCAAGGTGCCGCAAACACCATGCATTTCTGGCCAGATATTCGCCAATGATCGCCGTCGAAGCGAGCCGTCGTTTCGATCGCGCGCGGAAGCGGCACGTTCGCATCTTCCACATGGGCGAATGCGATGATCGATTTGCCCTCGGCAATTGGGTCGAGTAGTGCCTTCCGCTGATCTTTCGGGCCGAGGCCGTCAATCAACTTCGCTGCGACGACTGCAGTTGCGAGAAACGGCTCAACCACGAGGCCGCGCCCGAGGGCTTCCATGAGAATGCCGATGGTGACCGCGTCCGCCCCCGAACCGCCGAAGTCTTCCGGAATAGCGAGGCCGAGCCAGCCAAGTGATGCGAAATCAGCCCAGATCTTGCGGCTGAAGCCATCGTCAGATGCGACGATCGCTCGCCGGCCCTCGAAGGTGTACTGATCGGCAATGAAGCTGTTTGCCGCCTCGCCAATCAGCTTCTGTTCGTCAGTGAGTGTAAGATCCATGGATCATTTCCCAACAACGCGACTGCAGGACACACGCCCAGCGGATGCAGCCCGCGTTGACGCTAGCGACCCGTGAAAGCCGGCGGTCGCTTCTCGAGGAAGTGTCTCACTCCCTCTTTATGATCCTCACTCTTGAGACTGAGGGCCATTTCATGGTCTGCCATGACCATGGAGTCTTCGAAGCTTTGCGTATGGCTGAGCCAGAGCTGCTGCTTGATGACACGCAGCGATCGGGGTGACGAAAGCTCGGCGAGTTCGGTGGCATAGGCCATGGTCGCCGGCAGCAACTCCTCTTTCTGGTAAATGCGGTCGATGACGCCGAGGCTATGCGCCTCAGGGGCGAGGAACCTGCGAGCGGAGTACAGCAGATCCGCCGCCGCCGACGGCCCAATGAGACGGGGGAGCGTCCACGCCATGCCGTGCTCGGCAATCAAGCCCCGCTTGGCAAAGGCCGTTGTGAACGATGCCTCTTCGGCGCCGAAACGCATGTCACAAAACAGAGCGAGGCTAAGACCGATTCCAGCACAGGGTCCATTGATCGCAGCGATGATCGGCTTCGGAATTGCCGGGAAGTACGTGTTCCTGCCGCGAAAGATGCTCCGCTCGCTTTGATCCCCCGAATTGTATTCCAAAGACAGCGTGCTCCATCCGCCGGGCGGGATCTTCAAGTCGACGCCTGCACAGAAGCCGCGACCGGAGCCGGTGAGAACGATCACGCGCACCGCCTCGTCTTCGGCCGCAGCCCGCATCGCGCTGCGGACTTCGGTGCTCATAGTAGGGGTCCAGGCGTTGAGGCTCTCCGGCCTATGGAGAGTTACGAGGGCAACGCCCTTCTCGACACGATAGATGATCTCACTGAATGTCATGCCCTATTCCTCCCGTGCGCGGGGCCGCGCCGAGTTGTTCTCGATCGTCTCTCGGAGCGGCAATATAGCTTCTTAAATCGATTTAACAAGGCGTATAAGAGGTCGCGTCGACCGATATCGGCGGCGGGAATTATCAGATTGGTGCGCCGTGATCTAGCAGCTGAGTTGTTCAGCACATGCTCGATACCTCCCGCAAGGGGCTTGTTAAATCGATTTAAGCTCGATATCTTCCCGCCACTGCAAGCCGACAAGATCCGGAAACAATGGATCTGTTCAATCAACATTCGGGAGAAGTCGCCGGAGGTTAAGTGCGCCATGACCGCTTGAATCGTTCCGAGAAAAGCAGCCGTTCCGCCATCTTGCACCTCCGCAATGCAAGGTGCCAAATGCCGTGGACCGACCGGCGCCATGACGACTGAGCGGTCTGTTCTCGAGCCTGGCGCGCCGGCCTTATGCTGGCCGGCTTCAAAGCGTGTAGAGCGCCACCCTAGTGAGTTGTCGGGGCCGGATGCGCGGCCCAACCACCTTTATGGCTAGAGCGCTGACAGCGCAGCGCGCGAACAGCGAGACACGGGAAGACACGATGCGCATCCAGATAAGAAGCCCTCAGGATTTTTGGGCCGGCATGATCTTCGTGGCGCTGGCGCTGTTCTTTCTCCTGAACGGACTGCAGCTGTCTCTTGGAACCTCGATTCGCATGGGGCCCGGCTACGCGCCTCGCCTCCTGAGCGGACTGCTGCTTGCCATAGGCGCCGCCCTCGTTGTTCGCGGGATCGCAATTCATTCGCCCGACACCGATAGCCTCCGCTTCCGACCAATGATCTTCGTGCTGGGCTCGATGTTGATTTTTGCATTCGCGCTTGAGCGTCTCGGGCTCGCACTCACGACGCTCATGGTTGTTGCCGCAAGCAGTCTCGCCATTAAAGGCGCGCGGCCGCTTGAAGTGCTCGTCATCGGCGTAATCGCGGCGGCGGCGGCATCTGGCATCTTCATATACGCACTGAAGCTCACAATCCCGCTCTGGCCAAGCATCTAGGAGGCCAGCAATGGGCATCATCGATAACCTCTCGCTCGGATTCGGCGTTGCATTCGCGCCCCTGAACCTATGCTTCGCATTCATCGGCGTCATGATTGGCACGCTGATCGGCGTGCTACCCGGCCTCGGCCCACTCACGACCATGGCCATGCTCCTTCCGGTGACCTACTACCTGCCGCCGGAGTCGTCGCTGATTATGCTGGCCGGCATCTACTACGGCGCGCAGTACGGCGGCTCCACCACGGCCATTCTCGTCAACATCCCCGGCGAGAGCTCCTCCGCCGTCACATGTGTCGACGGCTATCAGATGGCTCGCCAGGGACGCGCAGGTTCCGCGCTCGCCGTTGCAGCACTTGGGTCGTTCTTCGCAGGAACAGTCGGCACGCTTCTCATCGCACTCTTCGCAGAGCCTCTGTCAAAAATCGGGCTCATGTTCGCGCCGCCCGACTACTTCTCTCTCATGGTGCTGGGCCTGATCGGCGCGATGGTTCTCGCGCACGGCTCCCTGCTGAAGGCCTTCGGCATGGTGTGCTTAGGCCTGCTCCTCGGACTCGTCGGGACGGATCTCAACAGTGGCGCGCAACGCTACGCCTTCGGCATACCCGAACTCGCGGACGGCTTGGATTTCGTGCCCATTGCGATGGGCATATTCGGCCTCAGCGAGATCATCGCCAATCTCGGTCGACAAGAAGAGCAGCGCGCGATCATCTCGCAGAAAGTGCGCAATCTCTGGCCCACCAGAGAAGACTTCAATCGATCCTGGCCCGCTGTTCTGCGCGGGACGACCGTCGGTTCGGTACTGGGCTTGCTTCCGGGCGGCGGCGCGCTTCTCAGCTCGTTCGCAGCCTACTCCGTCGAAAAGAAGATCTCGCTTAGACCAGAGGAGTTCGGGAAGGGTGCGATCGAAGGTGTCGCGGGACCGGAAGCCGCCAACAATGCCGGCGCCCAGACATCGTTCATTCCTATGCTCACGCTCGGCATTCCATCGAACGTCATCATGGCGATGATGATTGGCGCGATGATGATTCAGGGCATCACGCCAGGCCCTCAGGTCATGAGCGAACGCCCAGCGCTTTTCTGGGGAATGATTGTCAGCATGTGGGTTGGCAATCTCATGCTCGTGATCATCAACCTGCCGCTCATCGGCATGTGGATCAAACTTCTCAATGTGCCCTACCGCATACTGTTCCCCGTGATCATCGTCATTTGCGGCATCGGCGTCTACAGCGTCCAGAACAGCACATTCGACGTCGTGCTAACCGCAGCCTTGGGCTTGCTCGGCTACATCCTGATCAGGCTCGGCTGTGAGCCAGCCCCTCTCGCGCTCGGCTTCGTGCTCGGCCCGCTGATGGAAGAAAACCTCCGGCGCTCCATGTTGTTCTCGCGCGGCGACCCGACCATCTTTTTCACGAGCCCCATAAGCGCCGGCCTGCTCGCACTATCAGCCGTGCTGCTCATGACCTTCCTTCTTCCAAACTTCAGGAAGCGCCGCGAAGTCGTATTCCGGGAGTAGGCCGCAGAAGCCGCACACACCGAGGAAACCGCCGCTTGCGCATCTTCGCTGTAGCGAAAGTTGAATGGTTCCAGCATAAGCATAGGAAGCAGAGAGCGATTGCACTTCGCGGAACCGCGGTGGGAGCGAGGAGGGTGGATTGACCACTACCAAGCAACGGAATGTCGCCCAACGCGCAAGGGGAAGGGTAACGATTCGGGATGTGGCGCACAGCTGCGGCGTGTCCGAGGCCACTGTATCCAATGCACTGGCGAACAAGCCTTACGTTTCCCCCGAAACGCGCGAGCTTGTCCTGAAGGCCGTTGCGAAGCTCGGCTATTCGCAGTCTCCGATAGCCAAAGCACTGCGAACCGGCCGGACGGATACGATCGGCGTCGTGGTGTCGAACCTGAGCAATCCCTTCTACGCAGAAGTTCTGCTCGGCATAAGCCAGGTGCTCACGCCCGCTGGCTATCAGGCTATCATCTGCAATACCGAATCTAATCTCGAGCTTCAGACACGGCACATCAACAACCTCCTGCAGCGGTCGGTGGATGGCATCATCCTGATCTCTCAGCCCGACGCTGCTGATGTCGCGGGCATCCAGAGCTCGAATGTTCCCCTCGTTTCCCTTTGGCGCGTGCCCAAAGGCGGCGAAGCCACTTTCGTCGGCCTCGATGAAGACCTTGGCATGCACGCGGCGCTCGATCACCTCTGGTCGCTTGGACACCGATCCATTGCACTCCTCCGAGGCGTTGCTGGCGCAAGTACGGCAGAGGCAAGGGAGCACGCCTTCCGCGAGTTCCTGCGCAAGAAGAAGCGCACCGTCCCCGCCGACTACATCGTGCACTCACCCTCATCGATCGATGGAGGACGCGCAGCCGCACAGCGCCTCCTCAAGCTGCCGCAGCAGCCGACAGCTGTCATTGCCACCGGCGACTTGGTGGCGCTCGGCGCAACAGTAGCGCTCGCCGAGTCAGGCCTCGATGTGCCGAGGTACATGTCCGTGGTCGGCTATGACGATACCTTCATCGCAAAGCTTCCGCAGGTCGATCTGACGTGCGTATCGCCCCCTCGCCTCGAACTCGGCACTCAAGGCGCTCAGGCGCTGCTTAGAAAGATTGCCGACCCCAAGCGGCCGATGGAGCGCATTCTCCTCAAACCCGGCTTTTCCCTGCGATCGACGACCGCCGCGCCGCGCAGCTGATCGCGCCCGCAATGGTTCTGGGCCGGAGCGAGCTACGGGCTCGCAATCCGCCGCGCTCTTTCCAGATTCCGCTTGTTTAATCGATTTAATGTCCATACTATCTCCGACCAAGATCCCGGGCGGAGCGGATCGACACGTCGACTTGGAGGAAATGCGCAGATGGTGGCCTCACTCGAAGGGCTGAAAGTCCTCGACCTTTCGCGTTTCATTGCAGGCCCTTACTGCGCGATGCTGCTCGGCGATCTCGGCGCCGAAGTCGTCAAGGTCGAAAAGCCGGGGAGCGGCGAAGGCACGCGTCAGCTCGATCCCAAATTCCAAGGCGGCAGCCTTTACGCAACCACGCTCCATCGAAACAAGAAGAGCGTCGCACTCGATCTGCGCGCACCCCGCGACCTCCAAAAGCTGCGCGATCTGGCAGCGGTCGCCGATGTGATCGTCGAGAATTTCCGCCCGGGCACCATGGAAGCCATGGGGTGCGGGTGGGAAGAACTGCACGCGCTGAACCCACGCCTCGTGATGGTGCGGATCTCCGGCTTTGGTCAGACGGGACCGGACGCGCAGAAGCCGTGTTTCGATGTCATCGCACAGGCGCGCTCCGGCATCATGGACCTCACGGGCGAACCTGACGGTCCGCCGACCATGGCGGGCGTGTTCATCTGTGACTATGCGACTGGCCTGTATGCGACGATTGGCACGTTGGCCGCCCTTCAGGCGCGCGAGCGTACGGGACGTGGCCAAATCGTCGAAGCCGCGCTGCTCGATACGGGCATCTCGTTCCTCATGACCGCGCTCTCTGAGCAGCTCCTGTTCGATCGGACGACGACGCGTGTCGGAAATCGCGACCGCTACGCTGCCCCGAGCAATACCTTTAAGAGCCTCGATGGAGATTGGGTGCACATCGCCGGCGGCGGCAACATCATGTTTCCGCGTCTAGCAAAGGCAATCGGACGGCCAGACCTCTTGTCCGATCCGCGCTTTGCCACGGTCGCTGCGCGCTTGGCGCACGTCGACGAAATCGAAGCGATCGTCATCTCATGGGTCAAGGACCGCCGGACCGCAGACGTGCTCGCTGCACTCGACGCGGCCGACGTCACCTGCGCGAAGGTCGCCACTCTGCGCGATGTCGCGAACGATCCGCAGCTCCGTGCCAGGGGAAAGATCGTCGACATCGAGCATGAGGGCATCGGCAGCATACCCATGCAGGGCCTGACCATTGGCCTATCGGATACGCCGCTCGCCATTCTGAGCGGTATTCCGCGCGTCGGTGCACATACCGAAGAAGTTCTGCAGAGCTGGCTCGGAACCCGCACTTGAACGAACTGCGATCTCTCAGTCACAGCCGATGGATAGAGGCGCTATGACCAAGGACGTCCTTATCGAGCAGCGCGACGCCGGCTTGCTCACGCTGACCCTGAATAGGCCTGAGCGGCGCAACGCGCTCAGTGGTGAATTGTCCGAACGCCTCCTCGTTGCAGTGCAGCGCGCGGATCGAGATCCGGAAGTCCGCGCCGTTCTCGTGCGCGGCGCCGGCGGAACCTTCTGCGTGGGCGGCGACGTCAAGGCCATGGCCGAAGGGGCCGAGCGTTCCGCGACGATCGATCAGCGTATCCAGACTCTGCGACATAGGTCCGAAATTTCGCGCCTTCTGCATGAGATGGCGAAGCCGACCGTTGCCTTGATCGAGGGCGCCGCTGCCGGGGCCGGCCTTTCGATTGCACTGGCGTGCGACTTCCGCATTGCCGGCGAGCAGGCCAAGCTGACGATGGCATTCGCCAAAGTTGGGCTGAGCGGCGATTTCGGTGGCACGTACCTCCTGGCCAAGCTGCTCGGCGGTGCTGCTGCGCGCGATCTCTATATCAACTCACCGGTTCTGACGGGTGCGGAAGCGCGCGCCCGTGGCCTCGTACATCGCACGGCACCGGACGCCGAGGTTGCCGCGGCCGGAATGCAGTGGGCACAGGAACTCGCAGCCGGTCCGACTGTCGCCTTCGGCTACATGAAGCAGGCGATCAATCTTGCGGGTCACGCCTCCATGGCGACCACGCTCGATTTCGAGGCGATGAACCACATTCGCTGCACAGCGACCGATGATCACAAGGAAGCGGCCGCAGCGTTCGTCGCGAAGCGGAAACCCACGTTCAAGGGCCAGTAAGATGACGACTGCAAACTATCTCCGGCTGCGGCAGATTTGTCTCGTCGCCGCCGATCGCGCCAAGGCAGAAGCCGACATTTCCGCAGTTCTCGGCAGCGAGGTCGTCTACCGCGATCCCAATGTTGGAAAGTACGGTCTCGAGAACGCGCTTTTTCCCATTGGCCAGAAGCTCATCGAAGTCGTGGTACCGACGCGTGATGGCACGGCGGCCGGCCGGTTCCTGGAACGCTTTGGAACGCGCGGCGGCTACATGGTCATCATGGATTGCTCCGACGTGAAGCGCCGACGCACCCATGTCGAGGTTCTCGACATCCCGATCGTGAACACGCTCGACTACGACGGTTTCTACGCTATTCAGATGCATCCGCGCGTAGGTCGCGCTGCCATCCTCGAATTCAACAACACGCGCGGCGGAGATACGACGCAGGGTCCATATCATCCCGCAGGTCCGGGGTGGCCCGATGCCGCGCGCCTACCGGCCAAAGGGCAGCTCCTCGCCGTCGAGGTGGAGAGCCCCAAGCCCGCTGATCTCGCCGCGCATTGGTCCAGGATCATCGAGCTTCCGGTCAGCGGAGGCGACCAGCCGTCGATAAAATTCGACGACAGCGAAATCCGCTTTCGCAAGTGTCCCGAGGGTTCGATGGAGCGCCTGATCGGGCTTGAGATCGCGGTGCCGGATCCCGAGACGACCACGCAGAACGCACGTGCCCGGGGGCTCGTCGGCAGTGACGGCGCGATCTGGCTCTACGGCGTAAAGATCGGCCTTCACACCTTGCGTGTGACCTCAGGATCGTGAAGTCCGCGTCAACGTTTTGGATCTCTCTCTCATGCTCAACTTGATGCCAGCCTTCACCGACGAGCAATCGATGCTGCGCGACAGCGTAGCGCGCTTTGATCGTGAGCGCGGAGGACTGGACAGCCGTCGGCAGAATTCAGCAGAGCCTCATGGGTTCTCCGCCGACGGCTGGCGGCACTTTGCCGACAACGGCTGGCTCGCAGCAATCTTCCCCGAGGCTCTTGGGGGGATAGGTGGTGGTACCGAAGAGATGGCCATCATCATGGAGGCCATTGGCCGTGGCCTTCTGACGGAGCCCTATCTTGCAAGCGTCGTGCTCGGCGGAAAGCTCATCGAGCGGCTCGGATCACCGGAGCAGGCGAGCGCGCTTCTGGCGCCTATGATTGAGGGGCGGACGAGGCTGGCGCTCGCCTTTGCCGAGCCGCGCTCCGGATATGATCTCTCGGACATTCGCACGACACTTAGGCGATCGGGATCGAAGCGCGTTCTCGATGGCGTAAAGATCGCCGTGCTCAATGGAGACAGTGCCGACACTCTCCTCGTGTCGGCGGCGACTGAAGACGGTCCAGCCGTCGTAGTCGTGCCCAGCGATGCAGCTGGCGTCCGCATTGATGGGTACGCCACGGTGGATGGGCTTCGCGGTGCGAACATCGCCCTGTCGTCCGTCCAGATCCCCGATAGTCAGATCCTCGGCGACTCGGCCAAGGTGAATGACGCTCTAGAATACACCATTGACCTCGCCACCGCTGCCGTATGCGCGGAGGCGGTTGGAGCAATGTCGGAGCTGATCACGATCACGTCCGAGTACCTGAAGACCCGCCGACAGTTCGGGCGCCCGCTCAGCGACAATCAGGCGCTCCAACACCGCGTGGTCGATATGCACATCGCGCTGCACGAAACGCGCGTTCTGGTGGTGGATGCCATCCGCGGCTTCGATGATCGGCTTGTCGGCGACAGGAAAGCTGCCGTGTCCGCGGTCAAGGCTCACACCGGAGCGGCAGCACGGCTGATCGGCCAGGAGGCCGTTCAGCTCCACGGCGCCATCGGTACGACCGAGGACTGCATCGTCGGCCACTATTTCAAGAGACTGACCGCGATCGATCTGCTGTTCGGGAACCGGACGTGGCAACTGCGACGGTTCTCCAAAGCGCGACTTCAGCAGGGGCCCGGCCGATGAGCATGAATTTGACGCCCGACGATCGCGCATTCTGCGACGAAATACGCGCTTTCGTATCGGAGAACTTGCCTGAGTCACTCGCACGCAAGGTCGCGAACGACCAGCTGCTGACCAAGGACGACTATCTGACTTGGCAGCAGGCCTTGGGCCGTCGTGGCTGGCTTGCCTACACGTGGCCCAAGGACGCCGGAGGACCTGGCTGGTCAGCCGTGCAGCAGTTCCTCTTCGAGGGCATCTGCGCCGAGTTGAATGCGCCGCCCATCGTACCCTTCGGCACGCGCATGGCCGGCCCGATCATCCGCGAGTTCGGGACTGGCTGGCAAAAGAAGCGGTTTCTCGAGCCGATCCAGCTGTCGACGGAATGGTGGTGCCAGGGCTACTCCGAGCCATCCGCGGGCTCCGACCTCGCGTCCCTCTCCACGCGCGCTGAACGCCGCGGCGATACCTATGTCGTCAATGGCCAGAAGATTTGGACGTCCTGGGCGCACCACGCCGACTGGATGTTCTGCTTGGTACGCACCAGCCGGGAAGACCGCCCTCAGAAGGGCATCACCTTTCTTCTCATCGATATGCGCTCACCTGGCGTCGACGTTCAGCCGATCCGCGCGATCGATGGCACACACTCTTACAATTCCGTCTTTCTGACGGATGTCGAGGTGCCGGTCTCTCATCGCGTCGGAGAGGAGGGACAAGGTTGGACGTGCGCGAAGTTCCTCCTTTCGCTCGAACGGCTCGACAACGCCTCGGTCGGGTTCATCAAACGTGCCCTCAACAAGCTGCGTACTGCTGCCGAGAAGACGCAACAGGCGGACGATCCCGTTTTCCAATCCACGCTTGCTGACGTGGAAATACGGCTCCGCGCTCTCGAACTTCTAGGTGTCGAGGTCCTGGCCGCAGCGTCGGAAGGGCGGGCGCCGGGTCCCGAAGTCTCAGCCATCAAGATCAGAAGCGCCGAACTCTTTCAGTTCATCCTGGAATTGACGGTGCAGGTCTCTGGCTACGCTTCACTGCCCTATGACGGCGAACTCCTGCAGGGCGAGACGAGTGATCCAGCCTTTGCTCCGAGCTACGCGGCTTTGGCGGCGCCGAAGTACTTCAATCGCCGGGCCGTCTCCATCTTCGGCGGAACAACCGAAATACAGAAGAACATCATCGCAAAGCGCGTCCTCGGATTCTGACGGGAGCAATTTCCCGCTCGGAAGTCGAAAACATGCGACGCGCCCACAACGGAGGAAGCAGTATGAAGAAATTTGCATCAATCGCAGCAGCGGCGCTCGCAGCGCTCCTGCACGCAAATGTCGCCTCTGCCGCGGACAACTATCCGAACAAGCCCGTTCGAGTTGTCGTGCCATTCGCTGCTGGCGGGCCCACGGACATCGTCACGCGGAAGGTAACCGAGCTGCTCTCTGCCCGCCTCGGCCAGCCGGTGATCGTCGACAACCGTCCCGGCGGCAGCACCTTGATCGGTACCGAAGCGGTTCTGAATGCGCCGGCGGATGGATACACCGTTCTGGTGACCAATACCCAGCTCGTTCAGCTTCCCGCGCTCATGCCGAAGATTTCGTACGTCGTCGAGCGTGATTTCCTTCCGGTTGCTCAGCTCTGCGGCGTGCCGCTCATGCTGACGACGCACTCCAAGCTGCCGGTGAAGGACTTCCAATCGCTGATCAAATACATCAAGGACAATCCCAACAAGACAAACTATGCCAGCACCGGCTACGGCGGCACCGCCAATATCTATGGTGAGGAGTTCCGTCGCCTCTACAGCCTTGAGGCCGAGCACATCCCCTACAAGGGCGAGGCGCCCGTCATTCCAGACTTCATCTCGAACCGCGTGAACTGGTTCTTCGCGACTCCGTCTCAGGTCATGCCGCACATCACGCAGGGGACGCTGCGTCCGTTGGCCGTCACCGGCTCGGATCGGCTCGCCAAGCTCCCCGACGTTCCGACGATGAAGGAACTCGGTGCGGAAAGCTTCGTGACGGTCGGCTGGTTCGGTATGTTTCTCCCCGCCAAGGCGCCTCGCGCGATTGCTGAGCGACTGAGCAAGGAAGTGCTCACCGTCATGCAGGACCCCGACCTGCGCAAGTTCCTCGAGGACAATATGTTCGTGCCAAAAGGTGTGGGCATTGAAGAGTTTGCGCCTGAGATCTCGCGCATCTCCGCAACCTGGAGCCGCATGATCAAAGAGAACAACATCCGCATCCAGTAGCGCAGAACGGCGCTCTGGATCTGATCTCAACGAACCGCAGGACACAAGAAATGTCGAACGCCTCTTCAGCGCGCACGGAATCAAGCGCGAGCTCCAACTCGACCGTAGCGCTCCGTCTCGCCGAGGCGTTCGCTCGTCACGGCGTCACGATCACCTTCGGCCAGAGTCTGCCGGCGGCCTTTCATCTCGCCGCTCCCAATGCCGGCATAGAGCAGGTCGCATACCGCCAGGAGAATATGGGTGGCGTAATGGCTGACGCCTATGCCCGCATCTCGCGACGCGTCGGCGTCGTCACGGCCCAGAACGGGCCTGCCGCGACGCTGCTCGTGCCGCCCCTGGCAGAAGCAATGAAGGTCGGCGTGCCCATCATCGCACTAGTCCAGGAAGTGACGCGCGATACTGTGGACAAGAACGCGTTCCAGGAGTTCGATCACGTCCGCATGTTCGATGCCGTCGCCAAGTTCGTGCGGCGCATCGATCGCGCGGACCGGCTCGATGATTACGTCGACATGGCTTTCGTCGCGGCAATGTCAGGCCGCCCTGGCCCTGCGGTGCTATTGATGCCGGCCGATCTCCTCCTGGAAAAGGCGTCGGCGGCTACGAGGCGGCGTGCAAGCCACATAAACTTTCCGTTGGATCGCGTGCTCAGCGACCCGGCGCGAATTGCGCAGGCGGCCGAGATCCTCTCGAATGCAGCACGTCCGATCGTGATTGCTGGCGGTGGCGTGCATCTTGCCGGTGCTGCGCAGGAGCTAGCGGCCCTGCAGCAGGATGCGCATCTCCCCGTCGCCACGACATTCATGGGCAAGGGCAGTGTCGACGAGAACCATCCGCTCAGCATCGGCGTCGTGGGCAATACCATGGGCGTCGGCGCGCGGAGCCGGGATGTCCGCCATATGGTGGCGGAAGCGGACGTCGTCCTTCTCGTCGGTAATCGCACGAACCAGAATGGCACCGACTCGTGGACGCTCTATCCCAAGAACGCGCAATACATCCACATCGACATCGATCCTCAGGAGATTGGCCGTAACTACGAGTCCCTGCGCTTGACGGGTGACGCCAAGCTCACGCTCGCTGCTCTTCGTGAGGCCATGCTCAAGCTGAACCTCGACGCACGGAAGACTGCCCGGGCAAAGCTCGAGGCCGAGGTCGGGAAGGCCATAAGCGCGTGGCGGACACTCGTTGCCGGCGTTACGAGCCGCGATGGCGGGCCCGTTCGTCCCGAGCGCGTGGCCGCCGAGCTTGACAAGCGCATGCCAACGGACGCGATCATGGTCGCCGACGCGTCGTACTCGTCAAACTGGATCAATATCTACATGACGGCCAAACGCGCCGGTCAGCGTTTTCTTACGCCGCGTGGTTTGGCGGGTCTTGGATGGGGCGTTCCGATGGCGATCGGCGCGCAGGTCGCCGAGCCGGACAAGCGCGTCGTCTGCATGTGCGGCGACGGTGGCTTCGCCCATTCATGGGCGGAGCTTGAGACTTTAAGCCGCCTCAAGCTCCCGGTGACCGTCATCGTCCTCAACAACGGCATTCTCGGCTTCCAGAAGCACGCGGAAGACGCCAAGTACGGTGATCACACGAACGCCTGCGACTTTGCGGACGTTGATCACGCCGCGATTGCGCGCGCTTGCGGGCTGAGCGGGGTGCGCGTCGAGCGTGGTGAGGATGTCGGCCCCGCGTTGGATGCGGCATTTGCTTCCGGCAAGCCCGCGCTCATCGAGATCGTCACCGATCCCAGCGCAAAGCCACCCCTCACGATGTACCACGGGCACTATCCCGATCCGTTCTGACCACGAAGCGCAACTGCACCGAGGAGCAACAATCATGAGCAATGCCGATCGCGTTGCGATAGTTACCGGCGCGGCGCGCGGCCTCGGTGCAGCCATCGCCCGCAAGCTGGCAGCGGATGGTCATCCCATCGTGCTCGCCGACGTGCTCGACAAGGTCGACGAGACCGCAGCGGCCATCACCGCGGAAGGCCATCAAGCCCGCGCCATTCATCTCGACGTTGCCGACGAGAGCGCCGTCTCGAGGCTTCCTGATGCGCTCGGTTCGTGGTGGTCTTCGCTCGGGGTGATTGTCAACAACGCCGGCATCTCTCCAAAGGTCAATGGCGTCAGACGCGCAACGGAGGATATCCCCCTCGAAGAATGGCGCCGCGTGCTCGACGTCAATCTCACCGGCCCATTCCTGCTGTCGAAGTTGGCCATCCCCCTGCTCAAGAAGCGAGGGTGGGGACGCATTATCATGATGACCAGCCAAGCCGCACGGGGCGGGGGCCCGAGCACGATCACGGGTTCATACTACGGAACTTCCAAGACCGGCTTGATGGGCTTCGCACGCTGTCTGGCGGCGGAGTTGGGACCTTTCGGGATCACGGTGAACAGCGTGGCACCGGGCCGTATCAACAGCGATATGGTTGCAGGCGCGGCTCCCGGCCTGAACGATGCCTTTCTGGCCCGCATTCCCCTCAAGCGCTTCGGTGAACCGGAGGACGTGGCGGAGGTCGTCAGCTTCCTCACTTCAGATGCGGCCGGCTACCTCACGGGCACGACAATAGATGTCGGCGGCGGAAGTTTCATGCCGTAAGCCTTCACTACGGTTGCGTTCTGCCGGCTTAGGTTCACGGCTCCAGAACTTCGGGCCACGAGAGGATGCGGTCGCGGCGATCAGGCGGCGGGGTAGCCCATACCGCCAAGCTAGCGGGGAGCGGCGCGCCGATCACGACCGAAACTGCCGAATTTATCGTTTGGGTTTCACTACGCTCGATTTCCAGCAGCGCCGCAATCAGTGCGGGGCAACGGACAAGGAAGTTTACCAGGACGTCGGACGACTGCTTGGCGCGTATCGCACGCCGGCTCTGCAATTTGTCAGCGACGGCCTGATCCGACTCACGCGCTCGCAATCTGATGATGCGGAGCTCGCGACTTGGAGAAGCATCGAGAGCAATACCGCATCCGCGAAGGCCTGATCCGTCAGCGATCGCTGCCTGCCGCCTTCTGATGACCTCCCCATGGGCCAACGGCCTTCAGCCATACATGGGCGTCGAGCGCTTGGATTGCAGACGTGATGTTGAAGAGTGCCGCCCGCCGGAATGAGCATGCCACTACTCGAACGAATGGCGCTAAGCGCCGTTCGTCAATGCTACGATCTCCAGAGCGCACCCAAGACGAAGCCGAGAGCGGCCGCGACCGCGAGCGTAGTCATCGGCGCTGTTTCAGTGACGTATCCACGACCTCTTTGATCGCACCAGGTGCCTTTTGAGCCTTGGCGCCCATTTCCCTACCCTGCTCGATCGCGCGATCAGCGAGGTCGCTCGTTTGCTCGGCAACATCCCATAGCGACCTCGACTACTCAAACGGATGAGAGTGGTATTGCTAGGCCGCTCGGACGTGCGCAGGATGTCCTCCTCGGCCTTGGACGCGTCGGGCAAAAGGCGGCCTGGCCGTACATTGCCGAGCAGCGAACAATTGTGGGCGTGAGCCGCAACCTTTTGCTCCCTGCACGATTAAGCATACAGAACGCGACGCTTCCCGTCGTCGCGTCATACCCGGGGCGATCCCTCCGCTCTGGGTTGGATACTGGCCCGGTACACCTCCCCCCGGTGTGCCGGGCTTATCATTTGATAATCGCGCGACAATAGCCACGTAACTATGTGCCCAAGGGTATTGAAAGCACCGTTCGGCGTTGCATATTTTCCCTGCTGCGGAGATTTCTGGGCAAGGGGATGGAGGCAATGCGCGCCAAGCGGATTATTGACGGAGCGGCCTTCGGACCGGACGTTCTGAAAGTTGTCCGCCAAGCTTTTGACGATGCTTGGTCGATGGTGGCCGACAAATTCGCACCGGATGAGCACGAGGCGGCGCGCGAAGTGTTGGCGAGGTCGATGATGTCCGCGACACGCGACAACTCGACGGACGTAGCCATGCTGCGCGAGGCGGGTCTTCGGGCGATGATCCTAAAGTATCCGTCGCGCTTCAAGGACACGCCGCCGTCTGGACAGAACGGCACCGATGGGTGACGGCGAGCTTCCTATGGAGCTGGCAAGGCTAGCGGCCAGAGGGAGCTAAGGGTGCTCAAATATGCATGTTGAAATTCGGCAGGTTGACTCCGTTGAGAGGCAACTCAGGAGCAAGCCAATGCCGACCCCTCAGGAGCTCGAAGCCAAATTCTGGAAATCTCTCCAATCCGACATGACGATGATGCTCGGGCTGGACGGACTGGAAGATGGGCACGCGCGCCCAATGACAGCTCAGCTCGAGGGCGCGCGCGGCCCTATTTGGTTCTTCGCAAGCAAGGACAACGCCATCGTTCAAAAGCTACCGAACGGGGACAGAGCCATCGCGACCTTCACTGCAAAGGGCCACGACCTCTTCGCTACCCTCCACGGCAAACTCAGCCTGGATAACAATCTCGCCACGATCGACAGGTTGTGGAATCGATACGTTGCTGCGTGGTTCGAAGGCGGCAAAACGGATCCGAAATTGGCTCTCCTCCGACTGGACCCCGAGAAAGCTGAGATTTGGCTGGATGCGTCGAGCTTAGTCGCCGGCATCAAGCTGCTCTTGGGAGCGGACCCGAAAGAGGAGTTCAAGGAGAACGTCGCCAAAGTAAAGCTTCGCTGACGATGCAGCAGGGCCGCCGTGGAAGGCTCGGTGCGGCACCAATATCGCCAGCGCAGAACACGCGGGCATCTCATGGCACCGCTTATGTTGCAGCGAGACGTTTTAGGGCTGCGAAGCCTTTGTCACCGCCAGGGCTTGGAGAGATGGAATGAACAAGGATGCTTATGATTCTGATCGCGGCACGACCGAGATCCGCCAAGGCGATCGGCGACGCATGAACTTGCGTGTGCTGCTCATCTCGTCCGCGACCATCGTTGTAGTTTTTGCTCTTCTGTATTTCTTCGCCTTCCCCTTCGGCTCGCCCGGGAACTGATCCGGCTCTCCGCCGCGGCGTACGCGAGATGATCGACTAAGCGTGCAGGTCACACTCGAAGAGTCTAATGACGCTCCTCCATGCCCTTTGCAGCAGCACCTTCGAGCCGCCCAAACGCAACTTCGGCGGGATTGCAACCTTCTTGCTGTTGGACTTGAGAGCGAACTCCTTCGTGTCGAATTTGCAGCCTACCGCACAATCGTCCGCAACCATCGTCGTCCACTTCTATTTCATCCGGCCCACTGAAGGGCGGAACGAAACCACGCGTCCACATGTTCCTGCATCACCGCGAATTCGAGCGAGATTAGCGAATGGAGGACCGTGCGATGGACGGCATTATTTACCTTGTGGGCTTGATAGTGGTCGTGATGGCCATCCTGTCCGTTCTTGGTTTGAGGTGAGTGTCATGACGACGGTCGTAACACCCATCAAGACCAGCGGCGTGGACTGGCAATCTGTCATCGCGGGCGCCATAGCAGCGGCTGCCATATCCGGGCTGCTAACGGCGTTCGGTGTAGCTATCGGCCTTTCGCTGACGTCTGCGCATCGCACTTCCGGTCTGTCGATCACAGCCCTCGCGATTGCCGGAGCTCTCTGGATGGTGATGGTGCAGGTGTGGAGCTTTGCAGCTGGCGGATACCTTGCAGGTCGACTGTCGGATGTGCCGGATCTTGATCCCGAGGAGACGCAGTTCAGAGCCGGTGCGAACGGCTTTATGGTGTGGGCGCTTGGCACAGCGGTCGGTCTCGTGCTCTTGGCACTCGCGGCCGGTACGGCTGTGAGATCCGCAGCAGAAGTCGCTGGTCAGGCCGCTTCCGGCGTCGCGCAGGCAGCGTCGAACATCTCCGCCGAGAACGTCGCTTACGTGTCGGATGCTCTTTTCCGGGCACAAGCAGCCACTCCAGGGGCGAGCCCTCCGGCCTCTCCGCAAAATCGCCCCGACCCGGCAGTCGTTGCGGAAGCCGGTCGCATCTTTACTGTGGGCTTGGCGGAAGGCTCACTGAACGCTGGCGATCGCACCTACCTGGCGCAAATTGTTGCGCGCCAGACTGGCCTATCGGAAGCGGATGCCCAGCGACGCATTGACGATACCTATGCGCGCGCGAAAGGCATGAAGGATGCAGCGGAGCAGCGCGTGCGAGAAGCCGCCGACAAGGCTCGTAAACAAGCTGTCGTCGCTGGGTTCCTTGCGGCCGCGGCGTCGCTCATGGGTTTGGTCGCGGCAACGTGGGCGGCCGGACTAGGACGCGAGCATCAACGTGCCAGGCACTATCCCAGCATCTTTGGTTCTAAGCGCTTCTGGTAGCGGCAAGCGTTGTACCAAGAGGGCGACGAAGAATGCGGCGGCTACGCCTTGAGTTCGCTCACGGTGGTGCCGCCGGCGCCCCGTCAGTAGAGCATCATTAGTATCTGTAAGGGTGTGGAGTCCGAGGCATGGAACGCCAAGCCCAATTCAATTACGTCCGCCCAGCACGCTACGTGCGTTGTGAAGGTGGAGAATGGTCGTCGTTCGGGCCGATGCCGTTCTACAAGGCTGTGCTTCTTGCTGTCCAAAAGTACCGGGTCAACCACGAGCCCGGCATAATGTGTGGCGGTCTGAGCCTTGTTGGCATCGACGCGATCCTCGCTGTGCGACAGCGGGCGGACTTTCCGTGGCGGGTCGAAGACTTCGCCTCAATGCACGCTCTTCTTGCCGCGCCGCAGGACGCCCCTCCCAGAAAATGACGCACGGCAATTCTGTCGCGGAGCCCGTTCGTACCGTCGGCAATGGTCCGCGGGGTCTATGCCTGCGCCACAACCCGTGCCGAACCTTTGCAATTCGATCTCGAGCACGCTTCCTCGCTCGTACGCGGCGAGCAAGTATCAGGCCCGACAATAAGCAGCGTCCCTACTCCAACAGTGGTGATCCAGCTTTCAACAACTGGCCCCGTGCCAAAGGCGTGGATGATCGTTCCGCCGACGACGGAGAGCATCACCCCGAGACAGAATACTTCGAGCGAATTCGCCCCTGCATCCGAGACGTGCCGACGGTCCTTTCAGCCAGCTTGCTCTCGGCGGAAGCAGAACGAGCAGTAGGTAACCGCACGCAATGATGTGCACCAGCGGCATGGGTCCGAGATTCGTCTTCACCATCCAAGCCCCATACGGCTGGAGGTCGATTGGTGCGGCACCGATGTAGAGCGGCCAACTGGTCCATGGTGCACGCAGCAGAAAGGATCCGACGAGCACGATCGCAACCAAGCCTATCAGCTGCGGTGAGCTTGGTAGGGGGCCCTTTCGGAGTTGCAGGGCGGCTGCCATGCCCAGAACCATGAGAAATTGCCAGGCAAATGGATTGAAGTGCCAGCCTCGCCGTCCGCCGTGAGTAAGTTGAACGAAGTCAGCTGCACGATGAGCCACAGACTGACGGACGCCGCGATCCCGAGCATGATGCTCCTTCGTAGCAGCATGTAGAGCAGCGGAAATGCAGCTAGGAGCACCACGTAGAGCGGGAGAATGTCGAAGTAACGGGGCTGATCAATCCGCAGCAACGCACTGATGATCGTACCGACGTCGCCCTCGAGGAGCTTCTCGAACTTCATCGCTTGCACTTGTTCCGAGCTATTCAGAAGAACTGCAGCGAAGGCAAGAATAGCTCCGACCAAGAGCAGAGTTCCGAGATGAAAGAGATAGATGGTGCCGATGCGAGAGGCGATACGCCTGATACCGATGCCAGATTTATCGCTGTCGTCGAGGTATCGGCCGTACGCGAGCACGGCGGAGAAGCCAGCCAAGACCACAAAGAGCTCGGCTGCGTCCGAGAAGCCGAATGCCTGCTGCGTTACGGATGCCCACCGGTTCTCAGGTACGTGATCGATGAAGATGGTGAGAAGTGGCGAATAAGCCCATCCGGACGTGGGCGCCTTAACGTGGGGCCAGATCAAGTGTGACAATCGGCCGTGTGGGCTGCGTAGCAATGGATCGCTTCCCTCGACCTCTGCCCGCTCCGGGCAATATCGATGATGCTTCCGGCCAGCCGGTATCCGTTCAGATCGCTCTTGTCTTCGCACGTGCGCCAAATCTCGTCGAACACCGCAAGCAGCATCAACAGCGTGGCGGAATCGAACGGCGATTGAAGGATGGTTTCTCGTGGAGATGGCATGGCTGCGCTCACTGACTAGCCTTCCAGGCGAGAGCGCTTTTGATGGTCTCACAGCCGTCGGCGCCCAACTGATCTCGGCCGACGATAGGCTGGCTTAGCATGAGGGGCGCAGCTCGTATCTAACAAATGATAGCAATCGTGAGCAGGACCAGCACAGCCAACAGGATCCGGCTTGCTTCCAGAGGGGCAAAGCTAAGGGAGCGCATTAATCCACGGAACTGAATCGGATGCTCGGTCGAGAACGTGACCGTCGTCGAGTTAACTGCCCGCGTCCGCACAAACCAAGCGCGGCACTAGTCGGCGCGGAACGACGTAACGAGCGCACCCACACGCTGCCAATTTGCCGGGCTCCTCGACCAACCATAAGTCCGACGGAGGTCATTTTCGGGAACTTGATCTCTCAGCGGCCGTTGCTGGTGATGTAGCCTCTCGAAGGACGATGTCATGGAGCGCATTCTTTCAATTGGAGCGGGCCTCGTACTCGCATCTGCACTTTGCGACGTGGGCGCTGCGCAACCAGCTGTCAGTAACTCCGGCACCTTGACCTGCACGATTTCTGAACCCGCCAAAGGTCCGGCATCCTCCACGGCGGAGCTGTCTTGTGACTTCAAGTCCTCCTCTGGGCTCTCGGGTGATTACTCCGGCACCGCGAGCACCAACACCGGCACCTTTCCGCCCGGTAAGCATGTCTTCATATGGAGCGTTGTCGCGATCGAGTCCGGCAAGGCCCCCCTACTTGAGGGGACATTCCGCTCGGAAGCAGGACGCCAGGGCCCGGCCGTGCTCCTAGGGGGCGCTGACGGCAACATTCGTCTCGAGCCTGTGACCGGGAACGAAAAGGTTGCAGGACTAGCCGAGATTACCGAGCTCAGCCTCAAGCTCGCCGTCACCAAGACTTGAGCCCTTCGATTGGTCTCGTTACCCGTGATGGTTGTCAAATCGGAAGCTTCTGCGTAGGCCGCTGGTCGTCCGGTGGCTCGGAATGGAAGCGTTCGGGATATGCACGCTCTATCGCGCGCAGCCCCGCTCTTCGAAGCACATCGGGATCAGAGCTGTCCCCGCGTACCGCAGATATGATCGAAGTCGCCAAGAGGTCCCGGGCGGTTTCTTGCGTGCTGGCGTCGAAGAGATCGGCGATTTCGCTCCAGGCAGCCTCGAAGGCCTCGCACGCAGCACGTATAACTTCCGGCCCGAACGCCGCTCCCTCTATAATTCGACGCGCCCGCATGGCTAAGTCTCCACTCCTTCCTTGGGGCAGGCTCAAGACGCCAACTATATTGTGGGCAGGGTCCGAGAAAACAATACCTCCAATGCGCGTCGGCGAGACTTGAGCCCCGGGTCGATAGGCCCGGCCGCAAGCGCGTCGCACACAACAATCAGCAGAGGCTCTGAAGCAACGTGCTGATGGAGTTCGCATTGTAGGGCTTGCTGAGCCTGGGGGCTCCTTCGAACGCGCGGTCCATAGGGTGCTGATCATCGAACCCTGTCGTCAATGCGAAGGGAATTTCCTTTTCGCGCAGCAGACTGGCGATCGAAACGCTTGTCGCATCCCCGAGCCTGACGTCGATCAAGGCACAATCAAAGCCACCCTCGTGCACGAGCTCGATGCCTTGCTCAATCGTGCACGCGGGTCCAATCACGCTATAGCCTTGATCCTCGAGGTCTTGGCTCAATTGCAGACCTACCAGAAGCTCGTCCTCGACCACAAGAACACGCCGGGAAATCGTAGCATCGTGATCCACTCTGGGGCTGAGCCTAGGCAGCTGCCCAATCTGAAATGGCGCATTGCTTGTTGGAATGAGTGACCTTTCGAAATCGAAGCGAATGCCGTCACCTTCGAAGCTCAGGCTCGCACTGCCTCCCATCTCCGATGCTGCAGACTTCAGGACTGTCAGGCCAAAGCCTTGCTGCTTCGGCTCGACCACGCGCGGCCCACCTGTTTCCTTCCACGAGAGCCAGAAGCGAGGCACGTCCCCCGCGGTCTCCCTCGATCGCCAGGAAATGGATACGCGCCCCTTGTCGGAAGATAGGGCTCCGTACTTGACGGCATTGGTTGTCAGCTCATGAAGAACGAGCGCAAGTGACTGTGCCGTTCGCGCAGGCAACATGATTGCGTCGCCCTCGATTGCGATGTTCGCGGTATTCGCGCTGAAAGGCTCCAAGGTCACGGATACCAACTGATGGAGATCGGCTCCTCGCCAATCACATTGGCGCAGAAGATCGTGTGCTGCGCTCATCGACTGCAGGCGCCCCTGCAGCGCGGACACATACGGAGCAACCGAAGTTGCGCCTGCACTCGACAGTCTCGCGATCGCGAGGACATTGGCCAGGATGTTCTTGACGCGGTGGTCGAGCTCACCCATCAGCAATGTCTGATGCTCCTCTGCCTGTTTGCGCATGGAGACATCCAGGAACGTCCCTACAATGCGCTGTGGATGACCTGCGTCATCCGTGACGACCTTGCCCCTGTCCAATAGCCACAGGCCTTGGAATGCGGCATCTGCGACCTTGAACTCCATTTCGAGTGGCAGCTGGTCATCATGAGTTCTGGTGAAGCGCTGCAGCAAGTTCCTACGATCAGCCGGATAGACTGTCTTCAGGACACCTTCAAGCGTGCCGAGGTCACCTGACGGACTGCGGAGCAATTCGCTCACATTCTGCGACCACTGAAATCTCTTCTGAGCGACATCGAACTCATAGCTTGCAAACTGCGCCGCCTCGGCGGCGAGCCTGAGGCGCTCCTCGCTCCGGCCCAGCATCTCGTTTGTTGCCTCGAGCTGACGCGTGCGCTCCGTTACGCGAACTTCCAGCTCTTCGTTCAGCCCCCTCAGCAGTTTGGTCTTGCGATGGAGGTCGACAAATACCCTGACTTTCGCCTTCAAAATCTCGGGCTCAACGGGCACTGGGACGTAATCGACGGCGCCAATTTTGTATCCCTTCACGAGGTCTTCCTGGCTAAGCCGAACGCCCGATACGAAAATGATTGCAGTCTTTTCGTGCCGCGGATGCTGCCTGATCATCGCAGCGAGCTCAAAGCCGTCGGTATCCGGGAGGCACACATCCATCAAGATGACAGCGACTTCGGTCTTGATGAGTACGGCCAGAGCTTCTTGCGCCGAACCTGCCGAGATCAACGTCTCTCCGAGGCTCTCCAAGATCGCATGATAGGTGAGCATCTTCCCAGGCTGGTCGTCGACCAGAAGAATGGCGTCGCGATTTTGCATGCTCATTCAATCACCTGTGCAGCCAAATTCGCAACGCAGCGAGAAGCTGGTCAGTATCCACGGGCTTCGCCAGATAGTCCGACGCACCGGCTTCCAAACATTTTTCCCGGTCGCCCTTCATTGCCTTGGCAGTCAGCGCGATAATTGGAAGCTGAGCATGTTTCTCCCGGCTGCGGATCTCCCGCATCGTCTGATAGCCGTCCATCTCGGGCATCATGATGTCCATGAGGACTATGGAGACTTCGCCGCAGTCGATGGCCTCGATGGCTTCCCGCCCCGTCGCGGCCGTGAGCACGCGCATGCCCCGGCGTTCCAGCACGCTGCTCAGCGCGAAGATGTTTCTCGCATCATCATCGACGACAAGGACAGTCTTACCCGCGATGTCCACATCGCTTCCGTGAAGCCGCTTGAGCAGCTCCTGTTTGTCTGTCGCAAGGTTGGCGATATTGAGATGCAGAAACAGCGCGGTTTCATCCAGGAGGCGCGCTGTCGATTCCACGCGCTTCAATATGAGCGTCCTCGCTAGCCGGCGGAGCATTCCGTCTTCGTCTGCCGTGAGCGCGACCCCCGTTAAGACGACAACGGGCACTTGCGATAACTCATCGCTTTGGCTCATCTGCTCGAGGAGTTGAAAGCCGCTATTGTCGGTCGGACTAAGATCGAGTGCGACGCAGTGGACCACCTTCTCTCGCAGGCAGGTGAGCGCGTCAGTTCCGGTCCCCGTTATCGCAATATCGACCTCGTGATGTGCCAGAAGCTCCGCCATTCCGGGCCGCTCGCCCGCATTCACAACAAGAAGCTGGCGACGTTCACTCCGGGCAATCGCCCGCATCCGCTTGAATGCACGTTCGAGTTCTTCCGACGATGTCGGCTTCGCGAGATGTGCGAATGCCCCGCGGGAGAGACCATGAGCCCGATCTTCGTCCATCGTCACGAGCTGAACCGGGATATGTCTGGTGAGTTGATTGCGCTTGAGTTCGCCGAGGACGGACCAGCCGACGATGTCCGGCAGGATTACGTCGAGGGAGATGGCCGTTGGGTTGTAATCAAAGGCCAACGTCAGGGCGTCTCTACCCCGAGACGCCCGCAGCACTTTAAAGTCATTGCGCCGCGCGACATCCACGAGTACTTGTGCGAATATGGGATCATTCTCGACAACGAGTAGGACGTCGTCGCCCAGGTCTATGTGATCGCGATCATCATCAAGACGTAGCGGGGGTATCTCAGCGATGGCTGGGGTGGGCATGAACCCCAGTTGTGCGATGCGCGCATCTGCCTGCGTCTCCAGTGGCGTCGTGCCGGAATATCGCACCGGCAAGAACAGCGTGAACGTGCTACCGACGCCGGCCTCGCTGCGTAGTTGGATCTCGCCACCCAGCAGATGGGCAAGCTCGCGGCTGATGGCCAGACCGAGCCCCGTGCCGCCGTACTTCCGACTTGTGCTTGCGTCCGCCTGCTGAAACGCCTCGAAGACGAGCCTCTGCTTGTCGAGTGGAATTCCGATGCCCGTGTCGGTCACCTCCAGGGCCACGGCGGGTGACGTACCAAGCGTGGGGTGTTCCGCAGCCCACCCGCGATCGGCTGGGAAAGCAGAGATGCGAACACTGCCGTCTGATGTAAACTTGAATGCGTTTGAGAGCAGGTTCTTGAGAATCTGCTGTAGCCGCTTGGAATCGGTATGGATGCTCTTTCCGAGCGCAGGATCCAGCTTGATCTCGAATGCAAGATGCCGGCGCTCCGCTTCGAGGCGGAACGGCCGCGCCACCGTCTCGAGCAGGCCAGGTAGGGAGATCTCCTCCGCATCGACAGTGACAGTCCCGGACTCAATCTTCGACAGATCGAGGATGTCACTGATGAGGTTGAGTAGATCGGTGCCGGCACTTAGAACGGTGCGCGCGAACTCTACCTGCCTGTCCGTAAGATTACCGTCGGGGTTCTCGGAGAGCTGTTGGCTCAGAATGAGGATGCTGTTCAGCGGCGTCCGCAGCTCATGGGACATGTTGGCGAGGAACTCGGACTTGTAGCGAGAAGTGAGGGCCAGCTCCCCAGCCTTCTCCTCGACTGCTCGCCGCGCAAGATCGATTTCTTGATTCTTTCGCTCCACCTCGACATTGCGCTCTGCCAACTGCTGCGCCTTGAGCTCCAGCTGGTCGTTTGTCTGCTGCAGCTCCGTTTGCTGGCTCTGCAGCTCGGTGGCGAGCGTCTGCGATTGCGAGAGCAAGCTCTCGGTCCGCATCGTCGCCTCGATGCTGTTGAGCACGATGCCGATGCCCGCCGTGAGCTGCTCCAGAAAAGTCAGGTGGATCGGCTCGAATTCATTCAATGAGGATATTGAGATGACAGCCTTGATCTCGTCCTCGAAGGAAACCGGGATCACCGCGACGCTGCGTGGAAGCGCCCGGATCAGTCCGGCTTCAATGCGAACGGTATCTCGTGGAATGTCGCCGAGCAGAATACTTTGCTTGTCCACGGCGCACTGGCCGATAAGTCCAGCTCCCAAGGCCAATTCATACGGAAAGCCGTCTTCTGTGGCATCTCCGTACGCGGCCAGGAGCTTAAGCGGCTTCGCCTGCGCCTCGTTGCCGACCTGGTAGATGACCCCCTGATGGGCCTTAACGAGAGGTACGAGCCGTGAGAGAAGTGTCTTGCCGACCGTCACGAGGTCTCGCTGGCCTTGAAGCATGCTTGTAAAGCGCGCCAGGTTCGTCTTCAGCCAATCCTGCTCGGTGTTGCGCTCCGTGGTCAGGCGG
>VFQP010001732.1_pt1 | contig 27340 bp, 38 predicted proteins | sample 3512351 | NCBI WGS metagenome assembly VFQP01 (sample SAMN10412372, study PRJNA504923) | tailings metagenome | isolation source: Relicate 1 Philex TSF1 revegetated site | place: Philippines: Tuba, Benguet | collected 2017-08-29
CTCCAGGATGTGGATATTGTCCTGGTCCTTGAGCGTCGGCTCGGGCGTGGGCTGGGGCACCGTGGAGGCCGGCGGCAGCGGCAGCAGCGTCTGGCCCTTCATGTTGCCAATCGTGACAAACACTGCGCACGGCGGGCGCCGGGGCGGGCAGCAGGTTTGCCTTTGCGGCCTGCGCCGCTGCCCCGCTGCCCCGCTGTGCTGCTGCATCGCCAATGGCCGCCGCACCGTTGGAGACGAACTTGTGCAGGTTCTCCGTGACCTCCTTGGCCACCACGTCGGGCCAGCCCTGCTGGTTGGCGGGCGCCGTGAGCAGCGGCATGAACACGTCCTGCGCCACCACGGCCAGCGTCTCGAGGGGCGCCTCGCCGATCTCGCCGTGGATGACCTGTGCGCACACCAGGTCACAGGGAGCAGGAGCGCGTGAGAGGCGGCTGGTGATTGTGCGCGCGCTGCGCTCGCCCTGTCTCAGCACGGCTTTCCCGGCTCAGTCCACGCTGCCGGTCCGCCATGTGCTGCAGCCCGTCCTCACAATCTTCTTGAGGTTGTCATTGTCGACCTTGGCGGGGGACGTCTTCAAGAAGTAGACGGTCTTCTTCTTGAACTTGGGTGGCGGCTTGACCGTCTGCGCGCCCATCACGCGACCCCCCCCAGTGTCGTCGTGAGCACGCTTGGGCCGTGTGGCTTCACTGCCCACCCAGGTGTCCATCCTCATGCTATGTGGCTGCTCTGATCGGCTGCCCAGGGACGAGCTGCCCGGAACGAGCTGCACACACGCGCACACACACGCTGCCGGCCCGCGCCTGCGACCCACCGCGGCCAGGTCCTTGCCATCCAGGTAAATCAAAAGGCGCGTGGCCTCCGCCGTCTCCAGGAACTGCGTGATGGCCGCCCTGCAGAGAGCAAACAGAGCCAAGCGGCACGGTCCTCCTGCGCACGGCGGCCTCGAGAGAGAGAGTGCCCCACCCGCACAACGACGCCCGCGAGCGAATGCGCACCTGCTCTCGCCCGACAGCAGCTTCTGGAACTGCTCGTCGCGGACCTTGAGCGAGGACACCACGCGCTCCTGGAGGTAGTCGATCCTGCGCGACCCGAGCCGAGCAAGGTGTGCACGGTCGAGCACCGCGCCACGCGGCGACGTCCAACGCAGCGACGGCACCAGCCAGCAGGCACTGCACTCTGCGCCAGGCGACGCCCTGGCCGCCCTGGCGCTTGCTGCCGCTCTGCTGCGCGGCATCAGGACGCATGTCCGGCATCCACGGACCTGACATCCTTGGAGCCCTCCGCTGCCATTTCGGCAGTCCTCAGGAGTAAGAGGCGCTCCTACTCGCTGGCCGCTGAGCGGCTGCTCCTGGGTGCTGGACGCGTGCCGCGGTCCTCCTCGTACGCGGATCCGTGCGACGCGCTCCGCAGCGCGAAGAAAGGGGGGTCCTCGTCTACTATATACTGGCTGGACCCCGCGCTCGCTGATCCCTCAAACCGTGCCGTGGCTAGGAGTGCGCGAATCGAAATGTGCGCGCAAGCCCGCGCCCATGCCCAACATCGTGCACACACGAGAAGAGGAAGGGTGTGCGGCGCATCCACACTCGCTGTCGCTTGCCATCCTTGCTTTGCTGAGAGCAGCAGGCCTCCGGGGACTGAGGGCTGCGCCGGCTCAGCACGCGCGTCGCACGTTGGCCAGCGCAGCAGCAGCAGGAGCAGCACCAGCAGGAGCAGTGCAACCCACAGGCACTGACAGCAGCAGCGGTGGTGGCCAGCGATGGAGAACATCGTGGTGCTGGACTGCGGGACCCGCACCTTCCGCGCGGGCTACGCGGGCTTTTTCCCCTCCGAGGAGGAGCCGCGAGTGCGCGCGTCCAACGCCGTGGAGGACCACTCGCGCCTGGCGGCCGATGGCTCGCCGCACGTCCTGCGGCCGGTGCAGCGCGGGGAGATCGTCGACATGGACTCGCTGGAGGCGCTCATGCACCACACGCTCTACGACGTGCTGGGCTGGGAGCTGGGCCAGGAAGGCGGCATCGTGGTGGCGGAGCCGCTGCTCATGAGCAAGCGCTGCCGGGAGCAGATGGCGCAACTCATGTTCGAGGTGTTCAACGTCGAGGGCTTCTTCTGCCAGGACCAGGCCTCGCTGTCGCTCTACGCCATGGGCAAGCTCGCCGGCTGCGTGGTGGACGTGGGGCACGGCAAGATCGACGTGTCCACCGTCATGGACGGGCAGGTGAGCAGGCACGCGCAGGTGGTGGCGCAAGCACGCCTCGAGGGCGACACGGGCATCACCAGCGCACGCCCTGCGCTGCCGCGACACCTCAGGTGAACCCCCAGAGCATCCGCCGGCTGCCCGTGGCGGGCCAGGACCTGACGGAGCTCCTGGGGCACCTCATGGCGCGGGACGGCGGGGCGCGGCTAGCGCCGGCAGACGCCGAGGCGCTCAAGGAGTGCTGCACCAAGGTGGCGTCCACGCGCGAGGAGTTTGAGCGCGTCATGGGGAGACAGCCGCAGCGGCCGGCGTCACAGGGCGGGGGCGGGGAGGGCGATCCGCAGGGCGTGGGGACCTCGCCCGGCGGCACGCAGCAGCAGCAGCAGCAGCAGGGAGTGGAGCCAGAGCAGTGGGAGCTTCCGGACGGGCAGCAGTTCACCACCAGCACCGAGGGGTACCAGGTGCGGGCTCAAGCGTTCGGCTCGCAAGCCACTGATGACCACGGGACGCAGCGCAACGCTTGGTGCCGTGCTTGGTGTGCGCGTGTGTGCGCTCCTCAGGTGGGCGAGGCGCTCCTGGACCCCTCCATCCTGCTGGACGGCGCCTTGGGCCTGCCGCACGCGCTGCTGAGCCCTACGCTGCGCTCGTGGGCCCGGGGGCCGGGCCTCCCCGCCATTGTGGCCGAGTGCACCGCCAGCACCGCCAGCGCAGAGCTCATGCCCAGCACGGGCATGGGCAAGCGTGCAGGTGCGGCACGTCGTCGTGGATGCAGCGCAGCGCGCATGCAACGGCGTGCGTCGGTGGAGCCTGCAGCGCGTGGCCTTTGCTGCTCAGCCTGGGTGTGCCCCTTGCCGTGCCATGCACAGACCAAGTGGCGGACGTGCTGGTGTGCGGCGGGGGCGCGCTCATCCCGGGCCTCTCCCAACGCCTCGTGCACGAGCTCAAGGCCCTGTGCCCAGCCGAGCCCGTGCCCAGCGCCTGCACGCTGCCAGAGTACATCCCAGTGAGTGTGCTGAGCGCGCTGTGCAGTGTAAGGGGTGCGCGTCCGCCTGCGCCCTGCCTTGGCTGTGGCTTGACAGTGCATTGGCGCACGGCGCTGGGCGCAGGCGGCGCACACGCTCGCGCACGCGGCGTGGTTCGGCGGCGTGGTGGTGGGCAAGATTTTGTCGTCCGGCCCGCACTGGGTGACCAAGTGGGACTACGACGAGGCGGGCCCTCCCGTCGTGGCGCGGAAGTGCGCGCCATGACTCGCGTGGCCCGCAGCTTGTATCTTTGTGCTCTGCTTCTCGCCAGGCCCGCTTGCACATCCTGCCAAAGTCCTTTCCAAGGTTTTCACCCCACCAAGCAGGCACGCGCAAACACACAGGTTTGCTGCTGTGGCACCAAACGCAAGAGCGGCAGGGCGCACGACGCCATGCAGAGCGCCCGTCAACAAGCAGGCTGCTACGCTACGCTGCAAGCACGCCAACACCAATGCATGCAAAGGGATTCTCGCGCCTCCTGCCTGCCCGAACTGTGCGCACGCACAAACTTCCATCGCGCAAAAAGCACACGCTGACGCCATGCAGCTCTCACTCGTGGCCATGCAGCAGGGGCACCTCGACCACCCAGCCCGGGTTGGCGGCCCGTGGGTTGAGCCCAATCAGGCGCGGGTTGGCGCCCAGCAGGCGGCTCAGCGTCACGGCGTACTGGCACGCCACGCCGCACAGGCTCTCGTTGGGCTGGGTGCAGTGCAGGCGCGGCAGCACGCTCGCCACGGGCAGCGCCACGCAGTCGCCCGGCCTCAGGCACGGGTCCGAGTGCAGCCCGTTGAGCTCCACCACGGCGCCCACAGGCACGCCGGCGGCCGCCGCCACCGACAGCAGCGTGTCGCCGTGTCCGCACACGTACATGATGAGCGGCTCCTCGCCCCGCTGCTCCTGCGCCGCCCGCGCCAGGCGCCGCCGCTCGGCGCACGCCGCCAGACGCTGCAGCAGCTCGGTGGCCGTCGCCGTCTTGAGCGCCAGCGTGCGCAGCGCGGGGCCCGCCGCCGAGGGCGGCAGCGCGTCGTGGTGGTGCACCAGCGGGAAGGGGGGCAGGGGGGCCGCGCCGCCTCCTGCGCCCCCGGGCGCCGCCGCCCTGCCGGCCACCAGCGCGTAGGTGCACGCCGTCACCTGGTGCACCAGGCGCGGCTCCCGGAGGGCGGCCAGCGCCGCCGAGCAAAGCTCGCCGCCCGCCGCCTGCCGCCGCCGCCGCAGCGCGCCTGTCCGTGACCACGTCGCTGCGGCCTCCTCCTCGTCCTCCTCATGCTCAAGGTCTGACTCGGTGCCGTCCGAATCAAGGTCCGTCACGTCAAAGCCCTGGCCAAGCGCAAGCTGTGCGTGCTCGTCGCCGCCCATGCTGCGTCTCCCCCGCGCCTGCTGCTGCTGTTGCTGCTGCTGCTGCTGTGGCGGCGGCTGCTCCAGCGCCGCGCCGTGCACGACGTGCCGCAGCGCGCGCTGCACGCAGCTCCACACGTCGCCGCCTGGGCCTGGCGCCGCCGCGCGCGCGGCGGCGTCTGCTGAGGAGGAGAGCGGCGCCGGGTGGCGGTGCGCTGGGCCGTGGGGGTGCGGGTGCGAGGCGGCGTGCGAGAGCATGAGGGCCACCACCTGCGGACAGCGAGCGTTGTGGAGGGCGCGCGGTGAGCTCCACGGGGAGGTCAAGCACGTGGACAAGAAGGAGCGGTTGCTCGCGGCGGACCAACCGTCCACGCACCTGGCAAAAGGCAGCGCACAGGTACATGGAGCACTGGGCCTCCAGCAGGCGCTGGGTGGTGGGCGGGCTCCCGTACGCGCCGTAGCCCATCTCACACGTCAGCCAGTGCACCACGGTCCGCGGCAGCTGCGGCCACGTTCACAAGCGGCCAAGCGCATGATCGCGTGATTCAATTTGCGCGCCGTGGTTGGCGCGACGCGAACAGTTGACGCAAAATCCCGTGCGCACCTGGCTCAGCCCTAGCTGGGGGTCCGCCGGGCTCGCCGCCACAGAGACACCACACACGCCGCCGGTGCTGCTGCTGGCTGCCGCCGCGTGGCCGGAGCTCCTGCCGTGCCCCGCGCCCCCGCCCGCCCCCATCCAGGCGCTGGCAAAGGCCGAGCGCGCCGCCGCCATGGGACCCCCCACGGACATCGAGCCCAGCGCCGCCCCAGTGCCCGCGGCTGCCGTGCTGCCCGCCGTGGGGCGGCCCTGGCTGTGCACCAGGCACACGCAGGCTGCGGTCACCGGGTCCACTGCAGGCACGGCCGCCGCAAACGCCGGCGCCTGCGCACACGCAAGCAAGGAGGCGACCGCGAGCAACGTGCACACCTGCCACCACACAGCGCGGCTGCACTGCTGTGCGCACTCCTGAACAACCTCCCTCACCTGCTCGTCCTCGTCCTCCTCCTCCTCCTCCCCGGGCCGCAAGTGCCCGCCCTCCCCATCGCTGGCGCCCTGGCCTGTGCCTGCTGCGCCCAAGCTGCCGTGCGGGCGCGCGCCGCCGCCCCGCCGCCCTGCCGCCGCCTTGATCAGGGCGTTGAGCTCGCACGAGCACGCGGCGGAGCTGCTGCTTGCAGCCGCCAGCTTGCGCGCCACGCCGCCCAGGCTGGCGGCGGCCGCGTCGTGCTGCGGGCAGGGCCCAGAGGCCGGGCTCTGCACGGCGCTGGCGGCAGCCGTGCCGCATGCCGTGCACGTGATGAGCGCCTCCGCCTCTGCCTCGTCCGTCGCGCCCATGAGCTTGTTGCGCCGCTGGTGCTGCTGCTGCGCTGCGCCCTGTGCCAGTACCGCGCGCGGCGCGGGGGACGCTGGCTCGTGGTCGGGTGGGGAGGAGGGCAGCACCAGGTGCACGGCCCCCGCGCTGCTGCAGCTGCTGCGCGACAGCATGTGGGCGGCGTCAGGCGACGCAAAGCAGCCGGGGTGCTCCTGGGTGTCCAGCGCCGGCAGCAGCACCTGGCACGTGGTGGTGTGCGCCGTGGCGGCGCTGCTGGCGCGGCCCGTCGAGGTGGCGCCCACGCGCCCGCACGGCGGCGAGCAGAGCGCCGCGACGGCTTGCTGGGCCGCGGCTGGCGCCGCTGCGCCCTGGCCAAAGTGCTGCTGGACGGTGTGCTGCGCGAGGGCGAGCACGTCGGCGGGCGGCAGCGCCGCGCTGTCGGCGGGTGCGGCCGTGGTGATGCCGCCCCTCAGTGAGTACCGGTGCTGCTGCTGCTGCTGCGGGTGATGCTGCGGGTGCTGCTGCAGGTGCACGCCGCTGCTCGCGCCCACCAGGGGGCGCGCCCGCAACGAGGCGTCTGACGATGCGGCTGCCTTTGTGGATTCGCCTCGGCTGCCAGTGCCGCCTTCAAAGCCTGCGCAATGCGGCACGCGGCACGCCACGCGCCAGCAAGCCCCTACGCACTGCGCAGTGGAGGTGAGGTTGCGCAACGCGCCGCAGCCGCCTCCCGGCGTCGGGCCGCCGGCGTACAGCACCGCAGCAGGTGATCCTGGCTCCAGACAACGCTGTGCAAATGCCGCTCACCCTCGGTGCCGCTGACGCAGAAGCAGCTCCAGGAGGAGCCGCGTCCTGCAGCGGCGCGAAAAAGGTGGCGCGCCTCGGACGAGTGCAAAGAGACGCTCCCGACCAGCGCGAGCCTTCAGCAAGCAGTACTGAGGCCGGAGGAACACGCCACACCTGCGTGAGGCGCTTCGCGCGGCCGGCTTTGCCCCGTGCCCATTTTGCCGAGACGAGTTCTTAGGCGGCCGCTTTGCCTGCTGTTGTTTATCGCGACGCCGCCTTCATCGTATGCATTGCCAGACTCTCATCGTGCTTGAAGTACTTGAACGCTCGCTGAGCGCTTCCTCGCAGACAAGGGTTTGCACAGGGTGAGCAGCAAGGAGAAGCGCTCAGTCGCTGGTGGAGCGCGGGACCACCGGCAGAGGCGCGGCGGGGCTGCCCCACTGGGGAGCGGTGCCGAACGCGGCCGCCAGCTCGCCCGACACGGTGGTGTAGGAGCCGTGCGCCACGGGCTCCAGCTGCCACGTGTGCGGGCTGAGGCGCACCGCGCGGGACGGCGAGCCCTGCCGCGAGCCGCCGGCGCTGGCCAGAGGGTCCACGCGGTCGGCCCCAGGGCTCCCTGCCCCGCCCGCCAGCACCGCCGTGGCGCTCGCCGCCGCGTCGGCAGCCAGGGCCTGCGCCGACGCCAGGACGGCCGCCGCGTCGCCCGTGGCGGCGTGCGCGTCCGCGACCAGCCGCCGCTGCAGCTCCGCCGCGTGCTGGTTGAGGTGCGCCATGAGCAGCGACACCTGCGCGCCACACCAGCCGCAGCGCGCGGCCGTCACGCTCAGCAGCTGCTTGCTCCTCTGGCACGCGCTTTGCCAGGCAGCGGCTCTCTTCTGGCGCCCCACCGCAGCGCGCGGCGCACCTGCACGTCCTGCGCGTGCCGCTCGCGGTCCTTGGACTGCCAGTTGGCGCGGTCCTCCCACTCGTACTGGTGGCGCTCCAGCTCACGCAGGCGCTCCAGCTCCAGCAGGTCGCGCCGCACCGCCAGCGCCACCTGCGGGCACAACACGCGGGTGGGCGCGTTGTCCAGCGGCGTCGTGGCAGAGCGCCACCCTGCCGCCCTCCGCCGCGTGCGTGCCTGCCCCCACCTCACCTTGAGCGTCTCGGCGTTGGCGGGCAGGGCCATGCGCGCGTACCAGTCGTTGGACGTGAGCTGCTCAATCAGCGTGGCCATGTCGGCGGGAGGGCGGTACGTCACGTTGCCCTGCACAGCGCACGGCAGCGCAAGCCACGCACGAGGTCGGTGGTGACGTGCAGCACGGCCGGGCAGCGCGCCTCCGGTGCCCCCTTCGCCCCCCCCCCTTTCGTCTCACCGCCAGGGCCTCCTCCAGCGTGGCCTTCTTGCGCGTGATCTTGACGGCCTCGTCCACGGCGCCGTTGATGCGCTGCAGCAGCTGGTCCACCGTGCACACCTGCACCGGCGGCTGGCCCGTCAGCTCGTAGGCGTTCTTCTCCACCTGACGCGCCAGGTTGTTGAGCGCAATCTCCGTCTTGCGCATCTCGGTCTGCGCGTCCAGGCTCGCCTTCTTCAGCGCCGCCTGGCTCTCAATCGCCTTCTTCTGCTCCTCCAGCACCCGCACCTGGATGAGGCGCGCGGCAGTTTGCGCACGTGCACAAAGCGTGAGCAGTGCACAAGCGCTCGCATGCGCTGGGGCGGTCCTCCGCTCCTGTGTTGTCCCGTGCGCGTGCGCCTCTCACCTTGCGCGCGTGGTCCTTGGCAAAGTACTGCTCCAGGATCTTTTGCCGCTGGTCCCACGTCCAGGCAAAGTAGGCCTGGCCCGTGCTCGCGTTGCCAGGCATGTTGCCAAAGTAGGCGCCGCCGCCGGGCGGCACGTACGCGCCCCCCATGCCCTCCAGCCCACCACTGCCTGCGCCAAAGCGCCACCCAGACGCGCCTCCGGCGCCAGCACCCGGGCCGCCGCTGGGGTCCTGGCCTCCTCCGCCGCCGCCGCCGCCAAACCTCCACCCAAGGCCACCACCTTGCCCGGCAGCGCCGGACCCACCTCCCACCCCCGGCCCACCTCCACCGCCGGCGCCAAACTTCCACCCCATCCCGCCACCGCCCGCGCCCGCACCGCCCTGCGCCCAGGGCCGACCACCCTGCCCCTGGTCTGAGGGAGACATGGGCCCAGACCCAAACTGCTGCTGGCCGTCCGCACCCCACTGGCCACCAGGGCCCCACTGGCCGCCGCCGTACGCCTCGCCCCCGTAGCCCGACCATGCGCCCTGGCCGGGGAAGGGAGGCGTGCCGGCGCCGCGACCCGCGCCCCACGCCGCCGATGAGCCCGAGCCGTAGTGGTCGCGCGGGGTGGCGTACTGGGGGGGCACGGCCCCGTAGCCGGCGCCGGCCTGCGGCATGCCCTGCAGGGCCCCTGCCAGGTCACCGGTGGAGTTCCTGTGCACGCGGCGGCAGGTGCGACGCAACGACACGCTCGGACGCTGCTCCACCTATTTGCGTGGACTCAGGGCGTGGCCTCCAACGCGCGCAAAGGTGCTCACCTGAGCGCCCCCGCGCCGGGTGCGTACGGCCCGTAAGGCTCTGCTCCCCCGTCAAAGCCCCCCGGCGCGCCGCCTCCGTTGGCCAGCGTGACGAGCGCCTCAGCCAGCTCCTCAAACGTCAGGTACCTGAGGCAGCAACATCACAATCAGGACAACGGCGCGCAGAAACAGCGTGTGCTGAGGCGATGCGCTTGGCGCGCAGGCGCACGAGGCCAGAGCTTGCACGGGCGCATGCAAGCGCGCACCCGCTGCGCGCGGCGCTGGCCGCGTAGTGCGCCAGCGCGGCCGTGAGCCACATGACCTCGCTGGGGCGCATGTTGACCAGGCTCTGCAGCAGCAGCACCTGCTCCTGGGTGCTCAGCGTCCTGCGGGCAAGGAGGCACACCAGGAAGGCGCGTGAGGTCCGCCAAGGTGGCCACGCGACCCAAGCAGGCGAACACGTGGCAAGCACGCAGACAGCCGGCCGGCGAGCCCCTCCTCCTGCTGCTCACCCAGACTTGTCCATGTCCAGCTCGGCAAAGCGCTGCGCCGTGCGGCTGCGCCCGTGGCTGCCCGCCTGGTAGAAGCTCGCGCTGAGGCTGCCCAGCAGCTGGCACACGTGCGCCGGCAGCTTGCGCGCCGCCACCTGCCGCTCCACCGCCGCGCCCTGCCGCACCGCCCACTCAAAGTCGTCCAGGCTCAGCGCGCGGTGGTTGGGCAGCGCCGCGTCCAGCATCACCTGGAAGTAGCGCACGTCGGCGTGGCTGGCGCCCGGCACGGCGCGCTGAACCACCGAGGCGGCCGCCGCCTTGCTGACCATGCCGGCCGGCTCCACCTGGTGGTGGTGGGGTTGGTGGTGGGGCGCCTGGCCCAGGTGGGACGAGCGCGCCAGGCTGGTGCTGCGCGACGTGGGGTGGGCGCCCGCCCGCCCAGCCGGCGTGGAGGCCATCATGAAGTGGTTGTAAAAGGCCTCGCGGCGCGTGCCGATGAACTGCTGAAGGTCCTGCGCAAGCGCACGTCCAGGCGCGCGGGCTAGCAACAAGCTGTGTTGGCAGCTGCTGCGAGTACTCTGCCGGGGGGCGGCTCGCACGGTGCGCCGGTGCACGTGCCTGCATGAGGCCAAAGGGCGTGCGCCTGCCGTAGGGCGACACGTCTGACATGACGGAGAGGCGGCCAGCGGGCAGCGCGCCGCTGCTGCGCCACATGGCGGATGGGGGCGTCGTTCCGGGCGCGCCGGAGAGAGCCGTTGGGCTGAAGCCCAGCTGCTGCGCTCAGCATGAGCAAGGCAGGGCGAGGCAACAGGCTCAAGACGTGGCGTCCACCCACTAGAGAGGGCACAAGTGGCAAGCCGCAGCGCAGCGCACCTGGATCTCCTGCTGCTGGGCGCGCCACTGCTGGAGAGGCGGCGCGTCGGCCAGCCACGCCTGCCGGCTGGCAGCCCCCCCGCCAGGAGAGCTCCAGGGCCCCTGACGGCCCCAGGCGTCCGAGGACTGAGCGTACTGGCCGTAGCCCGCCGCGCCGGCGTCACCCCAGGCCGCGGGGGGCTGGGTGGCGGAGGGCAGCGCGTGGGGCGCCCAGGCGGGCCGCACGGGCGAGGCGGGGCGTGAGGAGGGGGCGGGCAGGTGCGCGGGCGGGCCGCTGTTCAGCGCCCCGCCGCCCTCCACGGCAAACTCGTCCATCACCTCCACCTCCTGCGCGCAGTGGCAAGACCTGGCTGGACATTGAGGCTGGGCGCCAGGCAAGGCAGGGCACGAGCCATGGCTTGCACCATGAGCGCTGTGGGGAGGTGCGCCTCACCTCGGGGTGCTCATATGGCGGTGAGGGCCGCCGGACGGGGGAGGAGGAGCGGCTGTGCCCGGCGCTGCTGGTGACGAGCTGCGTGAAGAGCTCCTGTGGGGCGGTGGAAGGAGCAAGGGGCCAGCCAGCAGCAACGCGTGAATCGACGTCCTGCTGGCACGTGCTGGCGTCCAACACACCCACACGAAACAACAAAAAAAAAACAAACCAAAACCAACCTCACCGGCTGGTAGGGCAGGATGTACCCGACCACTGGCTGCCCGCCGTTGGCCGCAGGGAGGACGTAGGGCACGGCCGTGGACGGGGAGGGCACAGCCGCGCCCGCCTGGGACGCCGCCAGGGCCGCCACCGCCGCCTGCACAACAGCACAGTACGCGTCACACGTGTCTCATGTGCGGGGGCCGTGGAACGCTGCGCGAGGATGTGGGGAAGGGGGTCGGGACGCGCACTCACCGCCGCCGCCGAGCCAGGTACTTGGGTGCTGTGCTGTGGCCACGCCCCAGGCAGCTGCTGCTGCGCGCCAGGCAGCGCAGCGCCGCCCGGCCCCAGCGGCAGGGCGCCTCCCGGCCACGTGGCGCCTCCCACGCCTGCGCCCCAGCCCGCCTGCCCCGCCAGCAGCGCCTGCTGCTGCTGCTGCTGCTGCTGTTGCTGCAGCGCGTACTGCTGTTGCTGCAGGAGTTGCTGCTGCTGCAGCTGCTGCTGCTGGCTGGCCGCCACCAGGTTGGCCGCCGCCTGCTGCTGCTGCACCTGCTGCCAGGACAGGGAGCGCTTGTGCCCGCCCGTCTCCAGCTTGTCCAGGTGCGACCGGGCGGCAGACGACTGCTGGAAGCCCGGCTTGTGCACCACACCTGGAGGGGCGCGCGGCAGCAAGCACAGGCACAGGGTGGGAGCATCCTATGCGGCCAAGCGCACGCGCAGAGCTCAGGCCAGCGCGGCGTGTTGCTGGCGTGGTGTGTGCCCGCGGACCTGTGGGGCTCTTCATGGGCAGCGCCCTCAGCGCCTGCAGCAGCTCGTCCGGCCGCACCAGCCCGTCGCGCTCCACGTCCATCATGAAGGCGTATGCCACCAGCACACGCGCCTCGTACCCGCCAATGCCCTGCGCGGTGGCAGGAGCGACCCGCACAGCACGCGGTCAGGGCGCTGCTGCAGGTGGCACGCTCCGCGCCCCGCTGCACGTGACGTGCTCGCCTCGCCCACCCACCTTGAAGAGGTCCCTGAAGAAGCGCGAGAGCTCGCTGATGTCCAGGTACCCGTTGCCGTCCCTGCCCACACGCGGCACAGCAAGCCAAGGAGCAGCACCTTGCGTTTAGCTCTTGCGGCCTCACAGGCGCGGCAAGTAGAAGAGCGGGCCGCGCCAGGCCAGGGTGAGGGTGGCGTCACCCCACCTGTCGTGCGCTGCGTAGGCGGCCCAAAACACGTCCAGGTCGGCGCTGATGGAGGTGCTCGCCGTCTGCAGCACGGCCAGCACGTCGCGCTCCGTCCTGCAAGGCAACACCAACGCAGCAGGGTGGGGTGGAGACGTGCAGGGCGGCTGTGGCCAGCGCGATGATGATCACGCGCCCCCCCCCCCAAGCCGCACGCAGAGGCTGCACACCGTGACACGTCGTCCAGGGAGGCGGCCGTGCGGCGGACGCCCTCGAGGAACTCCTCGAACGAAATGGTGTTGCTCTGGTCCGCGTCCAGCATGGCCTGGAGCAGCAGCAGCAACCCGTCACACATGTGGCGCCCCTGCCCTGTGCGCATGCCCCAATCTGCGCGCCCAGCAGAACTCTCACCTGCACGAAGCAGGCCTCGTGGTAGGCCAGGCCCGCCAGCTGCCGGCACATGCGCATCACCTCGGGCAACTCCAGGGTGCCGCTGTTGTTGCGGTCGTACGACCTGAACACCTGCACGCAATCACACACGCCGTCACCACCAAGGGCGGCGTTGACACGCGTCCTGGCTGCAGCAAAGGTGGGATTTGCGTCCCTCCACCCTGTGGAGGTGGGTGCCAAACCCTAACCTGCAGGAGCCTGGACTCGTCCCCGGAGAAGCGCCGGAGCGCGTTGAACACCTTGAACACGTCCGTGGTGGCCGCCGCAATGACGCGGCCCGTGGCCGACGCCTTGCCCACCAGCTCGGGCCAGTCCTCGCGTGGGGAGGAGCGGTACCTGCGCACGTCGGCATTGGGGGGGAGTGCAGCACCCGGCGCGGGCAGATGGGACCGCAGCTGGCAGCTGGCTAGCAATCAGTTGCTTGGCTCACAGCAGGCCAGTCTCGGGGTCGTGCGCCAGCAGCTGTCCGTCCGAGCCCTTGAAGGGGACGAGCGTCACCACGCGCCGGGTGGGGCAGATGCGGGGGGGCGTCAGGGCCGCGGCCCCGCCCGCACCCACGCCCATCATGCGCTGGTGGCCCGACTGGTTGAGAGGGTCCAAGTGCCCCGCGCCCTGCGCCTGCGACCGCGCCCACACCAGGGAAGGGCCCTCTTCCTCAGCGAGGCAATCGACGTGAAGGACACCGGCGTGATGTGTGCGCACACTGCACAGCACGCGCACCTGGCCGTGCTGTGGCGTCAGGGCCCCCTGGCCGCCCGCCCACGCCAGGCTCTGCCGCCCGCCGGCCTGGGGCATGAAGTTGATGTTGCCGCTGCTCTGCCGCGCCATGTTGCTGTAGGCGCCCGCCTCCTGCCCGGGGGGCGCCATCACCTGGTGCTGCAGCAGCATGAGCCTCGGGTCGTACACGTCCCCTGCGCCTCAACGCACATGAGCGCATGCAAGGGCAGAGCGCGCCATGAGATTCGCGCCCTGCTCTTGTGAGGAGCAAAAACAAACTTTCAAGAGTTTCCTGCCTGGTCTCACCTTGGTGCTGCTGGTGCCTGAGGGAGCTGTTGAGCGGCATCACGTCGGCGTCAGACATGAGCGCCCGCGCCCCGCCCGCACCGTCCAAAGAGTGGTGCCCGTGCGCGTGATGGTGGTGGCCGCCGCCCGAGATGCTGAGGCCCGGCGGCAGCGTGCGCCCGTCAGGCAGCTTGCACCTGCGGGCGCGGGCACCCGCTTGCTCAGGTTGCTGGCTCGCCGCACTCAGCACAGCCCTTGACGTGCGTGCGTGGAGTGGAAGCGCATCTCAAGGGGCCGTGGGGCGCAGGTCAGGTCAGGTGGGTTGGCTCACTTGCAGGCGCGGAAGGCCTTGATGAGGTCGGGCACGTGCAGCAGCCCGTCCTCGGTGATGGGCGCGTGGTAGTAGGCCCACAGCACCACGCCGGCGCGGTCCGTCACGTCCAGGCGCTGGCTCAGCAGGCTGGGCGCCACCGAGCTGAGCAGGTCCATCACGCCTGCGCACACATACGCACGGGCAACGCCAGGTGCAGAGGCGAGGTAAGTGAGCAAGAAGCGGTGGACGTCGCTGCGGCGCGCGGAGGTGTGTCCAGGGGTGCCGCACCATTGGGCAGGAGATGCTGCGGCGTGCCGTCGGCCCAGTGCTTCTTGGCGGCGGCCAGCACGGCCCTTTGGTTGGTGCTCAGCGCGGTCGACAGGCCCATGAGCAGGCGGGGCAGGCCGCCGCCCACCGACTCGTGCGACGCCTCGGACAGGCGCTGCGGGGCGGTGTAGCGCAGGGTGGGGTGGGCGTGGGTGAGTGCGTGACAACAGCGTGCTGGCCGTTGAGGTCGAGTCGCAGGGGCCGAGGGGTCTCACCTGGGTGGCGTCTGCCAGCACGGTGATGGCCTTGATGAGCTTGGAGGGGGACACCACGTCCCCGGCCAGCAGGCCCACCATGGAGCGCAGCACGCTCACGCTGTGCGCGCCCAGCTCGTCCGGCAGCATCCTGCGCCACGCACGTGCACATACACGCCCACCACCACCACATACAGCGCCTGAGTCGGGAGGGCGCAGCTGTTGCCTGGTCCCACCCTCGCTGCGGTGTGGCGTGGCACTCGCCTGTCGAGCACCAGGATGGCGTCCGTCACGTCCAGCTGGGGCTCCTGCAGGGAGGCGCCGGCGCCGCGCCCGCGCTGCATGCTGCTCATCAGGGAGCCGGCGGCCACCCCACCGCCCTGCTGCGCCTTGACGGCCAGGCGCGCAAAGTTGTCCGTCAGCGTGGCGCGGCCCTCCTCCAGCACGCGCGCCAGGTCGCGGAACAGGCGCAGGCCCACCAGCGGCTCCAACTGCGCGCTCGAGGTGGTGCACCGCGTCATGGTCTGGTGAGGAGGGCGGTCTCAAGGATGCTCCCAGGCATGCTGGACACCAGCGGAGCACTGGGCAGCGCGTGGAGTGGCGCACCCGCACCTTGCGTGGCATGGACGTGTCGGGGTCCAGGTACCCCACCAGGCGGGGCCACGAGGCGCCTCCTGCCTTTGCGCCGCTGAGCGCCAGCGAGGAGCTGCCCACGCCGGCGCCACTGGCCAGCGGCGCGTACAGCAGGCCACTGTCACCATCCACCAGCAGCGCCTGCGGACACAACCACACGGGTCTGAGGGTGAGTGCTGCCCGTGGCAACAAGTGCGTGAGGGGGGTCGTGCTCAAGAGGCGCACCATGGGGCTGGTGGCGAAGCTGCTGTGCGGCTTGCGCATGCCGCTGGTGCCCAGCAGCAGGAGGGAGACGTCCCCCGAGGCGGGCGCCTCCACGAGCTGCATCACCACCTCCAGGGCCGACGACCTGAGCCACACAGGCACGCAGGCAGGGCGAGCAGGGATTTGCAGGTCCACTTCACTCCTTGACGGCAGTGGCGTGTGTGGGGCAGTGGCGTGTGTGTCCACAAGGGGGTGCAAGCGTGCCGCTCTCACCCGTCTGCCCCCGTCATGATGCCCGAGGACGACCCCAGCCGCAGCGTCTTGATGCCCGCCTCCATCTCCTCCTCGCCCATCATGGCGCCGCTCCTGCAGGCAGCAGCACCACCACGCAGGAGGGCAGCAAGTCAGCAAGCAGCCCTGCCAGCCTCACCCACGCGGCACGGGCCAGGCACTCGGGCTCACCTGAAGCCGCCCACGCCGGGCTTCTTGGCCGGCGAGCGCCCCATGGCGTTGGCGGCCGACAGCATGCCGACGGCACCGGTGCCAAGCTTGCCCTTCTTGCCCTTGAAGGGAGCGCGCTGGTACAGCTTGGAGCCCATGCGCACGGGCAGCGCGCGCAGGCCCTGCGCAACACGGGCCCAGCGGAGGAGCCTGGCACGTGTCAATCCTGCCCTCGCCCCAGCCCTGGTGCGTGTGTTGAGTGCGCGACGCTCCCTGCCAGGTGATCTGCGCACCGTGAGGAGCTCCTTGAACTCAATGGTGCCGTTGCCGTTGGCGTCCAGCAGGTGAAGGTGCGTCTGCACGCTGCGCAGCTCGGCCGGCCGCAGCGCCGGCGCCAGGCGCATGATGAAGCGGCCCAGCTCGCGCGGCAGCAGCGCGCCCCGCCGGTCCGTGTCACACTCGGTGAACACCTTGAGGGCCTTGCGCTGCGAGGACGGAGCACCACGCGCCGCAGCGCACGCTCAACATTCTTCCAGGCATCTGCTCGTGCGTGCCTGTGGCGCCCTCTCCCCATCACACCCTCCCTGCGCAGAAACGCCGCACCTGGTCCTTGGCTACCACGTCACTGATCTTGTTGAGCGCCGACACCACCGTCGGGTCCTCCAGCCTGGCCACGCGCGGGCCCACCTCACGCAGCTGCGCAGCGCTCGGGCGGCGGCACGAGCAGACATACACATGGTCAGCACTGCACGGTGGGGAAACAGCACCTCCCTAGATCTGTTGTGCGCACGAGGCGTGGCGCCGCACCTGCTTGAAGGCCTCGAGGATCTCCTCGGCGCTGATGAGCCGGTCGCCGTCTACGTCAATGACGGCCTCCAGGTACGCCACCTGGACGTCGACCAGAACAGGTGTGGCACATGTGGGCACCCAACACAGGCGTTTGCCGCGTGCCCACCATGCCCCTAGGCCCATCCCACCTGTGAGGGCGTGGCCTGGGGCATGATGCGCTCCACCATGGCGGCAAACTCGTCCTGGTCCAGCCCGCGCGACGCCACGTCAGGGGCCACCTCAAACGCGGCGACAAAGTCAGCCAGGCGCATCTGGTGGATCTTGAGCGTCTGGTCCAGGGCCTTGAAGAAGGAGTGGACTGCGCCAGCCACCACACAGACAAGGCAGGCGGGGCGTGGTCTGGCTACTCCTCATGAGGCAACGCAAACCGCAAGCAAGCGCCACGCGCCCGGGCACTCACTGGCCGACGTGTCGATGCGCGCCACGCCGCCGTCGGGCGTCCGCAGGCCGACCAGGGCCGGCCACATCTCCTCCTGGGCGTGCAAACGAAGAAGAAAGGCGGTGTACAGCAGAGCGGTGTGCTGCCGGCGGCCTGTCAGCACCTTGCTCAGGCAAGGGAATTGCTGCGCGCGCGCGCCCTTTTCCAGGCCTGACCTTGTCCCAGGTGTAGACCAGCAAAGAGTCCTCGTCCAGCCACAAGGTCTGGTCGGCAGGGCCCTGGGACCACTCGTGCAGCACCCACTCCTTAATGGTGCCGTCCACGCCCACGCCGCTGCTGTCCCTGCGACGCGACGTGCAGCGCCACCACGCGTGTGAGCGCACGGCCACCGCGATCCCTGCACACTGGGAACCAGCATGTCCAGGGACTCACCCTCCGCTGGCGCCGCGCAGGCTGGCGTTGAGCGGCGCCCTGACGCCCGCCTTGCCCGCCACGGCCGTGGACGCGGAGATGGGCTGCCTGGGCCCCAGGGCGCTGGCCTTGGGCTTGGGGAATGCGCCGCCCTTGACCGTGTGCCCACTGGGCAGCTTGAGGTCCACCACGTTGAGCCTGGACACAGGCACAGACGCACGCAGGCACACGAGGCCTGCCGCTCTGACCGGGAGGCGCAGGTCGCCTCGCGATCACGACGCCTGCCCATCCGCCCGCGCGCACCCGTGCAGCACGTCTGGCCACGTGTACAGGCCGTCGCCGTCCGTGTCCAGGAAGTGCAGGTGGGACAGCGCAAACCTGCGAGCACCCACCACGGAAAGCGGGCGCGGTGTGCGCGCTGGCACCAGCACTGGCAGCAGCAGCGCTTGACCCCGCGCTGCGCCCCACCTGATCTCCTTCTTGTCCAGGCGCGGCAGCAGCGCCCGCAGGAAGGCCGACAGGTCGTACATGGTCAGCCTGCCGTCCCCGCTCCGGTCCGAGCGCGTGAAGAGGTCGAATGCCTTGTGCTGCGCCACGGGCACCAGGGGCGCACTGGAACCGCAAGTCAGGGAAGTGGAAACCAAGCAGCCTGCTGCGCTTGGGGTGCTCAACCAATCCCACGCACCAGGTCCGCCTTGATGGCGCTGCTGATCTTGGACAGGCAGTCGGCCACCGCCATGCTGTTGCGCGCGCCCAGCGCTTTGCCCTACGCAGTGGTGAGAGGTGCTGGGCGCATGGGGAGAGGGTCAGGCTGAGTGGTGCTGTGAGCAAAGTCACAGCCGTGTCGGCTGCACAGTGCGCATTCACTGAGTGCACTCGCCTGCGACCAGCAGTCCTGGATTGCGCGGACCAGCTCCTGGTAGTCCACGCTGCCGTCCTCGTCGTAGTCCAGCATCACCTGCACGCGGAGTTCCACACGCACCTCCAGCATGGCAGTCTAGAGGCGGCTCCCCGCAGCCCAGCCAGGAGGACTCAGGAGCTCATGAGAGCGCACCGAGAAGTAGGTGAGCTCTGCCTCGCTGGGGTTGGGCAGCAGCAGCGCCACCAGCTGGCCCAGCTCTCCCACGCTCAGGCGGCCTGACCGGTCCCGGTCCAGCTGGCGGAACATGTCCTTGAGCTTGACCTGAGACAGCACCATGCCACCAGGGGAGGCACACATCTTGAGAGGGATGTGCAAGAAAGGCCAGCGCAGGCAAGTGCGTCCTGACCTCCTCGTGCGCCCGTCCTCCCCCTCTCAAACCCCACCCACCCACCTGGTTCTCCTTGAGGTAGTGGTCCAGGTAGGTGAAGAGGTCGTTCTCCTGCGTGAAGACGAACTTGCGCAGCGTCTGGCCGCTGCCGCCGCCGCCGCCGCCGCCGCGCCCCAGCTCCACCTTGCCCGCAATGGCCGGGTACTCGAGGTGCGACGCGGCGCTGGTCAGGTGCACAGGCGCGCGGCCTGGTGCAATGTCGCACGCACGGGCACGCACAGGTGCAACGTGAGTGAGGTGCCTGGCTGGGTGAGGTGCAGGCGGCGTGCTGCAAGGGTGCGTGAGGCTCACCTTGCGTGGCGCTGGCTCCTGCTGCCGAGCCCCCAGAGGCGGGCTCGTACACAAAGCCCGACACGTCCAGGTCAGCCAGGTACACGCGCCCACCCACGCGCAGCTCTGTCAGCTCCACCACCCCAGGGTGGCCCCCCGCCGCGCTGCTGCGGCCCTTGGCCCCCAGCACCGTGTCGACGGTCCGGCTGTCCACCGCGCCTGGCTTGGCCTGCGGCACGGCATGGCGTGAGTAGCAGCCAGGGCTGGCAGCACCACACCACGCCTGCTGCACGGAGAAACTTTGCCAGTGTGGGTGCGCAGGGCACGGCATGGCCGGTCTGACCTTGGCCTTGACGAAGCCGGCGGCGATGCGCCCTCCGCCCGGGTAGGTGATGGGCACGGCGCGGAAGGCGACGAGCAGCTCGTTGAAGGTGAAGAGGCCGGCCTTGTCGGGGTCGCACGCGTGCAGGTGCGTCAGCACAAAGTAGACCTCGCGCGTCCGCAGCGAGGGCGCCACGCGCCGCACCAGGTCCACCACGCCGCGGTGGTCCAGGCAGCCGCGCCCCTCACGGTCCAGCCGCAGGAACTCATCGTAGCACTTGTCCTGTGCGCACGCGAGGCGGCGGGTCTCCAACGTTGGAGAGCCCGCTGCACGGCGGCGCCGCACGGCGCGACGCAGCAGCGCGGGAGGCCCTGCACTCTGGCTCACCGTCTTGTCGGCGAGGGCGCGGGAGAACTCCGACAGGGCGTAGCGCACTTCCTCGGCTGCCGTGCCGTCCGCCGCCTGGTTCTCCACGGCGACAAAGTCCTGCAGGCCCCATGCAGCAAGCCACCTCATGAGCACCCGCCTGCGCTCTGGAGGGCCGCAGCACCGACAGGCACACGCGCGCCCGCACCTTGGCGACGGCGAGGAACTCCTGCTCGGTGATGGCGCTGTCGCGCTCGAGGTCGAGCATTGCGGTGAAGTATGACACGTCCGCCTTGGTGATGGTGTTGCCCAGGAAGTCGCGCAGCAGCAGCGCCAGCTCCTGGTGGTCCAGCTCGCCGTTGCCTGTGCCACCAACGCAGCACAAGTGCAGCAGTGAGCCGTCTGCAGTCAGAGCGCAAGCAGCAGTCCGCCCTGTGCAGGCGCGCGTCCGCCCCTGCGCACGGCTCACCGTTGCGGTCATACTTGCGGAAGAGCTCGCTGAACTTGACGCGCTCGCGCTTGAGGTAGCGGTCCAGGGACACAAACAGGTCAGCTGCAGCAGGGCACACACGCGTGCGGACATGCGGAGCAACAAAGCGTGAGCGCTTGCACGGGCAACGCCAACGCTGCGCCGACTCTGGTATGTGCGCGCCGCGGCGCACCCGACGTGGAGGCCTTGGGCTTGAGGGCGAGGGAGCGTGTGTTGCGGTTGTAGACGCCCACGGGCTTGGGCCACTCGGCCGGGTTGCGCGGGTCCATGTGCTCATACACCACGTTGGTGCGCCGGTCAATCAGGTACTTTTTGCGCTGCACCGCAGTCAGCAGATTCGGCACGTGAGGTGAACGAGACCATGCCGCGCCGCGCCCTCATCAAGGCAAGCCGCTTGCGAGCGGTCTGCCGCCTGGCGCACCTCGTGCTCCAACGTGTCCAGGTCCAGCGCGCGGATGACGGGCTCCCGCTTGCCGCCCCGCTCCCCCGCGTCGCGGTCGCGGTCCCGGTCTCGGTCCCGGTCGCCCGCCCCGCCGCCCGACCTGCCCGACGCGCCCCGGGAGAACCACGTGCCGGGCTGGTACGTGTACTCGGGGGTGCGCAGCTCCACCGCGTGCAGGGCCTGCACAGCACCGGAGTCATGCGGCGCGGTGGCGTCACAGCACCGCTCTTGTGGTTGCTCGCGCCAGCACCGCCCGTCATGTGTATCAGGTGCTGGCCAGGCCTCCCCACCCACCAGCATGACGTCGGCCGCCGTGAGGGAGCCGTCCCCGTCCAGGTCCACGCAGCGGAACTGCACCGCCATGTAGCGCAGCGCGGCGTCGGGCAGCGAAGGGGACAGCGCGCGCAGCAGCAGCAGCTGGTCGCGGGGGCCCAGAACGCCACGGCGCTGGCGGTCCAGGCGGTCAAACGCCCCCTTGAAGCCGCGCTGCGGGCGCGCACACAAGCGTGTCGCACGCGTTGCTGAGCATCAGCCCTGGCGGAGGGTTGAACGGCCCGCGCGACGCAGCCTGGAATGGGGACGCTGGCAGGGCGGAGGGCGCACCTTGTCCTTGGCGACGGCGAGGCTGAGCTGCTTGAGGTGCTTGAGCACGTCCTGGGGCAGCTCCTGGTTCTGCACGTCCGCCTCCACGCCCATGCACTGCTTGGCGGCGTTGAGGAACTCCTCGGGCGTCAGGTCCACGTCCCCGCCCAGGTCCAGCATGCTCTGCGTGGAGGGAGACCATGATGGCACACAGGAGGTTCCTGCGTCGCTGATGCGCACGCAAGGAGCAAGGGGGCGACAGCCCCGCAGCACAGCAGCAGGCCACCACGCTGTGTGTGTGCGGACCTGGAAGTACTCGAGCTGTGACTCGGTGACGTGGGGCATGAGCGCCTGCATCAGCCGCCGCAGCTCCCGCCCGTCCAGGTGGCCCGACCGGTCGCGGTCAAACTGGGCAAACAGCTCGCGGAACCGCACTTTCTCCTGCTTGAGGTAGCTGTCCAGCACCTGCGCATGGCAGGGGAGGGGCGGCGCGCTGCGTGTGAGCGTGACGCAAGGACAGAGGGCATTCCCACCCACAGAAAGGGGGCGCTGACCTTGAAGAACTCGAGTGCATCGGCGGTGCGGTTGGCGTCCAGCAGCAGCCGGCCGTTGCGGTCCACCTTGCCCACTTGCGCGGGCCACTCGGCGGCACTGCCCGGCTTGCTGTAGAGCGCCTTGGTGCGGGGGTCCACCAGGTACTGGGGCTGGCGCTGGTGCGACCCGCCAGACTGGCTCGTGCTGCCCCTGCGTGTGGTGCGGACAAGGAAAGCAAGCGCACCGTCCCGCACTAGACCCTCTTGCGTGCCCTGCACCTCCCATCACCACCGCCAGGCACCGCCGCCCCCCTCACCTGAACTCCTGCAGCTCCCACACCGAGGGGAGCTCCTCGTCGCCCGCCCTGCTGCCGCCACCGCTCCGGCCGTCCCGCGACGACCCGTAGCCGCCTGCGTCCCGCCCCGCCCCGCTGCCGCCGCGCTCCGTGTCTGCGCCCCTGTGCGCGGCGCCCCCGGAGGCGCCAAAGCCGCGTGCGTGCGTGCCCTTGCCGGAGACGCAGTCCACAGCGCGCAGAGCCACCAGGATCTCCTGGAACGACACCTGCGGGGCGCAGTGGACGGGGAGAGGTGCGCCACGCTTGCGTCTGCGCACAGCGGCGTCCGGTGGACGGCAAACCGTCCGTGTGCAGCACCACGCGTGCACGCACCTGTCCCTCCTGCTGCGTGTCGTAGAGGTGCACCGCCGTGACGAGTGCGCGCACGTCCTCGTCTTGCAGCCGGCACAGCTGCGTGTGGGCACACAGAGCACGCACCAGCACACGAGTCGGGTGCAGCCGCATGCACGGCGGCAGGAACGGACGACTGCTCGGCAGGCCGCAAACCCAAGGCAATCCTTTTCTCTCACCTTTTTGAAAAAGGCGGGCAGCTGGTCGTACTCGAGGTAACCCATGCGCCCCGTGTCCAGCTGGTCGAACTTGGCCTTGGCGTCCTCCTGCACGCGTGAGAGGGAGGAAGGGACGGGTGCTCCAGCGACCCGCCGCAGGCCAGCCCGGGCGCAGCACTCGAGGAGAAAGCAGGCGGCGGCGGGCTCTCACCGTGGCGGTGTAGAGTTGGTCCGACACGCGGTCCATTGCCGGGGCGGCGCTAGGGTCCAGCAGCGCGGCGCGGGCACCTGAGCAAAGAGGCGCGCGGGCGCAGCACTGCTGGCAAGGCACCGCAGCAGCACCGGAGCGTGCTTGCTAATGTGCTTGCCGTTGCGTTCACCACCGCTGGGGCTGCCTCACCGGCCGTGCCCGAGGTGCGCAGCTTGCCCATGATGTCCTTGGCGGCCGTGAGGATCTCGTCCGCCGTGATGCGGTTGTCCCCGTTCTCGTCCAGCACCAGCGCAAAGTACTTGACCTGCCCCTCGGTGGCGCGAGGCGTCATGTCGCGCACCAGGCGCGCCAGCTCGCGCGCACCCAGCGCGCCCTTGCGGCCCGTGTCGTACTGGGCAAACAGGTCCGAGAAGCGCGTCTGCGGGGCGGGCAGGGCGGCAGCACAACACCGTGTTGCTGCAGATCGGACGCCTGCAGAGGCGCCGTCCGCATCCGCATGCATGGTCGTTGCGCCGCTGACCTTGGACTCCTTGAGGTACGTGTCGAGGGCGGTGAAGAATTTGGTCAGGGAGTCGGCGCCCAGCGCGTGCACCTGCGCGGCAGCAGCAGCGCACGCACAGTCTCACGTGGGCTGCGGCAGTCGCACGTCGCACTTTGCTTGCTGAGCTGGGGGCGCGGTTGTCGCCTCGCCGCACCTTGCCCTTGGCCTCGTCCACGCGCCCCACCAGGAAGGGCCACTCGCGCAGGGATGCGTCGTGGTAGAGCAGCCCCGTGGCGTGGTCAATGAGGTAGTACGCGCCCCTGGCAAACGCAACACGTGGGCAGGACACGGCCAACGACCACGTGCTTGGCAATCGTGTGGGACCCTGCTTTGCGTGCGCTGGGAGCAGGCGCCAACCGGAGTGGCGCGCACCTGTACTCAAAGTCCTTGAGCTGCCACCGCTTGGAGTACGGGGGCGCCCGCTGCCGGGCGGGGCTGCGGCCGCCCTGGTCACGGCCCACGTCGTCACCGCCCCGGCCCGAGTCGTACCCGCCCCCAGCGCCGCCGCTGCGCCCGGCGTCCCTGCCCGCGCCGCCGTAGTCACTGCCCCTGCACACGTGGCCGTGCACGCGCAGCAGCGCACCTGAGCCACAGGCGCATGCGTCGCACGCGGCACGTTGAAGGTGCGTGGGCGCGCACCTGGACGCTGAGGTGGTGCCGCCCGACGGCGTGGAGAGCCCCTTGAACCCAGTGCGGAACTGCTTGCCGCGCGGCGCCTTGGGGGCGACGGCGCGCATGGAGATGCACAGCTCCTGGAAGGCAATGGTGCCGCTGCCCGTCACGTCCATGCCTGCAGGGGGTGGTGTGCGCCATGCCCCACAGCACGCACAGCAGATGAGCAGGCAAGTCAGGGAACGACCAGTCCGCAGCCCAGCGCCCATTCGTCGTGCCTCACCCGCCAGGTGCATGAGCAGGTAGTGCTGCTCGCGCGGCTGCAGCCCCTTGATGAGCTTGCGCAAAAAGGCCGTCAGCTCGGCGGGCTCCAGGAACCCGTTGCTGCACCCGGGGGACCCGACGCACAGCAGCCACCCGCAGCCAGGTCAGTTTGTTCGCGCAAGGGCGTGCACAAGCGTGCGAGGAGCAGCAAGGGCACTCACCCTGACGAGTCGGCCTCCATCCACCTGCGCTTCATCTCGTCCAGGTTGTCGGTGATGTAACGGCTCACGCGGTCCAGCAGGTCCAGCACGTCCTGCGCCCTCCATGAGCACGCAGAGCCAGGGCCAGGGCTCCTTGGAATGGCGTGCCCAGCTTGACACCACGCTCACTCAGACGCAGCGACACTGGCTGCTGGCCTGGGTGCTGGCCCGAGCGTGCCGGTGAGGGCAGAAGAGGAGCGCGCGCACCGTGGGCAGGGCGGCCACTGAGCTGCGTGTGTTGGCCGTGGAGCGCATGGCCTTTTGCGCCTCCATGACGCTCTTGGCCGTGGAGAGCAGCTCGGCCTCGCTGATGCTGCCGTTGCCGTCCACGTCCATCATGGCCTGTGGACGCAGTGCACGCACCCGAGCGCCTCACGCCTAGCGCAGCGTTGGAGTGCGCACCCTGCGGGAGGGCGCCGACCCCCCACCCCCCACGGCACACACTGACCCCAAAGTAGAGGATGTCGGCCGTGGTGACATCCTGCAGGCGCAGGTCCTGCAGCAGCTTGGCCAGCTCCTTGAGGGACAGCTCGCCGTCACGGTTGCCTGCTCGCCACGCGCCACCGGGCCACGGAGTGAGGTGCTGTGCACGGCTCCTTCCGATTGGCAGAAAGACAGCCACACACCCGCACGCACCAGGCCCCCTGGACTCACCGTCATACTTGACAAAGAGCTCCGACAGCCTGACGCGCGCGGTCCTGAGGTATGTGTCCAGGCGGTTGAAGAGCTCCGCGGGCTGCAGCTCCTTCTTGGCCTGAGGGCAGGCACGCACACACACATACACAACAGCTTGCGGCAGTGTGAGCGACAGGCCGCTGCAGGCGCACCAGCACGTGAGCTAGCGCGCAGCGTGCTGCCTGGCTTCCCTCCCCACCTGCAGGCGCCCGTTGGAGAGCACGCCCACGGGCTCGGGCCAGTCGCCAGCGTCGCGGTACACAATCTGGCTCTTGGCGTCCAGCAGCAGCGCGTCGCCCCTGCAGTGCACACGGCAGGCGGTTTGCGTCAGCACCAGCACCAAGCACGTGTTGCGGCCCACGCGCGCCTCCCACGGGCGCTCACCGTGGGTCGTACCAGTCCTCCAGAGCCCAGGCCACCGAGATGTCGCGCGAAGCTGGCTTGGCACTGCTGCCGTAGCCGCTTGCACCTGCGAGCACAGCGCCCCCCGTAGGTTCACGTGACTCCCTTGCGTGGCACAAACGCAACCGTCTCGCTCATCGTCTCGGCTCCTTACCCGTCGTGCTGCTGCCCTGGCGCCCCTTGTCGCCGCCGCCAGCGTCCGACTCAATGTCCACGGCCCGCAGTGCGGCCAGCAGCTCGTGGAAGCTCAGCTGGCCGTCGTGGTGCCGCGAGATCTGCGCACACCCATCGTGGTGGCGGTGCCGTGTCAGAGATAGAACGTCATTGCCGTGCCAAGGCCAGGCTCGTCTCGGCGCCAGCACCAGGCCAGGACTCGCCTTGTGCAGGTGGGTGAGCAGGTAGCGCATCTGCTGCGGCTGCAGGGTGGGCATGGCCGACCTGAACACGGCGGCAATCTCCAGGGGCTCCAGCAGGCCGTTGCCGTTGGTGTCGTGCTTGCGAAAGAGCTGCTCCACCGTCATCTGCACGCGCACAGCATGCAGCAGGGCAGCTCTCTGGATGCTGGCTCTTGACGGCTGGCAGCGCACTGAGGGAGCCCCCGCCCTGTCTGTCTCTCGCGCGCCAGCGCGCACCCTGTTGGTGGCGAGGTGCTTCTTGACCTTGCTGAGCGCCTCGGTCACGTCCACGTGGCTCTTGCTGCGCGCCTCATCAGCCATGCAATCCTTGGCCGTGCTCAGGAACTCGTCGTACTCAATCTTGTTGTCGCCGTTCTGGTCAATCATGGCCTAACATGCACGCACGTATGCACGCACGCAGGCAGGCGCAGGGAGGGGCCAGTGATGGGTGGGAACCGGCTGTCACAGCACGCAGGTACGCACGCTGTCAAGCATGCCTTTGGGCGCACGAAGGCCAAGCAGCACCTGGAGGTAGCGCGCGTCGGCCTCGGTCACGTCTGGCATGAGCGCCTTGATGAGGCGCCTGAGCTCCTGCACGTTGAGGTAGCCCTTGCGGCCGTTGTCAAAGTCGTTGAAGAGGTCCTTGAGGCGCACCTGCAGCGCCACCAACGCAACCAGTCTGCTTAGTCGAGACCGTGCGCATGCACGATACGTGTGCAGCCCCATCCACACGCTCCCTCACCTGCGCGCTCCTCAGGTACTTGTCCAGGTTGGAAAAGAGCTGCGTGGCCGTGCGGGTGGCCGTCACCTTGACCTGGTACCCGTCCCACACGCCCACAAACTCGGGGTACTCCTCGTCCGTGTAGACCTGCACCACACAAAGAGCCGTTCAACCCAAGCTTGCATCCGCCTCACGCACACAGGCGCACCGCGCGAGCGCCCCGCGGGAGGCGTCGACACGCACACGTCCACACCCAAGCAGCCGCTCACGTCGTTGCTGTTGAGGTCGAGCAGGTAGTCCTTGCCGCCCGTGCGCAGGTGCCTCAGGCGGGGGGGCCCGGCGTGCGCCTTGCGCCCGCTGCTGGCAGTGGTGGTGCCGCTGTGGGACGAGCGCTCTCCACCTGCGGCCGCTGAGCTGCCTGCACGGCGCGTGTGAAGCAGGCCCCATGCAACTGATTGATCAGCACGCTGGAGGCCGCGTCATGGCTCTCTCCGAACAGCGGATCGCTGAAGCCGCCAGTGTCGGGAAATCCC
>VFQP010001733.1_pt1 | contig 27324 bp, 24 predicted proteins | sample 3512351 | NCBI WGS metagenome assembly VFQP01 (sample SAMN10412372, study PRJNA504923) | tailings metagenome | isolation source: Relicate 1 Philex TSF1 revegetated site | place: Philippines: Tuba, Benguet | collected 2017-08-29
CGCGCGGCGGCAGATGCTCTTCGGCCATGATGCGCTCGACGTTCTCGATCACCACGATCGCGTCGTCGACCACGATGCCGATCGCCAGCACCATCGCGAACAGCGTGAGCTGGTTCACCGTGAAGCCGAGCAGACTGAGGCCGAGGAACGTGCCCAGCAGCGCGATCGGAATGACCAGCGTGGGAATGATCGTCGCGCGCAGGTTCTGCAGGAACAGCAGCATCACCAGGAACACCAGGATCACCGCCTCGATCAGGGTCTTGACGACTTCCTGGATCGACAGCGTCACGAAGGTGGTGCTGTCGAACGGGGTGAACCACTCGATGTTCGAGGGAAACGAGGGCTGCAGCTCGTCCATGCGCGCGCGCACCGCCTCGGCCACGGTGAGGGCATTGGCGCCGGGCAGCAGCTGGATCGCGAACGCGCCGGTGGGCTGGCCGTTGTACTTGGTGTCGAAGCCGTAGCCGGACGCTCCGATCGCCACGCGCGCGACGTCCTTCAGGCGCACGGTGGCGCCGTCCTGATCGGCGCGCAGGATGATGTTCTCGAACTGCTCCGGCGTGCTGAAGCGCCCTTCGGCCGACACGGTGGCGGTGAAGCCCTGTCCCGCAGGCGCCGGGTCCGAGCCGATGGAGCCGGCGGCGAACTGCACGTTCTGGCCGCGCACCGCGGCCATCACCTGCGAGGCGGACATGCCATAGCCCTGCAGCTGGTCCGGGTTGAGCCAGATGTTCATGGCGTACTCGGAACCGAACTGCTGGGTGCTGCCGACGCCCGGCACGCGCGCGATCTGCTCGAGCACGCGCGAGCCGATGAGGTCGTTGAGCTGGTTGCGAGTGACCGTAGGGTCGTCCGAGCGCAGGCCCACGACCATCAGGAAGCCGGCATTGGCCTTGGCGACGACGACACCCTGCTGCACGACTTCACTGGGCAGACGCGGCGTGGCCAGCGAGACCTTGTTCTGCACCTGCACCTGGGCGATGTCGGCGTCGGTACCGGTCTCGAACGTCAGGGTGACGCTGGCGCGACCCGACGAACTGGAGGTCGAGCTGAAATACAGCAGGTTGTCGATGCCGGTGAGCTGCTGCTCGATGACCTGGGTGACCGCACGTTCGGTGGTGTCGGCGCTGGCGCCGGGATAGGTCGCCGAGACGGTGACCTGCGGCGGTGCGACGCTCGGGTAGGACTCCACGCCCATGTTCAGCAGCGCGATCACGCCCGAAAGCGAGATCAGAATGGAGACGACCCAGGCGAAGACCGGGTGGTTGATGAAGAACTTGGGCATGACGGATCAGTCCTGCGCGTCGGTCGCTGCGGGGGCCTGACCTGCGGCGTCCTGCGTCGGGGCCACGGGCGCGTTCGCGTTCGTCGCCGGCGCGTCGTTCCCGCCTGCAGGCGCGGCCCCGGCAGCTGCCGCTGGCGCGGCCTGGGTCTGTTCGGGCGTCCACGGCTTGGGCACCACCGTCGCATCGGGGCGTGCCTTGGGCACGCCGCTGACGATCACCCGGTCACCCGGCGCGAGCCCCTCGCTGATCACCCACTGCCCGTTCTGCGCACGGTCGGTGCGCACGTTCTTGCGCACGACGACGTCGCCATCGCCGGCCACCAGCACGTAGGCGGTGTTGACATCCCGCAGCACGGCCGCCTGGGGCACCAGGAAGACGCCGCTCTGCTGCCCCATGTTCGCGCGCAGCGTGACGTAGACCCCCGGCAGCAGGCGCAGTCCGGGGTTGGGCAGGGTCGCGCGCAGCTGCACCGCGCCCGACGACGGGTCGACGATGTCGCCTGAGAAATCGAGCGTCGCGCGCTGGTCGTGAACCGTGCCGTCGGGCAGCACGATCTCGACTTCGCCGGCGCCGGCCGCGCGATCGAGCGGCATCGCGCGGATGCGGTTGAAGTCGGCCGCGCTCATCGAGAAATTGATGTAGAGCGGATCGATCTGGTCGACCGTGGTCAGCAGCGTGGCCTCGCCCTGCCCGACCAGCGCGCCCTCGGTGACCTGCTGCTTGCCGGCGCGGCCGCTGATCGGCGCGCGCACGGTCGCGTAGCCGAGGTTGATCTGCGCGGACTGGGTCGACGCGCGCGCGGACTGCCGCGCGGCCTCGGCGCTGCGTTCGGCGGCGAGCGCGTTGTCGAGGTCCGACTTCGAGATGAAGTTGGTCGGTGCGAGCTGGCGGGCACGGTCGGCCGCACTCTTGGCGTTGACGTAGTTCGCCTGGGCTTGGGCCTGGGCGCCCTGTGCGGTGCCCAGCGCCGCCTGCAACTGCGCCGGATCGATGCGGAACAGCACATCGCCTTCCTCGACGTCGCTGCCTTCCTGGTAGACACGACGCTCGAGCACGCCGGGGACGCGTGCGCGGACGTCGGCACTGCGGAACGGCGCGAGCCGTCCGACCAGTTCCTGCTCGAGCGCCACCTGCGTCGGCTGGACGGTGAGCACGCCCACCTCGGGCGGCTGCGGTGCGGCCTGTTCGGGTTGGGCGCTGCACGCGGAAAGCGCCGCGGCGAGCACGGCGAGAGTCAGGAATCGACGCATGGGAGAGGCCTGGAAAACGGGGGGAAGAAGCGACGCGGGTATTTCTATACCGGCGAGTATAGCAAATTCAGTTTGGACCGGCCCCGTGAAGAAGGTCATGCCCCATGACCACGGACCAAACGGGTGAACGTGGCCTGCGAACCTTGCTCATCCCGTGAATCGGATTCATACTCACGCCTCCTCCCTGTTCAGCCGACGCGATGTCCAGCGTTTCGACCGTCATCGCGCGCCGCCAGCGCGACATCGCCCGGCGCGAGCAGGCGATGCTCGATGCCGCCCAGGCCTTGATCCAGCGCGACGGCCTGCTGTCGCTGCAGATGGCCCGGGTGGCGGAGGAAAGCGGCTACGCGATCGGCACGCTGTACAAGCATTTCGCGAGCAAGGAAGACCTGCTGGTGACGCTGGCCACGCGCAACAGTCTCGACCGTGTGGAGCTGTTCGAACGCGCGGCCACCTGGTCCGGCGGCACGCGCGAGAAGATGCTCGCCGTGGTGCTGGCGGACCTGCTGATCATGCGCGAGCAGCCCGAGCACTTCCGCCTGGCCCAGTTCGTCTGGACGGAAGTCGTCTGGGGCGCCGCGTCCGCCGATTCCCGGCGCCGCGCGCTCGACGCCTGCCGGCCGCTGAGCGACCTGATCGAGGGCATCGCCCGCGAGGCCCGCGCGCGCGGTGACCTGCCCGCGGATTGCCGCCTCTCGCCCACCGCGCTGACGATGGGGCCGTGGCTGATGACCATCGGCATGCATACGCTGGCGCAGCAGCAGGGCATGCTGGATCCGAAACTGGTCCGGGACCCGTATCGCGAGCTCGTCCAGCAACTGCAGTACCTGCTCAACGGCTACGGCTGGCAGCCGCTGTTCGACACCAGCGACGAGGGCGCACTCGATCGCCTGGTGGCCCATGTCAGCCATGCCGTCTTCGGCACCGACTGGGCGAGCATCGCCCCGACCACTCCCGCTTTCCTACCCTGACGGAACTCCGATATGTCCCGGACGCCCCCTCCCGCGCGCAAGCCCCGCCCCGGCCTCCGCCTGCTCGTCGTACTGCTGATCACCGGCGTACTGTTCGGCGGCGTGTTCCTGGCCAAGGCCGTCATGAGCCGCGGCATGAACGAATTCTTCGACAACATGCCGCAGCCGCCGGTGGCGATCACCACCTTCGACGCCGAGGCCCAGGCGTGGTCGACGCCGCTGGATGCGGTGGGCACGCTGGTCGCGGTCAACGGCACCGACGTCACCACCGAGGCCGGCGGCGTCGTGCGCAGGCTGTCGTTCGAGCCGGGCCAGCCCGTGCGCGCCGGCACCGTGCTCGCCGAGCTCAATACCGACAACGAGCTCGCCGTGCTGCGCGCCAGCGAAGCGGCGGCCAAGCTCGCGGCCGTGCAGCGGGACCGCTGGCAGGCGCTGGGCCGCGACCAGCTGGTCTCGCAGGCCGAGGTCGAGGAGCGCAGCACGCAGGCCGCCACCGCGCTGGCCGACGTCGAGGCGCAGCGTGCACTGATCGCGCAGAAGACCATCCGCGCGCCGTTCGACGGCGTGCTCGGCATCCGCAGGGTCAACCTGGGACAGTTCATTTCGCCCGGCACCGCCATCGTGAGCCTGCAGCAGCTCGATCCGATCTTCGTCGACTTCGCGCTGCCCGAGCAGCAGCTGCCGCTGGTCACCGACGGGGCCACGGTGCAGGTGACCATCGATGCCCTGCCCGATCGCCGCTTCGAGGGCCGCATCACCGCCATCGAACCGGCCGTCGACGCCGGCACGCGCAATTTCATGGTGCAGGCCACGCTCGCCAATCCCGACGGCGCGCTGCGCCCCGGCGCGTTCGCGCGCGTGAACCTGGCCGTCGGCGGCGAGCAGCCGGTGGTGGTGATTCCGCAGACGGCGGTGAGCTTCAACCCTTACGGCAACGCGGTCTACGTGGTCAGCGAGCGCCCCGCCGATGCAGAAGGCGGCAACGCCGCGGCCGAGGGTGAGAGCGACGGCCCGACCCTGATCGTGCGCCAGCGCTTCATCACCACCGGCGCGACGCGCGGCGACCTGATCGCGGTGACCGACGGCCTCAAGCCGGGCGAGCGCGTGGCCACCAGCGGGTTGCTCAAGCTCCGCAACGATGCCGTGGTCACCATCAACAACCGCGTGCAGCCGAGCGCCGACGACGCGCCAACCCCGCAGAACCGCTGACCGTCGCGCGTTTCTCGCGCCCCGCTCCCTGACCCGCGCCGCACGGCGCGGGGGAGACCGAGATGAAATTCACCGACATCTTCATCCGCAAACCGGTACTGGCGATCGTCGTCAGCCTGTTCATCCTGCTGTTCGGCCTGCGCGCGTTCTCCGAGCTCAACGTGCGCCAGTATCCCGAGCTGCAGAACGCGGTCGTCAACGTCAGCACGACGTACTTCGGCGCCGACGCCGACCTGATCCAGGGCTTCATCACCACGCCGCTGGAACGCGAGGTCGCCAGCGCCGAGGGCATCGACTACATCACGTCCACCAGCTCCGCCGGCGTGAGCGTGATCCAGGCCTACATCCGCCTCGACTACGATCCCAACGAAGCGCTCACCCAGATCGCGGCCAAGGTCAACAAGCTGCGCAGCGAATTGCCGGCCGAGTCGGAAGATCCGGTCATCGACCTGCAGCAGGGCCAGCAGGTCGCGGCGATGTACGTCTCGTTCGCCAGCGAGCAGCTCAACGACAACCAGATCACCGACTACCTCACCCGTGCGGTCGAGCCGCGGATCGCGACGATCCCCGGTGTGCAGCGCGCCGAGATCATGGGACCGGGCGCGTTCGCGATGCGCGTGTGGCTCAAGCCCGATCGCATGACCGCGCTCGGCGTGACCGCCAGCGACGTCTATGCCGCGCTGCAGTCCAACAACGTGCTCTCGGCACTCGGTTCGACCAAGGGCCAGATGGTGTCGGTGGATCTCACCGCACGCACCGACCTGCGCACGCCCGAGGAATTCCGCGCGCTCGTCGTGCGCGAGGCCGATGGTGCGATCGTACGGCTGGGCGACATCGCCGACGTGGTGCTGGGCTCGGAGAACTACGGCTCGTCGGTGCGCATCAACGGCGATGCGGCGACCTTCATGGGCATCTTCGTCTCGCCCGACGCGAACTCGCTCGACGTCATCGCCGACGTGCGCCGCGTCTGGGACACCGAGATCGTGCCCCAGCTGCCCGAAGGCATCGAGGCGACGATTCCCTACGACAGCACCGAGTCGATCCAGGACGGCATCAACGAGGTGATCCGCACGATCGTCGAGGCGGTGATCATCGTGATTGTCGTCATCTACCTGTTCCTCGGCTCGTTCCGCAGCGTGCTGATCCCGGCGGTCACGGTGCCGCTGTCGCTGATCGGTGCGCTGTTCCTGATGCTGCTGATGGGCTTCACGATCAACCTGCTGACCCTGCTGGCGATGGTGCTGGCGATCGGCATCGTGGTCGACGACGCGATCATCGTGCTGGAGAACATCCACCGCCACATCGAGGAAGGCATGACGCCGTTCGACGCCGCGATCCGCGGCGCGCGCGAACTCGCGTGGCCGGTGGTCGCGATGACCACGACGCTGGTGGCGGTCTATCTGCCGATCGGCTTCCAGGGCGGCCTGACCGGCGTGCTGTTCACCGAGTTCGCCTTCACCCTGGCCGGTGCGGTGCTGTTGTCGGGTGTGATCGCACTGACGCTCACGCCGATGATGTGCGCGAAGATCCTCAAGCCGCACAGCGAGTCGAGCAAGAGCCGGCTCGAACTGTGGCTGGACCGCCGCTTCGACCGGCTGCAGCAGGGCTACCAGCGCCGGCTGCACGGCGCGCTGCAGACGCGCTGGGTGATCCTGGTGTTCGGCGCGATCGTGCTTGTGTCGTGCGTGTTCCTGTATGTCGGTGCGCCGCAGGAGCCCGCGCCGCCCGAGGACGAGGGCTTCGTGTTCGCGATCGGCAGCGCCGACGCGGCCAGTACGCTCGATTACGTCGAGCGCTACACCGAGGAGATGACCGCGGTCGTCGAGCAGATTCCCGAGATCAACGATTTCTTCCTGTTCAACGGCGGCTTCGGCGGCATGGGCGGCAGCAACAGCGCGATGGGCGGGTTCGTCATGAAGCCCTGGAGCCAGCGCGACCGCTCCACCAACCAGATCCTGCAGCAGGACCTGCAGCCCAAGCTCGCCGAGATCACCGGCCTGAACATCTTCGCGCTGGTGCCACCGTCCCTGCCCTCGGCCGGCGGTGACGGCGGCGGCGAGTTCCTGATCGGCGGCATCGGCTCGCTGGAACAGCTCAACGAGCTGGCCGACCAGGTGGTCGCGCGCGCGCAGGAGAGCCGGCGCTTCATCTTCCTCGACAAGGACCTGAAGATCGACAAGCCGCGGGTCGAGGTGCAGATCGACCGCGACAAGGCGGCGCTGCTCGGGATCGACATGCGCACGCTGGCCGCCGACATGAGCGCCCTGCTCGCCGGCGGCTACGTCAACCGGTTCGCGATGGAGAACCGCTCCTACCGGGTGATTCCGCAGGTCCAGCGCAGCGACCGGCTCAATCCCGAGCAGGTCGGCAACTACTACACCCGCACCCGCGACGGCGAGCTGATTCCGCTCTCCACCGTGGTCTCGTTCAAGGAGAGCGCGCAGCCGCAGTCGCTCAAGCGCTTCCAGCAGCTCAATGCGGTGGGCATCACCTTCGCGCCGCGCCCCGGCGTATCGAAGGGCGAGGCACTGCGGGTGCTCGACGAGATCGCCGCGGATGTCCTGCCGCAGGGCTACAGCGTCGACTACGCCGGCGAATCGCGCCAGTTCAAGCAGGAGGGTTCGACGATGCTGGTGACACTGGCCTTCGCGCTGGTGATCATCTTCCTGGTGCTGGCCGCCCAGTTCGAGAGCTTTCGCGATGCGGTGATCATGCTGATGACCGTGCCGATGGCGATCAGCGGCGCGTTGCTGGTGCTCAACGCGCTGGCGCTGTTGTCGGGCGTTTTGCAGTTCGCCGGCATCGAGGCCTTCCCCGGCATGTCGATCAACATCTACACCCAGGTGGGTCTGGTGACACTGGTGGGCGTGATCTCCAAGCACGGCATCCTGATCGTGGAGTTCGCCAACAAGCTGCAGATCAACGAAGGCCTGTCGAAGGCCGAGGCGATCGAGCAGGCGGCGGCGATCCGTCTGCGCCCGGTGCTGATGACCACGGCGGCCCTGGTGTTCGCGATGGGTCCGCTGCTGATCGCCAGCGGCCCCGGCGCGGCGGCGCGGTTCTCGATGGGCCTGGTGATCGCCGCCGGCATGTCGCTGGGCACCTTGTTCACCCTGTTCGTCCTGCCGGCGTTCTATCTGCTGCTGGCACGTGACCACAGCCACGACCGGGATGCGATCGACGCGCGGGATGCGGGCGGCCACGGCGACGGGCTGGCGCCTGCACCGCAGGGGCATTGAGCCCGTCCTTCGCAATCTGAAAAGGCGCGGCCTGGGCCGCGCCTTTTTTTTCGGGCCGGGCAGCGCCCGGGCGGCTCAGAGCGCCGCGATCCAGTCCGGATCAAGCCGCAGGGCATCGCGCGCGCCGACACCATCGGTCACGAACGGCAGCACGCCCAGACACGGCGCCGGCAGCGCATCGGTCAGCAGGCCGACGTAGTCGTCCGCGCGCGCGAACGCCGGGTCGATCCGGTTGCCGATCCATCCGACGAGACGGCACCCGTCGGCGGCGACCGCACGCGCGGTCAGCCGCGCGTGGCTCAGACAGCCCAGCCGCATGCCGACCACCAGCACCACCGCACCGCCGAGATGACGGGCTAGATCGCTGTGCTCCAGGCCCTCGGCCAGCGGCGCATCCCAGCCGCCGGCGCCTTCGACCAGCACGATGTCCGCAGCCGCCGCGAGGCGCGCGTGCGCGGCGTGCAGGGCTGCGATCTCCACCGTTACACCGGCGGCTTGCGCGGCCAGCGTCGGCGCCGTCGGCTCGGGCAACGCGACCGGATTGACGTCGTCGTAGGCGGGGCGTGGATCGCTGGCCGCCTGCAGCGCCAGCGCATCCTCATTGCGCCAGCGGCCGTCGATCCGCTCGCAGCCGCTGGCGATCGGCTTCATGCCGATCGCGCGGTGTCCCTGCGCACGCAATGCGTGCAGCAGCGCGACACTGGCGTGGGTCTTGCCGATGCCGGTATCGGTCCCGGTGACCAGCAGGCTGCGCGCACTCACGGCGCCGACTCCGCGGCCCGCGCGCGCGCCAGCGCGCGTTCGCTGCGCACCGCGTACCACGGCATCAACACCGCGAGGCTGCAGTAGATGATGCCCGGCATCCCCTGCCAGACGGTGCCGGCCGGCAGGGGCGCGAGCGCCAGCACGATCGAGGCCACGGTCGGGATCAGCAGCCAGGCCATGGCGCCGGCCTCCTGCTCCAGCACGCAGCGCTCGACCGCGTCCAGTGCGAGCGCGTCCGCACGCGCGAGCGCATGCCGGTTGAGCAGCCACAGGATGCTGCACATCGCGCCGAAACCGAGTCCGTAGATCACGTACAGACTGCGGAAGCCGCCCGCGCCCGCATCGATCGCCATCGGCAGCGGCGCCCAGCCCGCCGTCACGAAATGCAGGGCGATGCCGGTGATCAGACGCAGCGGATAGACGTACAGCAGTGCGACCGCGATCAGCGCCAGTCCGAGCAGGGTGACCCGGGCGTCGAGCAGCCCGGTGCGGCGGCTGAAACGATGATGGGTGACCCAGAACATCGCCAGAATCGCGAAGCCCGCGAGAAACGCCGGTGCGCGGCGCAGGGCGTCGTGCAGTTCCGGCACGCTGGCCGGCATCGCGTCGAACGACACCACCAGCAGCGTGACCGCGAATGCGAACGCGGCATCGACGAAGGTTTCCAGACGCGAGGCCTGCAGACCCCGCAGGCGGAACCCCAGGCCGTCCCGCGGCAGAGCATGCGGCCCGTCGGGCCCGTGCGGCGCCGCTGCTACACTGCGCGACATGTTCACGTCATCTCCCCTGACCGGCTCCAAGGCCGAACAGTATGCCGCGCTGACGGGCCAGGTCCGTGCCCTGTTGCACGGTGAAACCGACCGCATCGCCAATGCCGCCAACCTCTCGGCGCTGGTCTACCACGCACTGCCCGATCTGAACTGGGTGGGCTTCTATCTGTTCGACGGCACCGAGCTGGTCGTCGGCCCGTTCCAGGGCCTGCCGGCCTGCGTGCGGATACCGCTCGACAAAGGCGTTTGCGGCGCGGCAGCGCGCACCCGGCAGACCCAGCGTGTCGACGACGTGCACGCGTTTCCCGGTCACATCGCCTGCGACAGCGCCTCGCGTTCCGAACTGGTGGTGCCGCTGTTCTCGGGCGAGCGGCTGATCGGCGTGTTCGATCTCGACAGTCCCCTGCCCGCGCGCTTCGACGCCGACGACCAGGCGGGCCTGGAAGCCATCGCCGCGCTCTACGTCGAGAGCCTCGGGTGACCACGTCGGCGCTGCGCAACATCGGCCCGAAATCGGCCGCGTGGCTGCGCCAGGTGGGTCTGCGCACGCGCGAGGATCTCGAGGCCGTGGGTCCGCTGGAGGCCTTCATGCGCGTGCGTCGCGCGGGCTTCAAGCCCAGCCTCAACCTGCTGTATTCGCTGGAAGGGGCGCTGCGCGACTGCCACTGGCAGGACGTGCCCGAGGCCCGGCGCCAGGAACTCGTGGCAGCCGCCGAGGCGGCAATCGCGCAGCTGCCCGATCCGCGCGGGCGCCCGGCCGCTGGGCCGGTCACCACGACGCTGCACGCCGCGGCGGACGAGGCACCGGCCGACCGCCTCTTCGATCGCCAGGACGACTGAGCGCGGCAATGCCGCGTCGGTGCCGCCGGCACCCGCGGCCGTGATCCGCTCGGAGACCTGACGTACAATCGCGCCCGCTTCGAGGTGATCCCCGGCGTTCGTCCGGTGGATTGAAACGGGAAGCCGGTGACGACGGTCGCGACGCGACCTCCATTCCGGCACTGCCCCCGCAACGGTAAGCGTGTACAAGGCATCGCATCCGCCACTGTGCTCCGGCATGGGAAGGCGCGACGCCCGGGCCCCTGCGGCCCACGCGCGAGTCCGGAGACCGGCCCCGAAGTCCACTGATTGCGATGCGGCGGGCATCGCGGCGGCGTTCCGGGCATTGCGTGCCCGGTCGGCAGCCTGTGTCCGCCTGCGCGATCGTTCCGACCGAGCCGTCGCACGTGCGTGGGTGCACGTGCGGCAAGGAGACCGCAATGCCGTTCCGACCCCTCACCGTGGCGATCGTCGCCGCCCTCGCCTCGCCGCTGGCCCACGCGGCCACCGCCGCCGATGCGCGCGACCTCGACACCGTGCTCGTCACCGCCAACCGAAGCGCAAGCACGCTCGGTGACACCATCGCGCCCGCGCAGGTGATCGACCGCGCCGAGATCGAGCGCACCCAGCCGCGCGACCTGCCGGACCTGCTGCGCGGCCGCGCCGGCATCGAGATCGCCAACCAAGGCGGCCCGGGCAAGCTGACCTCGATCTTCATGCGCGGCACCGAGTCCGACCACGTGCTGGTGCTCGTCGACGGCATCCGGATCGGCACCGCGACGGCCGGCATTCCGGCGATCCAGGACATTCCGGTCGAACAGATCGAACGCATCGAGATCGTGCGCGGCCCGCGTTCGAGTCTCTACGGCTCGGATGCGATCGGCGGCGTGATCCAGATCTTCACCCGCCGGCACGACGGCGCGCCGAGCCCGCATGCGCGCATCGGCGTCGGCAGCCAGTCGCTGCGTGAAGCCAGCGCCGGCATCGGCGCACGCGCGGGCCGTGGCTGGTTCGGCGTGGATGCGGCGGTCCAGCGCACCGACGGCATCAATGCCTGCCGCGGCTCGGGCACGCTGTTCCAGGGCTGTTTCGTCGACGAACCCGACCGCGACGGCTATCGCAACCGCTCGTTCAACCTGCGCGGCGGCGTCGAACTCGCCGAAGGGCTCACCCTCGACGGCAACATGCTGCACGCCGATGCGTTCAACGAATTCGACGGCAGCATCTTCGGCGGCAACGAGGCCGACATCGTGCAGCAGGTGGCCGGCGGCACCCTGGTCTATGCACCCTCGACCGATGTACGCCTGACCGCGCAGGCCGGACGCGCCTACGACAAGTCGACGACCTTCTTCCGCGATGCGGACAGCGGCACGCGCAGCGACGTCGGGCGGATCGACACGCGCCGCGACACCGCATCGCTGCAGGCGGACATGGGGCTCGCCGACGCCCAGACCCTGAGCCTCGGCTTCGACTGGCAGTCCGACAACGTCGAAAGCGCCACCGCGTACGCACTGACCTCGCGCACCAACTTCGCCGTGTTCTCCGACTACCGCGCGCGCTTCGGGTCCCATCGCGTGCAGGCCGGTGTGCGCCACGACGACAACGAGCAGTTCGGCGGCCACACCACCGGCAGCCTCGGCTGGGGCGTCGACTTCGCGCACGGACTGCGCCTCAACGCCAGCGCCGGCACCAGCTTCAAGGCGCCGACGTTCAACGATCTCTACTTCCCCTACAGCGCCAATCCGGAGCTGGAGCCCGAGCGGGCGAAGACCGCGAACCTGGGCCTCGCGCAGTACGCCGATGGGTGGAGCTGGACGCTGGACGTGTTCGAAAGCCGCATCGACGATCTGATTTTCCTCGATGCCGCGTTCGTGCCGCAGAACATCCAGCAGGCCCGCATCCGCGGCGCCGAATTCACCGCGTCGGCCACGTTCGCCGGCTGGGACCTGTCGACGCAGCTCAGCCACGTCGACCCGCGCGACCGCAGCGACAACGCGAATTTCGACAACCTGCTCGCGCGGCGGGCACGCAGCAGCGGGCGGCTGGACGTCGACCGCGCGTTCGGTGACGTGCGCATCGGCACCACGGTGCGCGGTGCCGGCAGCCGTTACGACAACGCGGCCAACACCGTGCGCGTCGCCGGCTACGGCACGGTGGACCTGCGCATGGCCTGGGCCTTCCACAGCGACTGGACGCTCGAAGCCCGCGCGACCAACGTCCTCGACAAGACCTACGAAACGGTCAACTGGTACACCCAGCCGGGCCGCGAATACGGGCTGGCGCTGCGCTGGCGGCCGGTGGCACGCTGATTCCTTCCACGAAAAAGCCCCGCTCGCGCGGGGCTTTTTCTTCGTTCTCCCGTGCCGGCGTCAGGCCGCCGGCGCCACGCCCGAAGCCTGGGCGCCCTTCGGCCCCTGGGTCACTTCGTAGCTCACACGCTGCCCCTCCTGCAGCGTGCGGAACCCCGACGAATTGATCGCCGAGTAATGCACGAACACGTCCGCGCTGCCGTCCTCGGGCGCGATGAATCCGAATCCCTTCGCATCGTTGAACCACTTCACTGTGCCGTATTGCATGAACGTCTGACCTCGTCTGGATACGTGATGGCCGGACATGCATGCAAGGTGCATGGCCGACCGCCCGAGTATGCAAAGCAATCCGCCCGCCGCGCAATCTAGCCGGCGAGCAGCGCATGCAGCAGCGGCGGAATTCCGGACGAGGCCGCCGCCACGTTCCCGAGCACGTCCTCGAAGGTGATCACCTCGTCGACCTGCGGGCCGGCACCGGCCGCCCAGTTGGCCACGATCGCCAGGCACGCGTAGTCCAGCCCGAGCTCGCGTGCGAGGCCGGCTTCGGGCATGCCGGTCATGCCGACCAGATCGCAGCCGTCGCGGCGCATGCGCGCGATTTCGGCGCGTGTTTCCAGGCGTGGCCCCTGCGTGGCGCCGTAGCAGCCGCCATCGACGAGCGCCACGCCGGCGACCGCCGCGGCGTCGAGCACACGCCGACGCAGCGCGGGCGTGTAGGGATCGCCGAAGTCGACGTGCAGCACGTCGGTCCCCGGCTCCTCGCAATAGGTCGACACCCGGCCCCAGGTGTAGTCGATCAGCTGGTCGGGACACGCCAGCACACGCGGACCGAAGCGTTCGGTGATACCGCCGACGGTGTTGAGTGCCAGTACCCGCGTCGCCCCCAGGGCCTGCAGCGCGGCGAGATTGGCGCGGTAGTTCACAAGGTGCGGCGGCACCGAGTGTCCCTCGCCGTGCCGGGCCAGGAATGCCACGCGTCTGCCCGCGAGCGTGCCCACGCGCACCGGCCCCGACAAGGCACCGTAGCGCGTGACCGGCTGATGCGGTTCGGCGTCCTGCAGATCGGCCAATTGATAGAGGCCGGTGCCGCCGATGACGGCGAGGTCGATGTCGAGATTCATGAGCTTCTCGCGAGTGTGGGGTGCGGGACACCATTGTCCAACGACGCGCCGTGAAAGGCAGCTTCGTCCATCGGTATCGCGTGAGAAGCCGAGCGGCAGGGCTCCGCCATCCGATAACGAAGATCAGACAAATGGTTGCGCCAGCAATAGTCCAGGCTGTCGAGTGACGGCTCTGCTTCTTCGCCCTTGCCGTTGCTGTTGCTGTTGCCGTTGCGATGACGAGCCGATATCGGCGCCAGACCCGACGGGCGGCGGGCATGGATGCCCGCCGTTTTCCGACCGAGCCAGGATGGCGAGTCGGAAAATCCCGGAACGAGCGACATGCCGGATGTGTTTCGTCGGGGAAGGCCCTTTCTTTTGGTTACTTTTCTTTGGGCCAACAAAGAAAAGTGACCCGCTCGCTCGTGGCGAGCGGAAGCTCTTGATCTCTTCGGCTGTGAGCGAAGAAAGATGAGTCAAAGGCTTTCGTCCGCTGTCGCGGCCGAGTTCATTTCTTTTGACAATCGTCAAAAGAAACGGAACCAAAGAAAAACGATTCCCCGACGAGGCAGCCCCACAACTGAGTTCGTTCCGGGATTTTCCGACTCGCCATCCTGGCTCGGTCGGAAAACGCCGCCCATCCATGGGCGGCGCCCTACGGGTCTGACGAGCCCACTGGCTGTTCACCGAAAATCAGACGCAGAAGCCAAGCGAGAGCCCGAGCCTCGCGCCGATCACTCCGCCAGCGCGTAGATCGCCGGCAGGTTGCGGCCCTGCTCGTGGAAATCCATCCCGTAGCCGAAGACATAGCGGTCCGGCACCTCGACGCCGACGTATTCGGCCTCGATGCCGTCGACGCGGCGGTCATGGTCCTTGGTCGCCAGCACCGCGATGCGCACATCGGTCGCGCCCTGGTCCTCGCACCAGTGCTTGACGGCCTTCAGCGTGTGGCCCTCGTCGAGAATGTCGTCGACCAGCAGGACGCGTCGGCCCTGCAATGGCGTCGCCGGTCGATGCAGCCAGGCCAGGCCCGAGCCGGTGGTGTTGCCGCGGTAACGCGTGGCGTGCAGATAGTCCATCTCCACGTCGATCTCGTTCTCGCCCAGCGCGAACGCCAGCTGGGCGGCGAACGGCATCCCGCCGTGCATGATCGTCAGGAACACCGGCGGGCGCGCGTCGTCGCCGTAGTCGTCGGCGATCTCGTCGGCCATCGCCTCGATCGCATCCTCGAGCGCGTCGCGATCGAACAGCAGGTCGGCGGTGTCGAGCACATCGTCGAGGTCGGGCACGTTCATGCGATATCTCCTGTACGGGCGGCGGAGGTGCTGCCGGCGAGCGCGCCGTCCCAACCGAGCGGTCCACGCCCGATCAGGCCGGCCAGTGCCATAGTGTTGAGCGCGCGGCCCTCGACCGCGGCCAGCGATTCGGCCACGAGTTCGGGATGACAGACCAGCACGACGTCGCAACCGGCGTCGAGATGCGCATCCACGCGCGACTTCGCGCCGCCGGCCGAGAACGCCGCGGCCATGCCGATATCGTCGGAGAAGACAACACCGCGGAAGCCCATCTGCTCGCGCAGGATCGTGTTGATCCACCGCGGCGAGTAGCCGGCCGGCTCCGGGGCCACCTGCGGATAGACCACGTGCGCCAGCATCACCGCATCGGCGCCGGCGTCGATGCCGGCCACGAACGGCACCAGATCGTGCGCGCGGATGTCGTCGAGGCTGCGGGGGTCGACGGCGTCGTCGAAGTGGGTGTCCTCGCGCACCGAACCATGGCCCGGGAAGTGCTTGAGCGTCGCGGCCATCCCGGCCTCGTGCATGCCTTCGACGTAAGCGCGGGTCAGCGCGGCGACGATGTGCGGATCCTCGGAGAACGCGCGGTCGCCGATCGCCAGGTTGCCGTGGCCGACATCGACCACCGGCGCGAAGCTCAGGTCGACGCCACTGCCACGCACCTCCTGTGCCATCAGCCGTGCATGCGCGCGTGCCGCCTCGAGCGCGGCGTCGGGATCGGCCAGGTACTGCGCGCCGAAACCGGACAGCGACGGCAAGGTGGTGTACCCGTCCTGGAAGCGCTGCACGCGTCCGCCTTCCTGGTCCACGCACACCAGCTGCGGGCGCGGCGCGGCGTCACGGATCGCGGCCGAAAGCTCGCCGATCTGTGCGCGCGAGGCGAAGTTGCGCTTGAACAGGATCACGCCGGCGCAGGCATCGTGCTGCAGCCAGTCGCGCTCCTGCGCGGTGAGTTCGGTGCCGGCCACGCCGATCACGAGCATTGCGAGCTCTCCAACATCGCACCGGACGGTGCGGACCGGCATTGTCGCAGAAGCCACGGGCGCGACGGCCGGCCGATGCGTGCCTGTTCATCGAGTGCGCGGTCCCTCCCGCCTGCCATCGGGCGGGCGCGGCGGCCGGGCGATGTCGACGCGGTCCACCGCCCCACCCGTGACCACGCGGATCGCTGCGCGGATGCCGGCAGAATCCGCGTGCCGTCCGCCGAATACCTGCGTCCGCCTTTCAGCGCGCGCCTCGTGCTTCCGGGCCGACGCGCGCGGTGCCGGCGCGCAGGCCTCAGCCGCGCTCCGACGCGCTCCAGTCGCGGAACGGGTGCGCGGCCAACGCCAGGTTGTAATAGCGCGAGTGCTCGGTGACCTCGGCCCCCAGCCAGTCGGGACGCGCGAACGGCGCATCCGCGGCATCGAGCTCGATCTCCGCCACCACCAGCCCGGCGTTGTCGCCGAGGAACTCGTCGACCTCCCAGAGGTGCCCGCCGTGATGCACCAGATGGCGGCGCTTCTCGACGCGCCCGCCGACGCACAGCGCCAGCAACGCATGGGCATCGTCCACCGGCAGGGGCAGTTCGAATTCCTGGCGCGAGGCCCCGAGCTCGCGTGACTTGATGTTGACAAAGGCCACGTCGCCCTCGATCCGCACCCGCACCGACGCTTTCTGGGCACCGCTCTGCACGACCGCGAGATCGTTGAGATACCCCTGGGCCATCGGCACCACGCGATGCGCCGCGTCGCGCCACGCATCGGAGGTCACGAGAAACTTGCGTTCGATTTCCATGCCCATGGCCGTGGCTCCTCAGCGCTTCTCGAACAGCGCGATCGACTCGACGTGCGCGGTCTGCGGGAACATGTCCATCACGCCGGCGTCGGCCAGGGTCCAGCCGCGCTCGTTGACCAGATAGCCGGCGTCGCGCGCCAGCGAAGCCGGATGACAGCTCACGTAGACGATGCGCCCGAAGCGCTCCAGCGGCAGCTGGCGCAACACGTCGATCGCGCCCGAGCGCGGCGGGTCGAGCAACAGCTTGTCGAAACCCTGGCGCATCCATGCGGCCCCGCGCTGGTCCTGGGTGAGATCGGCCGCATGAAACTGCGCATTCGCCAGGCCGTTGTGCGCCGCGTTCTCCCTCGCGCGGGCGACCAGTCCGGCTTCGCCTTCCACCCCGACGACCTCGCGCACGCGGCGCGCCATCGGCAGGGTGAAATTGCCGAGTCCGCAGAACAGATCGAGCACGCGATCCCCGGGCTGCAGATCCAGCAGATCGAACGTCCGCGCGATCATCGCCTCGTTGAGCCCGGCGTTGACCTGGATGAAATCCAGCGGCCGGAACTTCAGTTCGACATCCCAGGGCGCGAGCCGGAACGCCAGCGCGGGCGCCTCGGGCCACAGCGGATGCACGCTGTCGTTGCCGCCGGGCTGCAGGAAGACCGCGATGCGATGCTGCTGCGCGAAGGCCAGCAGCGCCGTGGTATCGGCCGCGGACAGCGGCTGGAGATGACGGAACACCAGCGCGACGCCATCGAAGTCCGGACGCGGATCGCCGGCGATGAACTCGATCTGCGGAATCGTGCTGCGCGCGTCCAGGCCGTCGACCAGGCGCGACAGCGCCGGAACGATCGCCGCGATCGGCGCAATCACCGTGTGGCACTCCTGCAGATCGGCGACGAAGCGCGGATCGCGCTCGCGAAAGCCCACCAGGGTCTTGTCCTTCTTGTCCACGCGCTTGACCGAGAACCGGCCCTTGCGCCGGTAGCCCCAGGCGTGATCGACCAGCGGCGCCATCCAGCGCTTCGGCGTGACGTGGCCGATGCGCTCGAAGTTCTCGCGCAGCACGCGCGCCTTGGCGACGATCTGCTGTTCGGCATCGAGATGCTGCAGTACACAGCCGCCGCAGACCCCGAAGTGCGCGCAGCGCGGGGTGATGCGATGCGCGGATGCACGCAACACCTCCAGCGTCACCGCCTCGTCGAAGCTGCGCGAGCGCGCGAACCGCTGGGCGACCACCTGCTCGCCCGGCAGCGCGCCGGACACGAACACGGCTTTTCCGTCGGGCAGGCGCGCGACGCCGCGGCCGTCGTGGGTGAGGTCGAGAATGTCGACCTGGAACGGGGTCTGATCGAGACGTTTACGGGCCACGTGGCGAACGCTGCAGGCGAAGGGCCGCACATTGTCGCAGAACCGTGCACGTGACCCGACCGCCCGTAGTGCAACGGGCCGCCATGAGGCGGCCCGTCGAACGCGGCGATGCCGCGATTACTTCTGCTGCCAGCTGCCACCCTGCTGATACCACCAGCCCGGCCGCGCACTGGCGATCCACTGCCGCGCGAACACGTCGCGGATCTGCGCCTCCCATTCGGGATGCCCGTTGGCGACCGCGATCTCGCGGTACACCGCCTGGCGATCGCGGTTGTCGTCGGCCACCGCGGCATTGATCGCGACCCGGTCCTTGATCGGCAACTGCGAGGCGTCGCGCACGACGATCTGGCCGTTGCCGCCGAAGCCCAGCGCCCCGGAATCGAAATGCGGCCGCAGCGTGCCGTTGAAGCGCTGCTCCATGCGCGACTGGATCGCCTGCACCGCCGGCGTGCGGATGGTGATGTCGGGCGTCTGCGCCTGTGCGCTGCCGATGCCCAGCAGCATCCAGGCATCGAACCGTGCACCGCGCTGGACCATGCCCCCGCCCGGCACGCTCGCTGGCGGCGCCGTCTCGGCGGGCGCCTGCTCGCCGATGACGTTCTCGACGAACTCGCGCGCGGCTTCCTTGGCCTCCGCAGCCGGGAAATAGACATTGATCGTCACGCATGCGGTCAGCGCCAGCGCGGCGACGATCGGCAATCCGGTCCAACGGGTCATCGTGGATCTCCGTAAAAAAGAAAAGTGGATCAGTCGAACACCGGCTCGACGTCGCCCCCGGCCACCGCGACCAGACGCGCCACCAGCGTGGGCCAGTCGACATCGCGGTTGTGGCCGACGACATTCAAGCGCGGCAGGCCGCTGCCGTCGACGATAGTAAAGGTCGAGGGTCCTGAACGCAGACCGCCCATCCTGCAGACCTCGTTGCGCAGGCGGCAGGACACGCCGATCGCGCGGTAGCCGAAATCATCGAACACGCCGATCAGCTGACCCTGCAGGCTGGTGACGAAGGACGCATCGCCGACGCTGGAGATGTTCTGCACCGCGCGCTGGCTGATGCGCTGGCGCACACCGCGCGCGCGCTCGGTGTGCAACTCGGCATCGAACGCGGTCGCGGTCCAGTCGACCAGCCGCAAACCGTCGATGCGGCCGTGGAGTCGCCCTTCGATGCTGCCGAAATCGAAGACGCTGGTCAGCGCGTGCAGGTCGATGCCGTGGAGCGCGAGATCGCTGGACACGGTGGGGGCGACGCCGAACGGTCGCTCGATCGACAGCTCGTCGACGTCCACGCGCCCGCCGAACAGATCCATGCTCAGGCCGCCGTCGAAGACGATGCGGTTGTCGGCATAGCGCACCGTCGGAATCCGGCCTTCGAGCGTGCCTTCGAACGGTGGCCAGTCGAGCGCCTTGGCCAGCGTGCCGATGTCGAGGCCCTCCAGGCGCAGCGCGGTCTGCATGCGCAGGCTTTCGTCGCCCGCCGGCGGACGCAGCACCAGGGCCTCGAAGCCGATACGGCCACCGAGGAACGACAGCGCGACCGGATCGCGCAGCCGCAGCCGGCCGTCGCCGCTGAGCAGGGTCCAGGCCGCGGCATCGAACGGCATGCCGTACAGCGCCCCGCCCGCCCACGCGAAGCTGCTCCGCACCGGTGCGTGGGTGGAATACCGCACGCCGCCGGTGAGGCCGTCGAAGCGGAAGCGATCGGCCGCGTCCCCGATGCCGAGACCGCGCAGGCGCAGCCCGGCGTCGCGCAGCGCGCCGTCCTCGATCGACAGCCGCGTCGCCAGCCCGCCGTCGAGCGACAGGCCGGACAGCCCGGCCAGACCCAGCCAGCCCGACAGATAGCGCACCGGCAGCGCCTGCGCCTCTCGGCTGTCGATCCCGATGTCGAGCATGTCGACCGCGAGATCCGGGCGCAGCCGGGCGCGACCGTCGATCTGCAGCGTGTCGCCATCGTGCCAGCGCAGCCGCGAGACGTCCCAGTCCTGGCCGTCGTCGCGGGCCAGCGTGAGGCCGAGCCCGATCGGCGTGTCCGGCAGCGCGAGGTAGGCCGTGCCGAACAGCAGTTCGCCGCCGCGTACGTGGCCGTCGAGGGTCAAGAGGGTGCGCCCGGCGGGCAGGCGCAGATCGAAGTCGAGGTCCGCGTCGAGCGCGTCGCCCGCCACGTCGCCGGTGTCGGACTCCAGGGCGACGCCGCGCAGCGCGAGATCCGCGGCAATCCGCAACGGCCGGTCCGGTGGCGCGTCGATCCGCACCTCGCCGCCCAGGGTGCCCGCGCGCAGCTGGCCGTCCGACCAGCCCTGCCGTACCAGGGCTTCGGCCCAGGCCGCCGGCACCGCCCGCAGATCGATGACCGTGCGGTCGGGCGTACGCGCCTCGCGGCGCAGGCCGAGTGCGCCGCCGCGGCCCCCGAGCGTGGCGGCGGTCCGCGTCGCATCCAGCGCGATCGCCAGACGCAGCGGGCCGCCCTGCGCACCGCGCACATCGCCGTCGCACTGCCAGCCCGCGTCGCCACCAGGCGCCTGCGCACGGCGCAGCGGACACTGCCAGTCCACGCGCTCGAAGGCCCAGCCGAGTTCACCGGCATCGACGCGTCCCGCTTGCAGGCGCAGCCTGCCCTCCGGGGCGTCGGCCGGCCAGTCCAGGCGCAGCCGGACGTCCTCGAGCGTGGCCACCGGCGTGACCACGCGCGCGATCCGGGCGTCCACGGACTGCGCCCGCGCCGGCGCCACACAGGCCAGCAACAGGGTTAGGATCGTCAACAGGCGGACGGACATCGCCGGAGCATACCCGCACTGCACGGAGCACCCATGACCCGATTGCTGCTGGTCGAAGACGATCCCACGAGCTGCGGCTTCCTGCATGCCGCCGCGGCCGCGCTGCCGGCCCGGGTCGACATTGCCGGTTCGGTCGCCGATGCACGGCGACTGGCGACGCACGCGCCCTACGACGCCTGGCTGATCGACGCCCATCTCCCCGACGGCAGCGGCGTCGCCCTGCTCGAGGCCTTGCGTGCCGAGGGGTTCCGGGCGCCCGCGCTCGCGCACACTGCCGCGCGCGAGCCCGAAGCGCTCGAGGCCCTGCGCGCGGCCGGCTTCGCGCTCGCGCTCAGCAAGCCGGTGTCGGCGGCGGCGTGGCAGGCGAGCATCCGCCAGATCACCGGCGCCGCCGGTGCGCGGCCCGACGCCCCGTCCGCGCCGCCCGGCGCGAAGGTCGGTCTGGTCTGGAACACCGCCTCCGCGCTGCGGGCCGTCGGAGGCGACGCCGGCAATGCGGCGGCCCTGCGCGAGCTGTTTCTCGGCGAACTGCCGGGCACGCGCGACGCGGTCGTGCGCGCGGCCGGCGCGGGCGAATCCGATGCCGTGCGTCAGGCGGTACATCGCCTGCGCGCGGGCTGCGGCTTCGTCGGGGCCGAGCGCATGGACGCGGCGGCGGCCGACCTGCATGCGGCGCCGCACTCGTCCGATGCCTTGCACGCGTTCCTCGCCGCCGTCGAGACCACGCTGGCACAGCGCTGAGCGACGCGTGTCACGGCGGGCGCGATCCGCGCCGCGGGGCGGGGACTAGCGGCCCGCGAGATCGCTGGCGAGTTCCCAGGATTTCAGACCGCGCGGTCCCAGGTGATACGCCAGCACGCCGCGCAATGCGCGGCGCAGGCCGGCGAGTCCGGCACCGTCCGGCGGCGCGCCGTCGGCGGCCAGCGCGAGCAGGCTGTCCCCGGTGGCCGCCGCGTTGCGGTCGTCGGCGCCGGTGTCGCGCTGGAGGCGCCTGGGACCGTGTTCCGGTTCGAGACGGTAGCGGGCCGCGGGATCGATCGGCGCGCCGTCCCCATCCTCATCGAGTGCGAAGCCCACGCCGAGCGCGTCGAGCAGGTCGCGCTCGAACCGTCGCAGCGTCCATGCGAGCCCGGCCGGCGTGCGCAGCCGCTCGCGCACGGTGGCGTAGGCGTCATAGAGCTCGGGCACGGGATCCTGGCGCGGCGCCAGGCGCAGCGCCAGCTCGCTGACGTAGAAGCCGGCCAGCATCGCGTCGCCGGTCAGTCGCGGGGCCGCATCGAGCGCCTCGGCCGCACGCAGCTGGGCGAGTTCGCCGCGCAGCACCGCGGCCAGACGGATGTGCTGGAGCGGCTGCAGCGCCGCCCTGAGCACGTGGCGCTTCGGCCCTTGTACACCACGCGCGACGAGGCCGAGACGCCCATGGTCACGGCTCAGCACCTCGACCAGCAGACTGGTCTCGCGCCAGGGGCGCGCGTGCAGCACGAAGGCGGGGGCGTCGTCGATGCGCATGGCGCGGGGTCCGCAGGCGGGCGCTCAGTCGGCCGCACCGACCCGGGCCAGGAACTCGGCTTCGGTCAGACGTTCGCGGCGGCCGGCGAACGCGTACCAGTCGGGCTGCGCATCGGTGAAGATTTCCGAATGCAGCCGGGCACCGGGTATCGCGTCGAACAGTCCGGCCGGCACGAACGCCTGGTCGTCGCCGGTGAGGCGGAAGAACAGGCCACTGCCGCAGACGGCGCAGAACGCGCGCTCGGCCCACGCTGACGACGGATACCGGCGTACCCGGTCGTCACCGGCCTCGATCCGCAGGTCGCCGCCCGCGTGCAGCACCATCGCCGGGCCACCGTGCCAGCGACGGCAGGCGCCGCAGTGGCACACATCCACGTCGCGGGTATCGGCCGGCACGCTGAGCGATACGCCGCCGCACAGGCACCGCCCGCGCAGGCGGCCCGCGTCACCGTCCATGCCGATGCGTTCAGTCACCGTAGCCGAGCGCCTTGAGCGCCGCTTCGTCGTCCGACCAGCCCTCGCGCACGCGCACCCAGGTTTCGAGGAACACCTTGGCGTCGAACAGCCGCTCCATGCCCAGCCGGGCCTTGGTGCTGATCTCCTTGAGGCGGCTGCCGGCCTTGCCGATGACGATGGCCTTCTGGCCCTCGCGCTCGACCCAGATCACCGCGCCGATGCGCAGCATGCTGCCGTCGACGGTGAAGCTCTCGATCTCGACCGTCGTCGCATACGGCAGTTCGTTGCCGAGCTGACGCATCAGCTGCTCGCGCACCAGTTCGCCGGCGAGGAAGCGCTGGCTCTTGTCGGTGATCTCGTCCTCGCCGTAGAGGGCGTCCTGCGCCGGCACCAGCGGCAGCACGGTCGAGACGAGCTGCTCCAGGCCCTTGCGCTTCAGCGCCGACAGCGGCACCACGCCCGCGAACTCGCGGCCTTCGGTGACCGTCTGCAGGTAAGGGAGCAGCGCGGTCTTGTCCTTGATCCGGTCGACCTGGTTGACCACCAGCACCACCGGCACGCCGGCCTCGCGCAGCGCGTCGAACGCGAGACCGTCCTCCTCGTCCCAGCGGCCCGCGACCACGACCAGCAACGCGGCGTCGACGCCCTCGAGCGCGCCGCGCGCGGCGCGGTTCATGATCCGGTTCATCGCGCGCTTCTGCTCGCGGTGGATGCCGGGCGTGTCGACCAGCAGCAGCTGGCCCTCGGGAAACGTCGCGATGCCCAGCAGCCGGTGCCGCGTGGTCTGCGGCCGGTTGGAGACGATGCTCACCTTGGCGCCGACGAGTGCGTTGACCAGGGTGGACTTGCCGACGTTGGGTCGGCCGATGACGGCGACGAAGCCGGCGTGATGGGGCGTGGCGGAAGATTCGGTCATGCCGGCATTCTACGGAAATGCCGGTGTTCACGACGGCGCGGGCGGGTCCGCGACCGGAGACGGCTCAGGCGGCGCGCTCGATCATCCCGATGACCGCCTCGGCCGCCTGCTGTTCGGCTGCGCGGCGCGAACTCCCCTGCCCTTCGGCCGCGAGGCCGGCCTCGGCCAGGCTGCAGCGCACCAAGAAGATCTTGGCGTGCTCTTCCCCGCTCTCACCGAGCAGTTCGTAGTGCGGCAAGGGCTGCTGCCGCGCCTGCAGCCATTCCTGCAGGCGGGTCTTGGCGTCCTTGGCGACACGACCGCTGGACAGCGCGACGATCGGCCGCTCGAACAGCGGCAATACGATCCGCCGGCAGGTCTCGATGTCCGAATCCAGGTACACCGCGGCGATCACCGCTTCTAGCGCATCGGACAGGATGGAATCGCGGCGGTGCCCGCCGGATTTCATTTCGCCCGGCCCGAGCACCAGCCGGGCACCGAGATCGAGTTCACGCGCGATTGCGGCCAGCGAGGATTCGCGCACCAGCTCCGCCCGAGCGCGCGTGAGCGTGCCCTCGTCGGCGGTCGGCCAGCGCGCGTAGAGCGCCTCGGCGATCAACGCGCCGAGGATCGCATCGCCCAGGAACTCGAGGCGCTCGTTGTGCGGGGCGCCGGCGCTGCGATGCGTCAGGGCCTGCACCAGCAGCGCGGGATCGCGAAACGTGTGTTCCGCGAACCGCCCCTGCTGTCGATCAAACGCCGTCGCCACCGCGGGTCAGCGTCTGCGTGGCGTGGAACTTGCCCACGACGTCGAGGTTGCCGATCAGCGGCCGGCGCACCTCGTACTGCACGTCGATCTGCCAGCCGTTGTCGGCGCGGCGGATCTTGACGTTCTGCGGCTTCACGTTTTCCGAGTAGCTGATGTACAGCCGACGGAAGAACAGGTCCTGGATGCGCGCCGGGTCCGAAGCGGCGACGCCGGACTCGTTGGCCAGGCCCTTGAGGGCCGACTTGACGCTGTAGTACTCGGAATACATCGGAAACAGCTTCATGCCCACGTAGGCGAAGAAGCCGACCACTGCCAGCACGATGATGAAGCCCAGCAGGGTGATGCCGCGTTGCGTGCGTTTCATTTGGGACGTCCCCTCAGATGTCCAGCCCCGTTGCTCAGCGGATCGGGTTACCGATCCGTCCCCAGTCGACCCAGCCGGGCGCGGCGCTGTCGACGTTCATCCAGATCAGGAACGCCTTGCCGCGCAGCTGGGTCTCGGGAAGCGTACCCCAGAAGCGGCCGTCGTCGCTGCGGTCACGGTTGTCGCCCATGACGAAATAATGGCCCTGCGGCACGTGGAAGGTGCCCTCGCCCAGGTGGAAGGGCGCGGCCTGGTCGATGTGCAGGATCTCGTGACGGCGATCGGGCATCTGCTCGGCATAGAGCGAGGCACCGGTCATCTCGGCGCCGCGGCCCGCCCCCTCGTAGGTGCCCAGACGCTCGTAGCCGAACGGCGTGCCATTGACGAACACCTGGTTGTCGCGGAATTCCACCGTATCGCCCGGCAGGCCGATGACGCGTTTGATCCAGTCCTGGTCGGGGTGCTGCGGCGGTCGGAACACCACCACGTCGCCGCGCGCGGGCTCGCCGATCTCGATCACCTTCTTGTTGGTGATCGGCAGGCGGATGCCGTAGCTGAACTTGTTGACCAGGATGAAGTCGCCGATCAGCAGCGTCGGCATCATCGAGCTCGACGGAATGCGGAAGGGCTCGGCGACGAAGCTGCGCAGGATCAACACCACGAACAGCACCGGGAAGAACGCCTTGGAGTAGTCGACCAGGACCGGTTCCTTGGCCTCGATCAGTCCACTGCGGCGCGCACGCGCCTTCGCCAGCACCAGCTTGTCGAGCAGCCAGATGACGCCCGTCAGCAGCGTCAACACGACCAGCGCGGTCTCGAACCATTTCATGCGGAAACCTCAGGAGCCGGGATCGGCGATTGGTGATTCGTGACGGGAAGAACCTGCAGTCCTTCAGCGTCACGCCCAAGAATAACGATGCATCTGCCCACGAACTTTACCGGCTGCGGCGCTCGCCGGTCTTTCGAATCACCAACTCACGACTCACCGATCACGTCCTTACGACTCACGGCTCGTACTCAGCACCGCGAGGAAGGCTTCCTGCGGGATCTCCACGCGGCCGACCTGCTTCATGCGCTTCTTGCCTTCCTTCTGCTTCTCCAGCAGCTTCTTCTTGCGCGAGATGTCGCCGCCGTAGCACTTGGCCAGCACGTTCTTGCGCAGCGCCTTGACCGTGGTGCGGGCGATGATCTGCGCGCCGATCGCGGCCTGGATCGCCACGTCGAACTGCTGGCGCGGAATCAGGTCCTTCATCTTCTCGGTCAGCTCGCGGCCGCGACGCTCGGCGTGCGTGCGGTGCACGATCAGCGACAGCGCATCGACCTTGTCGCCGTTGATCAGCGTGTCCACGCGCACGAACGGACCGGCCTGGAAGCGCAGGAAGTGATAGTCGAGCGACGCGTAGCCGCGACTCACCGACTTGAGCTTGTCGAAGAAATCGAGCACCACTTCGGCCATCGGCAGCTCGTAGCTGATCTGCACCTGGCTGGCCATGTAGGTGATGCCGATCTGCACGCCGCGCTTGTCCTCGCACAGCTTGATGATCGCGCCGATGTAGGCCTCCGGCGTGAGGATGTTGGCGCGGATGATGGGCTCGCGCACTTCCTCGATCAGGTTCGCCTGCGGCAGCTTGGCCGGATTGTCGAGCGGCATCACCTCGCCGTCGGTCTTGAGCACCTCGTAGATCACCGTCGGCGCGGTGGTGATCAGGTCCAGATCGTACTCGCGCTCCAGGCGCTCCTGCACGATTTCCATGTGCAGCATGCCGAGGAAGCCGCAGCGGAAGCCGAAGCCCATCGCCTCGGAACTCTCGGGTTCGAAGCGCAGCGCGGCATCGTTGAGGCGCAGCTTGTCCAGCGCTTCGCGCAGGTCCGGATAGTCCTCGGCATTGACCGGGAACAGACCGGCGAACACGCGCGGCTGCATCTCCTGGAAGCCGGGCAGCGGCGTGTCGGCCGGCTTGCCGGCGAGCGTGAGCGTGTCGCCGACCGGCGCGCCGTGCACGTCCTTGATCGACGCGGTGATCCAGCCCACCTCGCCGGCCTTGAGCGCGGTCAGTTCCTTGCGCTTGGGCGTGAACACACCGACCTTGTCGACATCGTGGGTGCGCCCGGTCGACATCACCAGGATCTTGCTCTTGGGCGTGATTTCGCCCTGCATCACCCGCACCAGCGAGACCACGCCGAGATAGTTGTCGAACCACGAATCGATGATCAGCGCCTGCAGGCGATCGGTGTCACGCGGCTTCGGCGGCGGGATGCGGTGCACGATGGCCTCGAGCACCTCTTCCACGTTGAGGCCGGTCTTGGCGCTCACGGCCACGGCGTCCTCGGCGTCGATGCCGATCACCGCCTCGATCTCGGCCTTGGCCTTGTCGATGTCGGCCGTCGGCAGGTCGATCTTGTTCAGCACGG